>ERZ836877.215-NODE-215-length-102574-cov-5.531823_pt1 | contig 102574 bp, 85 predicted proteins | sample MGYA00519469_ERZ836877 | MGnify/ENA primary metagenome ERZ836877 (study PRJEB31850, sample SAMEA3708809) | human gut metagenome | biome: human gut; feature: human-associated habitat; material: faeces | place: China | collected 2014 ...
GAGATTCGTTTTTCGTTCTCAGCCGAATGATTTTTCATTTGCCTCATGATGAAAAGCCCTTGGATGAGACCGTCAGAAATCCGGACAGAAGCCCTCTATCCCCTCTCGCTTTCCATTTGATTCGGTGGCCAGTTCACCAGATACAAAGTTTCCGTGGCCCGGGTAAAGGCCGTGTACAGCCAACGGACATAATCAGGCGTAAGCATGTCTTCCGTCACGTAACCCTGATCCACGAAGACCCGTTGCCACTGTCCGCCCTGCGCCTTGTGGCAAGTCACGGCATAGGCGTATTTCACTTGCAAGGCGTTGAAATACGGGTCGGTTTTCAACTTCTTCAACCGTTCACGCCTCACCGTAATGTCCATATAATCCGCTTCCACGGCAAAGAACAAGGCATCGGACTGGGTTTTCGTCAAGGCCGGTGCTTCGCTCTGTAACGTATCCAGCAATACCGTCGCCTCCAGCTCCACATCGTCATAATCGGGAAAACGCAGCCACACATCGGCAAAGCGAAACCCGTACATGTCACGCGTACGCCTCACTTTCCGCACGACCGCCACGTCACCGTTGGCCAAAAAATCAAAGGGACAGTCCTTCTGTCCCGCAGTCCAGAAATAATTGTTCTTGGCCACTAATAATTGGTCGCCTCCCGTAAGCTCTTCTTCCCGCCCTAGGATACGCCCCCTTATGCCGTTATTATAAATGTTGGCCCGTTTGTTCGACCGGGTCACCACAATGGTCTGGTCCAGTCCGCACCGGCTGTAGGCTTCTTCCAAAGCTTCTATCAATTCATCTCCGGGTACGCGACGGATGTCGGGAAAACCCTGGATACGCACTTGGGGCAGGCCGGTGTACTCATCCGCTGTAATCCAATGTCTCAGGCGTGTGGCATTCCACAATATGCCGCTCTCGTCATGCTGCCGGACCACTTGCGTCAGTTCGCCTTCCCATACATGCAAGCCATATCCTTCCAATGCGCGTCGCGAGAGGGCCGGACTGAGTTCTTCCCCCACGGGAGGCAACTGTGCCGTGTCGCCCACCAACATCAAACGGCATCCCTCGCCCGAATACACGAACTGTATCAAGTCGTCCAACAAGCAACCGGAACCGAAATGCCCCACTCCGCCGGTACTCCCCGAAATCATGGAAGCCTCGTCCACAATAAATAAGGTATGTTTTTGCAGGTTAACATTCTGTAAGAAATTGTCCGTCTCATTGGAAAAAGTCTTCTGACGATATATGCGCTTATGAATGGTAAAAGCCGGATGCCCCGCATGCAGGGCAAAGACTTTGGCCGCCCGACCCGTAGGCGCCATCAGGACGGTTTTCTGCTTCAAATCGTCCAAAGCCCTGACCAATGCACTCAGGACGGAAGTCTTGCCCGTACCGGCATACCCGCGCCACAAACAAAGCCCGTCTTTGTCCCCCGACAAAAGGAAATCTGCCGTCATGGCTATCATCTCCCGTTGCCCGTTTGTAACTTCAAAAGGGCATTTTCCCTCTATAAACCGCTCTAAATCCTTATTTATCATAAAACCGAGATAAAAAGTTCGTCGAAAAGTCGAATATTAAATTTATTTATCTTACTTTTGCGATGCGAATGTAACAAATAAAATTATAAATGTATCATGAAAAAAGCAATTAATGTCATCCTGGGCTTATGCGCAGTGGTTTTGCTTTATCTCTGCTACGAGAGCATCATGCAACCCATCCAGTTCAACAAGGAGAAGGACATACGGGAAGCAGCAGTTAAGGCACGTTTGATTCAAATCAAAGATGCGGAAGAACAGTACCGCCAGCAACATCAAGGCGAGTTCTGCGACACGCTCGACGTGCTGATCAACTTCATTAAAACGGCACGAATTCCTCACGTGACCAAGGTAGGAGAACTGAGTGACAAACAAATGGAAAGCGGGCTGACCGAATCCAAGGCTGCCGCCATTGTGAACAGCGGAGAGGCCGCTGCCATCGCAGCCAACGGTTTGCAGAATTTCCGTCGCGACACGACATGGACTCCCATGGCCGAAGCCATTGTGGGTACAGACGGTAACGCAGATTCACTCAAATTCATCCCGTATAGTGACGGGCAGACTTTTGAATTGGAGAAAACCATCCACGTAGGCCGCTCCGGTGTGACTCAAAATGTGATGGAATGCCGTGCTCCTTATTCTGCTTACCTGAAAGGCCTGAGCGAACGCGAGATTTACAACCTGACAGACGCGGCTGAGAAACAAGGCCGTTATGCCGGACTGAAAATTGGTGACCTCATGACCCCGAACAACAATGCAGGAAACTGGGAATAATCAAAGTCAAACTTATAATCTGTCCATCCGCCTGCACGCGGATGGATTTTCTTTTTATAGCTACAACCCGACAAGAACGGAACCGGTAGCTATAGAAGACTATATTTATCATGAAGAAGAGAGCGTCGCGGAAACCTTGAAGAAGGCCATTGCGCAATCCGCCATAGTCCGAAAAAGGAATAACCCCGTGGTTTATGGCTTGGTGACAGGACTTTCCATGCAAGTGCCTTTAGAGTGTTTCCGGAAAGAGGAAGCCCATGCGCTCTATCGCCTGACGTACGCTCAGGAAAAAACAGGCAAAACCTATTATAATATCCTGCCTCATCTGGAAATCGCCCAGATATTTACAGTAGACCATGAAGTGGAGCGTATACTCAACCAACACTTTCCCGGTATACGGTTTTACCACAGCCATACCATGATATTGGAAAAGCTGTGGCTTTTGGCCCAACAGGACAAACGGCAATTATACGCTTATTTCGACGAAAAAGAAGTTTTCGTATTCGGCTATCGGGCACAACAATTATGTTATGCCAATACCTTTCCGGCCGACGTGGCGGACAATGCGGTATACTTCATCCTTTCCGTATGGAAAGACCTGAAAATGGATGTACGTCAGGAGGAATGCATACTATTGGGTAACGGCAATATAAAGGATGACACAGCTCAGCTCCTTGCCCGATACTTGCAGAACGTCAGAAACACGAACGCGGCCGATATTTACCGCCGTTCCACACTGGCACGGAATCAGCAGCTCCCGTTCGACCTGTTGGCTTTATGGGTCCATGTGATATAATATAAATCATCGTTATGAGAGTCATCACCGGTATATACAAGGGCAGGCATTTCGATGTCCCCCGTAGTTTCAAGGCACGTCCCACAACGGATTTTGCCAAAGAAAACCTGTTCAACGTACTCAACGGCTATCTGGATTTCGACGAAGAGCCGGAGGCTTTGGACCTCTTTGCCGGCACCGGCAGCATTACCATAGAACTGCTTTCAAGAGGGTGCGGGAAGGTGGTCTCCGTGGAGCGTGATGCCCAGCATTTCCGCTTCATCAGCCAGATTATCGACACGCTGAAAGCCCCCAACTGCTACCTGCTGCGTACCGACGTATTCCGTTATTTAGACCGGTGCAATGAACAGTTCGACTTTATCTTTGCAGATCCTCCGTATGCCTTGAAGAGTCTGGAAATCCTTCCTGACCTCGTGTTCCGGCACAACCTGCTGAAACCCGACGGCCTGTTCGTGCTGGAGCATGGCAAAACCAATGACTTCAGCGCACATCCTTCTTTCAAAGAACATCGCACATACGGAAGTGTGAACTTTTCTTTCTTCAAAGCAAAGGAGACAGCAAACGAATAGAGGATTCGGCCACACGGCACCAAATGGAGCGCGTCTCCCACGTCTCCAGATTCAACATCCTACAATGGCTCTGGTCTTCCTGAAACACTTTTTTCATGTGCAATGCCGCCTCTTTGTCGTACACAAAGGCATTTACTTCGAAATTGCGCTCAAAGCTTCTGAAATCTATGTTGGTCGACCCACAGGACATCAACGTATCATCGCACACCAACGTCTTGGAGTGCAGGAAACCCTTCTGATAAAGGTACACCCTCACTCCGGCGCGAATCACGTCGTGAAGGAACGAACGCGAGGCCCACGTCAGAAACCGCTTGTCCGTACGCTCCGGTATCATCAAACGCACGTCCACTCCCGCCAGGGCAGCCGTTTGCAATGCAAACAACATACGCTCCGTAGGCATGAAATAAGGGCTTTGCAAGTAACAATACTGACGTGCACGCAGGAGCGCCAGAATCATTCCCTGCATGATATCCGGCCACGGTGCCGTAGGTATGGAGGTCACAATCTGTATCAAGGCATTCCGACTCACGTAGGGTTCGCGGTCGCAGGCCATGATCTTACGGCACTCCTCTTCCCGAGGATAATAGACTTGGTCTGTAATCGTCTGCCCGGCCGCCACATACCAATCCGAAAGGAAAGCGCGCTGCAAACCGCCTACGGCATTCCCCATGATGCGCACATGCGTATCGCGCCATACAGGCTGGTTTTTATCCACCTGATAAAAATAACGCTCTGCCAGATTCATACCGCCCACATAGCCTATAATACCGTCGATGACCACAATCTTCCGATGATTCCGGAAATCCACCTTACTGGTAAACTTCGGAAAACGTACCGGAAGGAAAGCCGCCACCTGTATACCCTCCGCTTCCATCTGCTTGAAAAAGCGATTCTTCACGTTCCAACATCCCACGTCGTCGTACACCAACCGGACGCTCACCCCCTCACGGGCTTTGGTTGCCAGAGCCTCGCGTACCAGTCGTCCCACCTTGTCGTCTTCTATGATATAGAACTCCACATGGATATGATGCCGCGCCGAGGCAATGTCGCGCAGGAGGTTATCGAGCATCTCCTCTCCGGAAATGAAGAAACGTATTTTATTGTCGGGATAAGGGAAAGAGCCGCTTTGCCGACGAAACAGCTTGATCAAAGGCTTATGCTCTGCCGGAAGTTCCGGAAAACCTCCCTGATAGAAACGCACGGCCGAACGACGTGCAAGCTGACTGGCACACGCCCGGCTTACAAAATGTTCCCGTTTACGGTTTCTGCCGAAAAAGAAATAAATGACCAGCCCCACGACGGGTAAGGAAAACAACACCATCAGCCATGCCACAGTCTTCACCGGCTGACGGTTTTCCAAAATCACCACCAGCATCTGGCTCAAAACTATAAACAAGTAAAAAGCACCAAGTACACTATAAATTACCACATCGAACACGTCTCAATCCGGTTTATTTATAACAAACTTACAAAAAAGTATTGAAATTCGGTTAAACATACGAAGAAAAAGTGACTTGGTTTGAAATCTCGTCACAAAAAGACAAGCTAAAGTCCCATCGAAATGAGACCTTAGCCTTATTCATAAACACTCCGTTTCCGACTCAAAAACGCGGGCCACCGAAACCACCGGGTCCCCTTCTCGGTCCACCCGGTCCGCCGCCCATGGCGTTGCGCCCGCCCATCAGATTGAGCTTGTAGATGAAATGTACCATCACGTAACTGTTGATGGCATTGGTCCATGTGTCCGTACGCTGCGTGGCAGAAAGCGAGCGGCTGATATTGCTGCGCTCACGCAAGATGTCGTACCATTGCAGCGACACCGTGGCGGCATTCCCTTTCAGGAAACTTTGCGAAAGCTGCGCGTTCCAAATCAACTCATCGGTATTCATGGACGCGTCGTCGTAACCACGGCGGCTGCTTTGCCCGATATTCGTGGCCAAACTCATGTTCCACGGCATGTTGACTTGCACATTGCCCCCGTACGAGAAGCTGTAAGTGTCAAGATTGGCATTCTCCTGCAAATCATTACGTGCATGTTGGTAGTTGATGTTACCGTTCACGCCCACTTCAAACAAATCATTACGGAAATTGAAATTCACCCGTTCGCCAACATTGGAACTCTTCGTCGTGCTCTTTTGGCTAAGGTTCACGATTTGGTCGGAAGTCACGTTGTCGTTGATTTGCGAACCGGAACTGATGTACCCTACATCATTGGCATAACGGAAAGTTGTAAATGTGAAAAAGTTGAAGTACTTCTTCTCCCCCATCGCAGTGTTGAACATAAGCCCTGTCCAAGCGTCCCAATTGCCGTTGATGTTCATCGGCATGGTGGTACGCCGTCCCGAAGCCTCATCGTAAAGCACAGCCGTACTGATGCTGTTGTTAGTCATGCTCATGTTCGCATGCACCATCCATCCACGCTGCAAGTCGGGTATGTAATTGTTGTAGAACAGTTCCATGCGGTTGGTCCACGAAGGCTTCAGCCCGGGGTTACCTTTCGAAATGTTCAGCGGGTCGGAATCGTCTGTCACGTCGAGCAGGTTCGTCATCGAGGGTTGTGAAGAACGCCCGTTGTAACGCAGGCGCAACTGCCCCGTCTCGGAAAACTTGTAGCGGAAATCTATGCGCGGTGCCCAGTTCAGCACGTTGCGCACCACGGTAGTGTCGAGGCTTCCCTTGGTATAATCCATGTAGGTCTTCTGCGGCTGCACGGAAATACCCGCGCTGAAACGCACCTTTTCCTTCCGGTAACGGAACATCACCGTAGCATCTTGATTGTGCTCCTTGTAAGTGGCATATTGGCTATTCTGGTAGTTCCGCGCCAAATCCAACCAATCCACGCCCGGGATATATTCCAAAGGATACGTCTCCAATTCCTCCTGCGTGATGACTCCTTTGGATACCAAACTGTCCAAAGAATACATGGAGCGGTCGGAATCGGAATAACGGTACTGGTAACGGTAGCTGAACTGCAAATGCGCCCCGGCAAACAAGGGCTCACTGTAGCTCAAATCCGCACTTCCGTTGTAACTCTTCGAGGGATTGACATTATATTGGTGCATATAGGAGCGGTCGTACCCTCCACCCGGCTTGCGCTGAAGGAAATAGTTCACGTCCGAGATGTTGAACGACTTGTTGTCCGAATCGGAATAACCGCCCCGCATCCGCAAGGTAAGGTTGCGCCCCTTGCTGTTCAGCCGACGGTTCACCATCAACATCCCGTCCACGGAATAGCTTTGGCCGTCGCTATGGCTCCAACGCCGGTTGTCATTCACCACGATGCTGTCCGACACATAATCGCGATATTGCGAAAGCGGATCGGTCATGCCCCGTGTATAAGGGTTATCGTTAAACGTCACACTGCTGCTCTGCCCGTCGCTGTAATTCTGCGAGAAAGAAAAGTTCGGACGGAACATGATGCGCGTCATCGTGTCCGGCGACCATTCGAGCCTGAAATTTGAATTCACGTTCGTATTGCCCGACTTGGAACGGTTCATCCTGTTAGAAAATGAACTGTTCGTCCCCGACGTAAGGAAAGATTCCGAATTGGTCGTGCTCAACTGGTCGGCACTGCTATGGCGGTAGCGCACGTTTCCGCCCACTTTCAACCGTCCGGCCTCGTTTTCCTTTTTACCGTTCTCCCAGACAAAGTCCATACCGGCATCCTTGTTGGCCACGAGACCGCCGTTGCCGCCCCAACCTCCATGGAACCCGCCGGAGAACCCACGGTCGTTCACATTGTTGGCACCTCCAAGCAACGTCAACCGCAACCTGTCGGTAAAGCGGTTCACCATGAAACGACCCGTATAGCGGTCTTCCGTACCGTATCCGAGATCTACATCCGCCAACCAGCTTTTCTTCATTTCAGGCTTCACCGAGAGGTCAATCACCGTTTCTTCTTCTCCGTCATCGATACCTGTCATGCGCGTGTAGTCGCTCTTACGGTCGTATGCCTTAATTTTCTCTACCATGTTGGTAGGCAAGTTCTTCATCGCCACCTTGGTGTCGTTATCGAAGAATTCCTTGCCGTCTATCATGATTTTCTTCACTTCCTTTCCGTTAATGGTAATGGTTCCGTCCTCTGAAACTTCCGCTCCCGGCAATTTCTTTACCAATTCTTCCAATGCGGAACCTTCGGGCACACGATAGGCGCCTGCATTATAAACGAAAGTGTCAGCTTTCATTTCCACCTGAGCCTGCCGGGCTGTCACCTCGACTGCATCCAACAAAGCCGCATTGGTCTGCAACTTGATCGTCCCTATAGCCATCGAAGGCTTCGAAGCCACCAACACCACGTCCTTATAATAAGGCTTAAAACCGACCGACGTCACCCGGAATATATACTTTCCCGGTTTCACGCCCGGAATGGAAAACTTCCCTTCCAAATTGGAACTGGCACCTGTGACCAACGTGCTGTCCGTCGTTTTCAACAATACGGCCGAGGCCGAAAACGCAGGTTCGTTGGTATCTTCTTCAATCACCGTTCCGCTGACCGTCACCTTCTGCGCCCACGAGCACACGCTCCACACACACAGCATAAAAGCCAGCACGTTTCTCTTTTTCATTTTTCTAATTAATTAGTTTGCCCCCTCATTTTCTCCTGTCCCAGCCTTAACAGACAAATACGAAATATCATTTATTTGTCTTTCCTTATTACACGGCACAGAAATCTCTTTGCCATCAATCAAAATCCTTTTTACATCTTTCCCATGTATCCGTACAGTACCATCCGGCTGTACTTGCACACCTGGCAATTTTTTTAATAAATTCTCCATCTTGCCCTGATGTTTCGTACTGTCATTACAAATCCTCTGGTTAAAAAAGGAAAGGGTATCTTTGCCATCCACAATAATCCGTTCTACCTGTTTCCCGTTTATTTTGACAGTACCATCTTCTACTATCACCTTTCCGGGCAACTTCTCCATCAATTCTTCAAGAAGATTTCCACTTACCCGGCCCTGGGCACACAAGCCTGAAGTGCAGACACACAACACCCACGCCAATATTCCTTTTCTTTTCATATCTTCATTAATTTTTAAACGCCATACGGAAATTGGACGGACAACCCTCCCTTCGGTTTAATTCCCGGACGGCTTTTTAACAAAAAAAAATGTATTTATTACCTAACCACCTGCAAAATTAAATAATCCACAAGAAATAAAAGGCAAAATGGAACATTATCTTCCAAAAAACCTATCTTTGCAATCGAATTATCATGAACAAGCGCTATGCAAAAGCAGAAAATCATTATTTCACAAAATCTGAGGGAGAGTTTGGAACAGGCTATAATCCAACAACCTCATGACAAGTTATTTGTCCTGACGGATGAAACCACATATAAAAAGTGTTGGCCGGTTATCTCCGGTTTCCCGTCCATGCAACAGTCGGAACATATCGTCATCGGTGCCACAGACGAACATAAAAGCATAGAGACCCTTATTTCAGTGTGGACAGAATTAAGCCAAAAAGGCGGCACACGCCATTCCCTGTTGGTCAATTTAGGCGGTGGAATGGTAACCGATCTTGGAGGATTTGCTGCCTCCACCTTTAAAAGAGGCATTCCGTACATCAATATCCCTACCACTTTGCTGGCCATGGTGGATGCCGCTGTCGGTGGAAAAACAGGCATCAACTTCAACGGTTTGAAAAATGAAATAGGAGTCTTCGCACCGGCCGCAAGCGTATTGTTGGATACAGAGTTCCTGAGAACACTGGACTATAAGAACATCTGTTCCGGATATGCGGAAATGCTGAAACACGGCCTTATCAGCACAGAAAAGCATTGGGCAGAATTGGTTTCATTCGACTTGAACGACATCGACTATCTCCGACTGCAAGAGATGGTGGCCCAAAGCGTAGCCATCAAGGAAAACGTCGTTGCACAGGATCCGTATGAACAGGGTATCCGCAAGGCGCTGAACTTAGGACATACAGCCGGGCATGCACTCGAAAGCCTGGCCTTGGCAGAAGAGCGTACCGTACTGCACGGTTACGCAGTAGCCTGGGGATTGGTATGCGAACTTTACCTGAGTTGCCTGAGAGAGGATTTCCCTAAAGACAAGCTACGCCAGACTACGGACTTTATCAAAAGGTACTACGGCGTGTTCCCTTTCGACTGCAAGGCATACGAAACGCTATACCAATTCATGACCCACGACAAAAAAAACACATCGGGAGAGGTCAACTTCACACTATTGGGCGGCATAGGAGATATCCGTATCAACCGTACAGCCGGAAAGGACGAAATCTTCAACATGTTGGACTTCTACCGTGAAACCATGGGTTGCTGACACATTTAATTTTTAATATAAACATGATGAAAAAAACATTAACCATTCTCGCCATTGCCGGTTTGTTGGGCATTCCGGCACATCTTTCGGCTCAAAGAGCCAAGACAGGCAATCCCGTACTCCCGGAATTTCATGCCGATCCTGAAATCCTGTACGCGAAACAGACTAAAAAGTATTACATCTATTCCACTACCGACGGAACTCCGGGATGGGGCGGATATTATTTCACGGTTTTCAGTTCCAAAGATTTGACCGACTGGCGCCACGAAGGTATCATGCTCGACTTGGGTACCGACCAAGTGAAGTGGTCTGACGGTAACGCCTGGGCACCGTGTATCATCGAAAAGAAAATAGACGGAAAATACAAATATTTCTTCTATTTCAGTGGCAACACCCCCAACGGGAAAGCCATCGGAGTAGCTACCGCAAACCACCCTTGCGGACCGTTCACCGATGCAGGACATCCTATCGTAGACCGTCGGCCTGAAGGTCAGAAACACGGGCAACAGATAGACGTGGATGTGTTTGAAGACCCCGTAAGCGGAAAAAGCTATCTTTATTGGGGCAACGGCTACATGGCAGGTGCAGAACTGAACGAAGACATGATGAGCATCAAACCGGAAACGGAAACACTCATGACCCCACAAGGCGGTACGCTGCAAGATTATGCCTTCCGCGAGGCTCCTTACGTGTTCTACCGTAAAGGCACTTACTATTTCTTGTGGAGCGTGGACGATACGGGTTCCCCCAACTACCACGTAGCCTACGGTACGGCCAAATCTCCACTCGGACCGATTGAAGTAGCCAAAAATCCGGTTATCCTCATCCAACGTCCCGAACAGGAAATCTATGGCCCGGCACATAACGCCGTCCTACAGATTCCCGGTAAAGACGAATGGTACATCGTATATCACCGCATCAATAAGAATTATATCAAACATCAGCCGGGCGTACACCGCGAAGTATGTATCGACAAAATGGAATTCAATGAAGACGGCACCATCAAACCGGTCATTCCTACACACGAAGGAATCAAACGGGTGAAATGACCTGAATATCGGTAAACAATTCCGCATGAAGCGCGGATTGCCACACATAAGCAGCCGGATAACGGTTGCGCACGTCAGGGCAGGATAAAGACTGTATAACGCCGGCTTTATCCTGCCCTGTGACGTAAAACCATGTATGACGGGCACGGACCATGACTTCACCGGTCATAGCAATGCGACGTTGCCCGGTAACAGGATGAGTACTAAGTGCATAAGGTGCCAAAGTATGAAGCAGTTTCTCCTGCCCGGGAAAGACGGAAGAGGTATGCCCATCTGTTCCAATACCTAACAACACAAAATCAAACACGGGTATGCGCCCGTCCAACGGTAATTGCGACAACACCATCGAAGAATAGCGCAATACTTCTCTTTCCGCATCCTCTTGCTCTCCGCGTATCCGGAAAATCTGTTCCGAGGTTAATGGAATCTTATCCAACAAATGTATCTTAGCCAACCGATAATTGCTGTCTTTATTCTCAGAAGAAACACAACGTTCATCCACCCAATACACTCGGAAACGATTCCAAGGCGTCAATTCAGCGAACTCCTCTACCCACACATCAAACAAGATAGCCGGTGTACTGCCTCCTGAGAAAGCGACATTCACCGTACCTCCTTCACCTCCTGCCCCGGAAGGTTGCCTAATGACGGCCAGCATATTCCGAAGCAACATTCTTGCCGCTTCACGGGCATTATCCGCTACATGTATGTTCATAGCTCACAATATAAATGAGTATTCGTCAAATTCTTACACGGATTGGTCCACGACGCTCCTTGACGAGCCACCAGGCTATCTGCCTCCAACGGCCCCCACGAGCCTGCCGGATAACCGTAAAGCGGGCATTCCGGCACATCCTGCCAATATTTCAGTATCGGATCGAAAAAACGCCATCCGCTTTCTACGGCATCGCTACGGATAAACAACGTAGGGTCGCCCGCAATACAATCCTCTATTAAGCGTGCATAAGCATCCTCCGTAGGCAGGCGACCTAATTCGGCATAACTGAAGTCCATATCCATCGGGAGCACCTCGAAGCCTTCACCCGGTTTTTTCATGCCAAGACGCAATACAATCCCTTCATTGGGTTGTATACGTATCACCAAACGATTGGGTACCGGACAAGTACCTCCTTCGCAACGGAACAAGGAATAAGGTGCCGGTTTGAAGTGTATCACAATCTCACTCACTTTTGTAGGCATCTGTTTACCCGTGCGGATATAAAAAGGTACGCCGCCCCAACGCCAGTTGTTCAGTTCCAACCGCATAGCCAAATAAGTTTCCGTTCGAGACAAGGCAGGCACTTGCTCTTCCTCTCTATATCCTTTACGCCCCTCTGAAGCCATATATTGCCCACGCACCACCGAATGACGGATGTCTTCTCCAGTCAATGGTGTCAAGGACTGGTAGACTTTCACCACCTCATTCCGGAATCCCGAAGCATCAAAAGCAGCAGGCGGCTCCATGGCTGTCACAGCCAACAACTGTGCCAAATGGTTCTGCACCATGTCGCGTAAGGTCCCTACTCCGTCATAGAAACCTCCCCGCGTCCCGATTCCCATATTCTCCACGGCCGTAATCTCTACGTAATCTATATAATTTCGATTCCATAAAGGCTCGAAGACACTGTTGGCAAAACGGAGAGCCAGTATATTCTGTACCGTCTCTTTCCCCAAAAAATGATCGATACGATAGATCTGTTCCTCCCGAAAGGCATCCAAATAAATACGGTTCAGTTCCAACGCCGACGACAAGTCATAACCGAAAGGTTTCTCCACGACGATACGCCTGAAACCATCGCCTTCCCGATTCAATCCCTCTGCCTTCAAATGGCGGGGAATCACGCCGTAAAGCAACGGTGGAGTAGCCAAGTAATACAAATAATTATGAGGATTATCTATTGTCCGGTCTATCTCCTCCAAGCGTGTCTTCAACTCCGCATAAGCTTCCGGCTCCGAAGGATCGGCTGAAAGATAATGCAAGCAGGACAAAAATGCTTGGATTGCTTTTTCGTCCACCTCGTCCGGCCGTACGAAAGAAAGCAACCCTTCACGTATAGATGTACGGAAACGGTCGTCATCATAAGACGTACGTGCCATCCCCAACACAGCAAAACGGCGAGGCAACCGTCCCGCTTTATATAATAGGTAAAGTGCCGGCATCAGTTTACGCCTTGTCAGGTCGCCCGACGCACCGAATATCACAAGAGTCAAAGCATCCGGTTTGTTCATATTCCCTCCTTATTTTATTGTAGTGAAACCCATTCTTCATGATAAAACTTTCCCCTTTCACCATCCGTCCGCTCAAAAGTATGCGCACCGAAATAATCACGTTGTGCCTGAATCAAATTGGCAGGCAAAAAGTCCGTAGTCAAAGAATGGAAATAATTGAGCGCAGAGGCAAATGCCGGTACAGATACCCCTTCACATACAGCCGTAGCCACCACTCTACGCCATGCAGGCAAAGCCTCCCTGACTTGCGTGGAGAAGGCTGGGAACAACATCAGATTCCCTCGTCCTCCCCCTGCCTCGTAAGCCCGGGCAAGTTCGTCCAAAAAAGCAGACCGAATAATACAGCCTCCCCGCCACATTCGGGCTATCATGGCCAAATCCAGATTCCACCCAAACTGTTCGGAAGCTCTCGACAGCAAATCAAACCCTTGAGCATAAGCCACTAACTTGGAGGCAAACAAAGTCTGTTCTACTTCATCAGCCGAGAATGAAGCATACGGTTCTTTCTCCAATCGGGAAGCATATACACGTGCCGCCTCCACACGCAGTTCCTTCTGTGTAGAGATATTACGTTGGAAAACAGCTTCCGCTATCAATCCGAACGATTCTCCCAGTTCGAGCGCGTTCTTCACCGACCATTGTCCCGTACCTTTCTGCCCCGCCACATCCAGAATACGATCCACCAAATACCCACCGTCAGCTTCTTTATAAGCCAAGATGTCGGACGTTATTTCCACCAAATAACTTTTTAAACGGCCTTCGTTCCAGCGACCGAACAAACGACTCATCCGTTCATTGTCCATTCCACCGGCCCGTTTCAACAGGAAATAGGTTTCGGCAATCAGTTGCATATCGCCGTACTCTATGCCGTTATGTACCATTTTAACAAAATGTCCGGCTCCGTCCGGCCCCATCCAGTCACAACAAGGGGTTCCGTCGGCTGCCTTTGCAGCCATATCTTGTAAAAGAGGGCGAATCAACGGCCAAGCCTCTTTCGCTCCGCCCGGCATGATGGAAGCCCCCCAAAGGGCACCCTCTGCCCCGCCGGAAACTCCAGCTCCAACAAACAGCAATCCACGAGCGCGGCAAGCAGCTACCCGTCGCCCAGTATCCATATAATCCGAATTACCTCCGTCTATCAGAACATCCCCCTCTGCCAGAAAAGGACTCACTTGGTCGATAAGTTCATCCACTGCATTGCCAGCCCGCACCATCATCATAATAATTCTCGGTCGGTTCAAAGATGCCACAAACTCTGACAAGTCCGAAAAGCCCAGAATTTGCTTTCCGGCAGCACGTCCTTCTACAAAACGCTCCGCAACACCTTCTTCCACGCCGGGCACGGTCCGGTTCCACACCGAGACCCTACGCCCGTTTCTTTCCATATTCAGCGCAAGGTTTTCTCCCATAACGCCCAGCCCAATCAAGCCTACATCCGACAACTGCTCCATAAGTTCTATCTTTTTATCGTTTATTCTTTTCCAAAGGTCAGAAAAGAAGCAGGTAAATCCAAATGTTTACGGAAATAATTCGTCTAACTTAACAACTTTATGGTTTTCATAAAATGCCAATGCAAACTTTTTATTGTGTTATACATTTTCAATCATCTAATAAACAACGAATTGCGAATCTTCAGCCAGATAAAAATGCAAACTCAAATATTAGGTGCATTTGGCTTTATTTACTAAATTTGCTTCAAACATTGAAGCCATGAAGAGCAAGTTAACTGTTTTATACTTTTCCATTTGGCTGGGAGGCACTTTTTGGAGTGTCTCCGGCCAATTTATAGATGCGGAAACAGCTCCTAAATGGTATTTTGCCCTTTTTGGAGGGACATTTTTATGTTGGATGTACGGAATGAGCCACTTCAGAAGTATACCGACTACTAAAAAGCCCCATTTCACCGATATTTTCCTCTCCATTTCGCTTTGTGCCACAGCATTGGCTTTCCATGGCCTATTGCAATGGAGCGGACTTTGGACGCCACAGCCCATGTTTCCGGTATGCGGCAATTTCGACAACCCGGCCGGCATAGCTTCCGCACTGGCTTTTTCACTACCCTTCAGCCTCCACTATACCCAATCTCCCTGCACCCCCTTTCGTTACACCGCCCTCGCAAGTACCCTCTTCATTGCATGTGCCATCATCGCTTCCGAATCACGGGCAGGAATCCTTTCCATGGGATGTATTTTCCTTTTATATTTCCCGATGAAATGGCCTAAAATCGGCAAAGCCCTGACTTTCGGACTTGTGATGCTGTTCACCGCCTCTTCTGTGTTCCTTTATCATTATAAAAAAGATTCGGCGGACGGAAGGTTACTTATCTGGCAGTGTACTTGGAATATGATAAAAGAGCGCCCGCTATACGGATACGGTTACGGCGGTTTTCAAGCAAACTATATGGACGAACAGGCACAGTTTTTCCGTACTCACCCCAACAGCCGTTATGCACAGTTGGCAGACGATGTGAAATCTCCTTTCAACGAGTATCTCGGGGTCTTGACCGAATTCGGATTTATCGGCGGTACGGCCATGCTTCTCTGTGCCGTCGTGCTTTTCCGTATGTGGCGGAAACATCCTGGGGGAAGTTCGCGACCGGCTCTGCTCTGCCTGACAGCCATTGCCGTCTTTTCCCTGTTCTCTTACCCATTCCGCTATCCGCACACGTGGATACTGTGTATGGGTTCCGCCTTTGTTTTGGTACTTAACGGACATCCGGCATTACGACAGACAACGGGATGTCTTCCTTTCGTGGCAGCCCTCCTTCTCACAACGCTCTCTGTTTTCGCACTCAAACGTATGCGGGCAGAAATTCTATGGTGTGATACCGCCAACCGCTCCCTCTGCGGCATGACAAAAGATATGTTACCCGTCTACAAGGGACTTTACGATAAACTGGGAAACGAACCGCTGTTTTTATATAATTATGCCGCCGAACTGAACGTAGCCGGCCGGTATGGGGAGAGCCTGCGTATATGTAAGGCAAGCTCGGTACGGATGTCCGATTACTACACCCGGCTTCTTCAAGCAGACAACTGCAAACAGTTAAAACGCTATAAAGAAGCTGAACGTCATTTGCAGCAAGCCTCATACATGTGCCCCAACCGTTTCACTCCCCTTTATGAGCTTTACACCATATATGAAGCCCAAGGAGACACGGCATCCATGCACCGCACGGCAGAAGCCATCCTTCGGAAACCCATCAAAGTGGCCTCCCCAGAAGTGCGGCAAATCATCGCAAAAATGAAACGATTCAAACAGATTAATTAACCATAAACAATATTCATGAAGAAAAAGATTGTATACATTTTAACTTACATCTTCTGCTTGATATTCACACCTGTCATATTAGCAGGATGCATTCACCACAGAGTCGACCTATGGCAGGAATGGTGGTTTTACCTCCCTTTACTTATCATCGGAGTAATAGGCTGTTTTTGCAATGCCAAAACATGCACGCTCTTATTTCTCATTCAAATTCCTACAGCACTGCACGGTTTATTCTCAATAACGGCATTCCGTTATTTATTGGAATATAGCCATTATACAATCATCACAACCATACTATGGTGTATATTATTCGCCTTATGGCATTCCCATTCTGCAATATCTGCGTGGCAAATGCTTGGAATGACATACATAGGCTTTTTATACTTCCTCGCCTATCCGGCAATCTGGTTTGAAGAAAATTGGAAAGATTTCATACTCAATACATCGATTGACATTTCTATCCATATGTCGTATATAACCAGCCTTCTACTTACGGCATGGTTATGCCAAACTAAGAACATTTTTTTGAAAGGAAGTTTGGTAATCATAACCACCTTATATATTTTCATCTACGGTTTCTATATTTCAGCAGGCATATGCCGCTTATTGCAGTACGGAACCTTTTCTGGGCAAATACAGACCAAAACCACCTTAACGATACACACAAAAAAAGATTCTAGAAATGCAGTTCAAACTTTCAGTAGCTATCATGTTCACCTTATCACTAACTACCTAAATTTTTCAACAGTCAAAAAGTTTGAAGGATTAGCCTTGCAATTCCGTTGCAGGCCAGTTAGGTTTTCCATATTGGGAGTTATTACCTTCCCGAACAAAGCTAAAACGCTCTCACGAAAACATAAAACCATGCATATGAGTATACCTTTATATTTCATCAAGAAAAAAGATCTACAAAGGTCTCAGATTAAAGCCAATACATACAATGATTACATCTGCATATTCAAAAATGACACATTAATCTACAAAGGAGAAGCAGTCCCGACCAAGCGAGCAGCCCATTTTCTCTCTAAAAAATTACAGCCATGAAGACTTATTTCAAAACATTTGCCATCATTACTTTGTCTTTACTACTCACCAACTGCCGTAAAGCACCCAACTCCTCCCGACTACAAAAATCCTATGAGGAGGCCGTCAAACTACATCAGGCAGGCAACCTGAATGACGCTGTTTTCCACTACCAATCAACCGCTTTGCAATGCCAATATTATCCCAAAGACAGCCTGACTTATTGGTGGAAGGCCATGTGTGGACAGGGGGAAATCTGGAAAGAAAAGAATTTTTTAGACTATGCACAGAGCGATTTTGAAGCCGTCCAACAATTTGCCGTACGACATCGGCTCGACACGGCCGAATACATCGCATGCCGAAAGCTGACCCTCATAGCCTTGGAACAACAAGATTACAGCAAAGCCAAAGCTTATGCACTTCGCGCCCACCAAATCTCAATTAAAACCCCAATGTCCCAAGAAGTGACGGAAAACCAAGAAAATGAAAGAATTTTGTCCGGTTCCGCTTATGCTATCGCCTATGAAAAAAACATTCCGGATACAATGTACCGGCAACTCAAAAGGCTTTCCGCAAATACTTCCTTGGAAATCCAAACCATCGCCCTTAAGCTGCTTTCCTTATACGAAATACAAGGTTCAGGCCTTCAGACGCACTTGCTTCAGTATCTCAGAAGCCAAAATGAGTTCTCGAACCAACGTTTCCAAAAATTCACCGATGCCTCGGAACGTGAGAAGAAACAACTAATCGCAGAAAGGGATACCATCGCTGCTAAACAAAAAAATACGTTATTTATATCCCTAACCATTTTTACCTTGTTACTTGGAAGTAGTCTCTATGCCATGGCTGACCATCGTCGGAAGCATGAACTCGACCGCATACGGCTCATCTTGAATCAAAAAGAACAAACCATCCACATCTTGGAAGAAAAACAAGAAAGCTCTGAAAAGCTACTCTCACGGCTAAAAGAAAAAGAGGAAAGAATGGCAGAATTGGAACGACGCGCACAAAAACTTGATGAAATGCAAAAACTATTCGGAGACAGAAAGGAATACATGGAAAAAGCGACCCAGAAAATGGAAGAATTAAACACCCTTAAAGACCAAATACAACAAAAAGAAAAAGAATGGGAAACGACCGAACAGCAACTTAGGAATCGTCTTCTATACAGTATGGAAATAGGACGGAAACTACCCACAGCCGACAATCCGCACCAACCCACCCTAAAAGAATATACAAACTTAATTGCTACAGATGAAAAGAAAATTTTATTCTTGAAAGAAATAGACTACTGTTTCAACAACTTTGCAAGCGGTCTCCAAAAGATTACGCCCAGTTTAACTATGTATGATGTAGTTCATTGCTGCCTCTTCCGCTTAGGCATCCGGACATCAGACATCGCCACAATGTGCAGCCTAGCTAATAGCACCATTTCGTGTCGACGGAAACGCCTTGAAGCCAAAATGGAGGCTAAAACCTAAGCTTCAAAACACAATGCAAATTATTTTTTTGAAAGAAAAAGCGTAACTATCATGTAATCAAATATATACAAAATTCTCAAAACCACAAAATGCAAACTAAAAAAATTGGATATAGATTAAAACACTACCTAACTTTGTAAAGTGAAAATTCAATGAATGTCAAACCCTTAAAACAAGAACCAATGTAATAAATAAGAAACAAAAAAGAATCGTCGTTGAAATGATACATACGACAAGTACAATTAGAAACAAAATTAAATTGAAGAAACAATGAATATACAGAAAAAACTCTATCTTGTTTTGACAACAATAGGGATTGCCATTTATGGCATTACACTTTACAGTTGTAACGCAGACGAGCAAATACCCAATATAAATGTCCAAACAAAAGATTTCAGCCAATATCTTTATATCGAGAATTATCTTTCGAAAAAGGTGTTCAACAAAGCTGAAAAGGATATCCTAAAAGAAGCATTATACCGGGTAAAAAAGAATATCGTGCAAAACGAGAACGGAATGTACATCTGCAAAACAGCAGAAGAACTTAATATATCCTATGATATATACAGAGATTTATCTACAATCATAGAAATAGGAAATAATCTCGGAGTTCACGCAAACACACACCGAGTTATGAAACGCTCTGAAAATGCATGGGACTTGGATCCATGCGGATGGGCACAAGACTATGTCAACGACTATTTGGGAGATAAGGACGGGGGTGAATTTGCACAAGAATGCTTTAACAACTATTGGTCGGGTACCGGAGACAGAATGTCTATAAGTCCAGATAGATTTAACGACATCACCCAGTATGTCAATAAGCCAAACAGTTTTAACGGCATGAGCTCATTTGTGAAGGACGGAAAACAATACTACCAATCTACAGCAAGCTTCTATGGTACACCTTACCAATATTCATTAGGCTCAGCTACAATTATTTACGATTCAAACATGAATCCTGTAGGATTAAGTGACACTTATGATTTCAATCCCATGTCATGGGGAGATAGGGATGCAAAATCCGAGGCCATGACAAGAGCTGTAAATATAGCAGGTACAATCTGTGATGCTGCATCTTTTAACATATCATATGGAATCACAAAATAGATAACAATCGTAACCAAAGGGACACCCTGTAAAAAGGGTGTTTCTTTTATTTTTAAACACATGAATACTCAAATCAAACTTATCCTACGCGCCCTATTGCCATTACTGTTCATTGGAGCGAACAGAATAGGCCAGCACATAGCCCGCCCTCATTTCATCCCGGACGGTGCCGCAGTGAGGGCTGAAGTATTGTTCCCCGCATTTTTGCTCTTCTTCTTCCCTATCATCCTGCTCATACACGGATGTATTTGTTATATAAACCAACGTCATAAGTTTAACCTGAAACGTCTGGCTTACGCTTTGGCCATCCTGTTCATTCTAATGTCCATTCCAACCTTTTTCCTTTCGGACAACCCATTATCTGCTAAAATATGGGAAGCATCAGAAAACCTTTTTGGCGCGGTAATACTTTGGCTGTACCTTTATGGGATGAACGCCACGAGACAGGTTAACGTCCCGGAATGGAATAGCAAATCCGGCGTGGCATGGTTCTGCATCAGCTTATGCCTCATCGTAGGAATTCTCATTCCGTCTTGCCTGTTTCATTATGGAGTCATAGGAAGCATGCCATTCAGATTGTACAGCCCGCTCATCCTGTCATACGGATGGTTCGGGCTTATATGGCTTTTGCAAAACAAATGGATAAAAACCGGGCTTTTAATTCTGGCCGTTTTCTCTTTCGTCTACATGTTCAACATGTCCACTATTCCATAACATTAAAATCAACTGCAATGAAAAACCTTCTTCTTTGCTGCCTTGCTGCAACCTTAGCCGTCTCCTCCTGCCAGAAAACGGACATCAGGCAGACGCTGGAAAAAGCCGGTGAAAACCGCCGGGAACTGGAAACCGTATTGGAACATTACAAAAATGAGCCGCTCAAAGAGAAAGCCGCACGCTTCCTTCTGGAAAACATAGACAGGCATTTCGCCCACACCGGTGAAGCCGTCGACGTGTACGACAATTACATGGACAGTGTGTTCCGCCATTGCAACGGAGACCGTGTGTTCTGGATCATGAAATACGATACTATCTAACGAACAGGCCTGGATTTGGAATTAAGCCAAGACGAACGCCTGTACGATGCCCAATCCCTCACGGCAGACTTCCTGACCGAACATATCGACAGTGCATTCACCGTATGGCAACAGAACTGGAACAAACAATACAGTTTCGAAATGTTCTGCCGCTATGTGCTGCCTTACCGTATCGGGAATGAAAAGACAAGTCTTTGGAGGAAGACATTCACCGTGCCTTCATGGGTGCGCGAAGCATACGCCCCCAACCAAGACAACTCCACCTATGCCTATGGCATGGCCAACGACATTCTGGGAGGCATGCGTTCCGTCATTTATTATCCTCCGCAATTCCTTCCCGACCTCCCCCTCACGGCACTCGAACATGTCAAGTCGGCTTCCTGCAAGGAATATGCACACCTGTGCGTGGCCGTACTAAGGGCGCATGGCCTGCCTGCCACCATCGACTTCACACCACAGTGGGGCAACCGCGGATTGGGGCATGAATGGTGCGTGTTCTTTCCCGACAACCATTCTTTCATCCCTTTCAATCCGGGGGAACGACTCGGAGACCACTTCATGAAGCGGAAGGAAGACCGGCTGACCAAAGTGTTCCGCCAAACCTACGAGAAACAACCGGAATCGCTCTATATGCAGAATAAGGGGGAAGAGGAGATTCCCGACCTTTTCGACACACCTTACATCATGGATGTGACAAGGGAATACACAGCCACTTCCGATGTGGAGGTGGAGTTGTACGACGATGTTGAAAGCGGCAGGTTCGTCTACCTGTCCGTCTTCGACAACCAAGACTGGAGCATCGTGCATTGGGGCACGCGCCACGGACGGAAAGCCACCTTCCGGGACATGGCACGAAACGTAGTGTACATGCCCGTACATTATTCCGAAGAAAACGGCACGGTTCCGGCCGGAGACGCTTTCCTTTTAGACCCGCGAGGAAATATCCATAAAATGACAGCCGACACCACACAACGCACGACGGTGGAAGTGAAACGCAAATTCCGCGACGTACGTTCCAACCAATTCCTTCAGGGCGTAATCGGCGGGAAGTTCCAAGTGGCCAACCAGGAAGACTTCAGCGATTCGCTGACCATACATGTCATCCCGCATCTGAAGGACAACAAATTCCATGTCGTCCATCCCCGTTACACCGGCGAATACAGATATTTCCGTTACCTGTCGCCGGACTGGTCGAGGGGCAACATGGCCGAACTTTATACGTTCAATGCCGCCGGCGACACGCTGAAGCATAAACGGCTGATGGGCAACTTCCACGTACGTCCCTGGTGTGGGCCGGAAAACCTGTTCGATGGCAATGTCCTTTCCTTCTACGACTCCCACGACGTGTACGGCGTATGGTACGGATGGGAACTGGAACAGCCGGAAAACGTGGCACGTATCGTATTCCTGCCGCGTAACGATGACAACTTCATCCGCGAAGGCGAAGAATACGAATTGTTCTATTGGAACCACGGGACATGGATGTCATTAGGGCGCAAGACGGGGAATTTCGAGGCGGTATTGAAATACGACAACGTCCCGGCCCAGGCCTTGTTCCGCCTGCACAACCGTACCAAAGGCTCGGAAGAAAGAATCTTCACTTACGAAGGCGGAAAGCAAATCTGGTGGTAACCCTTTGGGTATCTACACAGGGATTTTACAAAAAGATCCTTCATCTTTCAGGCTTCATGGTAATCCGTTCATAATATTGACGTTACAGGCTGAAGGATGTTTCAGGCATCCTTCAGCCAAGCCTCATTTCGTTCGGCGCAGAACGGAAAATCGTTCGCCTGAGATTGAAAAATCATTCGGCTGAGATTCGTTTTTCGTTCTCAGCCGAATGATTTTTCATTTGCCTCATGATGAAAATCCGCTTTCTGCAATGAAAGGAAACTGAAAGATGGCCTCCCTATTCTTCATCCCATAACAAACTATACGACAAACAGTTGGCGTATTGTCTGAAAGATGAAGGCTCTTTTCTGAAAAACCTTGGAAGGGAAAGCGTGGCGGGACGTGAAAGCTATAAACACATAAAAAAAGCATCCATAATCCTTGGATTACCGATGCCTTTATATTTTGTCGGGATGACTGGATTCGAACCAGCGACCACTCGCCCCCCAGACGAGTACTCTAACCGGACTGAGCTACATCCCGTTTGCGGGTGCAAAAGTAGAAATTGTTTTTGAATTCTCCAAATAAATTTCTACTTTTGTGCTGGTATAACCCACATTTTAGGCAAAACATGCAAATCAGACTTACCGCGCCGCTACACCTGCGGCATAAAACCATACTGCCGGCCAGCAAAAGCATCAGCAACCGGGCCCTCATCATCCATGCACTGGCCGGAGGAAAAGACTTGCCGAAAAATGTGTCGGACTGCGACGACACATTCGTTATGGTAAGGGCACTGACGCAAACCGATGACCCCATCGACATCATGGCGGCCGGTACGGCCATGCGTTTCCTTTCGGCTTACTGGTCTGTGAACGAGGGAACACATACCCTGACCGGTACAGCCCGGATGAAACAACGCCCCATCGGCATCTTGGTAAATGCCCTGCGGACACTGGGCGCACAAATAGAATATGTGGAAACGGAAGGTTATCCCCCTCTGCGTATTTCCGGCGGACTGCATGAGGGAGGCCGGCTCAGCCTACCGGGAGACGTGAGTTCCCAATACATTTCCGCTTTGCTGATGATCGGTCCGGTCCTAAGAAAGGGTTTGGAACTGGAATTGACCGGACAGGTCATTTCACGCCCCTACATCGACCTGACCCTGAAACTGATGAAAGACTTCGGTGCACAAGCGGAATGGACAGACGAACGACACATCAAGGTGGAACCGCAACCTTACCGTCCGACACCCTATTATATAGAAAACGACTGGAGCGCGGCATCCTACTGGTATGAAATGATGGCTCTGACGCCCGACAAAGACGCGGAAATCGTCCTGACCGGCCTGTTCGCAGACAGTGCCCAAGGAGATTCTGCCGTACACGGCCTGTTCGAACCGATAGGCGTGCACACGGAATTCTTCTGCGACGATGACGGAATGCCATGTGTCAGACTGACCAAACAACCCATCGCCACGGAACGCCTGGAGTATGATTTCGTCAACCAACCGGACTTGGCACAGACATTTGTAGTCACGTGTGCCATGTTGGGGCTCCCGTTCCGTTTCACGGGTCTGCAAAGCCTGAAAATCAAGGAAACCGACCGCATCTCCGCACTTATCCGCGAACTGGACAAACTGGGGTATCCCTTGCATGAAGCCTGCGGATCAGAACTATCTTGGGACGGGCAACGCAATGAAGTCCGGCCACATCCGGCCATCGACACCTACGAAGACCATCGCATGGCCATGGCGTTTGCACCTTGCTGTTTCGTCGTTCCCGAAATATATATCAATCATCCGCAAGTGGTCAGCAAATCTTATCCCCATTATTGGGACCACTTGAAAGAAGCGGGATTTGAAATTACGGCCTTATGATTATCATTTACATTCTTACAGCCCTTGTCGTCGCGGCCGTCATTGCTTTCGTGGCCGGCAGTTTGCGCAACCGCTCACTGAAAAAGAAACTGGCACAAGGCGAAATCAGAGAAATGCCGACCGTGGTACAACCGCCACAGGAATGTTGCGGACAGCACGAAGTATGCGAAAAAGAAAGTCTGCTGGCTGCCGTAAGCAAACAAATAGAGTATTACAACGATGAAGAACTCGACCGTTTCCGGGGAAAGGACGCTTCCGCGTACAGCGAGACGGAAACGGACGAGTTTAGAGATGTCCTCTACACGATGCGCGAAGACGAAGTGGCCGGATGGGTGCGCAGTCTACAACTGCGCGGCGTTCCCTTGCCCGACGCATTGAAAGACGAAGTTTTCCTTATTATCGGAGAAAGGAGATTCGACCACGCATGAGCATCCTGTCTTACACTTTCTTCCAGAATGCCCTGTTGGGCAGTCTGTTGGCCAGTATCCTTTGCGGGCTGATAGGCACTTATATCGTTGCACGGCGGTTGGTCTTCATCAGCGGCGGCATCACCCACGCCTCGTTCGGCGGTATCGGTATCGGAGTTTACCTTGGATTTTCCCCCATACTCTCTGCAGCCGTGTTTTCCGTATTGTCCGCCTGCGGCATACAATGGTTCAGCCACCGCCGCGACATGCGCGAAGATTCGGCCATCGCCATTTTCTGGACTTTAGGCATGAGCATCGGAATCATTTGCAGTTTCTTGGCACCGGGCTTCACCCCGGAGCTGTCCTCCTATCTGTTCGGCAACATATTGACCGTGACACCCTCGGACCTTTATTTGTTAGGCACATTGGCACTCATCGCCATTGTGACTTTCACATGCTTCCTTCGTCCGCTCGTTTCCATGGCTTTCGATGCCGAATTCGCCCGTTCGCAACGCCTTCCGGTCATCACGGTGGAATATCTGATGATGGACTTCATCGCACTGACTATTGTAGCCTGCCTGCGTATGGTGGGCATCGTGTTGGTCATCTCCCTACTGACCATCCCTCAAGTAACGGCCAATATTTTCACGCATAGTTTCAAACGTATGGCATTGCTCTCCATCGTGACAGGTTACAGCGGCTGTCTGGGCGGCCTTTACCTGTCGTACCATTACAATATACCGTCGGGCGCCTCCATCATTTTCGTCTCCATACTCATCTATTTGGTGTGCAAAGGAATTTCATGGTCGATTATTCGATGGAGAAGGCAATAAAATACATGTTTTTCAGTTATCTAACTGTGTAAAGAACGCATTGGGAAAAAGGATTCTACATATCATCACCTCCGGACTCGTCCTCCTGTCCGTCCTGACGGCGTGTTCCACGAAAAAGAACACGTCGGGCACCCGTTTTTACCATGCCATGACGGCACGGTTCAATACGTACTTTAACGGGTCGGAGGCCTTCAAAGAAGGAGTCCTCGAACAACAAAAAGGACACAAGGACAATTACACGACCTTATTGCCCATGTATGCCGTGCGAAATAAATCTACGGCAGCCATGGGAAAGTCCAACTTCGAGACCGCCATCGAAAAATGCGAGAAAGCCATCAAGCTGCACTCCATAAAGGCGCGGCCGAAATCGAACGTCAACAAGCGGAAAACGGCCAAGGAAAAAGCGTATATGGCCCGTAAGGAGTTCAACCCATTCTTGCGGCACGCCTGGCTGCTCATGGGGAAAGCCCAATTCCAGCAGGGCAATTTCATCGAAGCGGCCTCCACGTTCAATTATATCAGCGGGCTGTATGCCGGACAGCCTGAAATCGTGTCCGTAGCCCGGGCCTATCTGGCCCGTTGCTACGTAGAACTGGAATGGCCTTACGATGCCGAGGATGTCTTTCATAAAATACAACGTGACAGTATTGGAAGTGAAGGAAAACGGGCATTCAACGCTTCATACGCCGATTACCTCATCTTCGTGAAACAATATAAAGAGGCTATTCCTTATTTGCAAAAAGCTGTCAAGAAGGAAAAAAGCAAACTGCAACGCGCACGCCTGAACTTCCTGCTGGGACAGTTGTACCACGAAACGGGAAACAAAGCAGAAGCCTACAAGGCCTTGCGGCGTGTCATACGTGCCAATCCTCCATACGAATTGTCTTTCAACGCCCGTATCCTGCAAACCGAGGCCATGGCCAGCGGGAACCACAATAAAATGGTGAAGAAATTGCGACGCATGGCCAAGAACAAGAAAAACAAGGACTATCAGGACCAGATTTATTATGCCATCGGCAATATCTATCTGGCCAACCGGGATACCGCCCGGTGTATCGGGGCATACGAAACCGGTGCCAAAGAAAGTACACAGAACGGCATTGCCAAAGCCATGGTATTGTTGCGTCTGGGTGAGATTTATTGGGACAAGGAGGACTATATCAACGCACAACGCTGTTACGCCGAACTGGTCGGCATATTGGACAAAGAAAACGAAGCTTACAAAGAGGCGGAACGCCGCTCAGGCATCCTGACCGAACTGGAACCTCATTTGTCGGCCATCAAACTGCAAGACAGCCTGCAATGGTTGGCCAAGTTGCCCGAAAACGAACGTAACGAGGCCATCGACAAAGTCATCGAGGCCTTGAAGAAGCAAGAGAAAGAAGAAGCACGCAAGGCCATGCAGGCCGAAATGGCTGCCAATATGCCCAAAACTCCGACAGCCACACCCACCCTGCCTACGGGAAACCGCGGGGCGCAGGCGGGAGCTTCCGGACAAACCGGCACGTGGTATTTCTATAACCCGTCGGTCGTAGCCCAAGGCAAACGTCAGTTCCAACGTACGTGGGGCAAACGCCCGTTGGAAGACAACTGGCGGAGAAGCCATAAGAACGAGGACCGCACGGAAGATTTCGGAGAATATGACTACAGCGAAGAGAGCGACAGCCTGATGGCGGCACAAGCCGACAGCATCGCCTTGGCCGACAGCATTGCCGAAGCCCAGGAGCGTATGGCCGACTCATTGGCCAGCGACCCGCACAACCGGGAATATTACCTGCAACAAATCCCGTTCACGGAAGAGCAGTTGCAAGCCTCCAACGACATCCTGCGCGACGCGCTTTATCAGGCCGGCATCCTGGAAATGGAGAGACTGGAAAATTTCGGTTTGGCACGGCGTACCCTGTTGCGTCTTATCGAAACGTTCCCGGACGTAGCCGACAAAGACAACGTGTACTACCATCTATTCCTTATCAACGGCCGACTGAATGACATGGCCGAGGCGGAACAGTATAAACAGCGGCTCATCGAGGAGTTCCCGGACAGCCGGTATGCCATCATGCTGGCCAACCCCAAATACGAGCTTTACGCAAGGCAGGGCAAGCACATAGAGGATTCTCTGTATGCCGCCACATACGAAGCTTACGGCAAGAACGAATATGAGGAAGTGTTCCGCAATTATTCCATTTCGACTTCGGATTTCCCGGAGGGGGCACACCGCGCTAAATTCATGTTCATACAAGCCATGAGCCAACTGTACGGCGGAGAACGGGACAGCTTCTTGGTCACGTTGAAACAAGTCATTGAGAAATATCCGAAAGACGAAGTAACGGAAATCGCACAAAGCATCGTGAAAGGCATTCAGGAAGGCCGGTCGCTGACCGACGGGAAATACGCGGCAAGCGACATCTGGAGCCGGCGTTCGCTGACGGCTCTGCAAGACTCCACAGCCGAAGCGCAGCAATTAAGCGACGAACGCCTCAGCAACTTCGTGTTCCTGTTGGCCTATCCGGAAAACAGTCTGGACGAGGACCAACTGTTATATGAGATGGCCCTGTATAATTTCACCAGTTTTATGGTACGCAATTTCGACATCGACATCGTGAAGGCCGACGGACTGGCACAAATGCGCGTCAGCGGTTTCCTCAGCTACGACGAGGCACACGCTTACGCCCAAAAGCTGTATGCCGATCCGCACATGAGTGTCGTGCTTAAAAACATACGTTCCGTCATCATCTCCGAAAGTAACCTGAAGCTGTTGGGCACGGTCTTCAGTTTCGACGATTACAAGAAGTTCTACGATGAGAAGTTCGCACCGCTGCAAGTGCCGGAGGACCTGAGACTGGACGAACCTACTTCCATCGAAATCCGTACGCCGGACGACGAACCGCCTGCCGGAGACGAAGAATACGAAGAAGAGGAGGAAGACACGGACAGCGGTATTATTTTCTAACATACGAAACCATTACAAATGATGAACAACGGTTTATTACTTTGGGTAGACGATGAAATAGAATTGCTGAAAGCGCATATTCTTTTTCTCGAAAAGAAAGGATACGAGGTAGAAACCGTATCCAACGGGCAGGATGCACTGGACAAGTGCAGCGAAACGACCTACGACCTGATTCTGCTGGACGAGAACATGCCCGGCCTGAGCGGGCTGGAAACCTTGTCGCGCATCAAGGAAATCACACCGGTCACGCCGGTGGTCATGGTGACGAAGAGCGAAGAGGAGAATATCATGGACCAGGCCATCGGCTCCAAAATTGCCGACTATCTCATCAAGCCCGTCAACCCCACGCAAATCCTCCTGACCCTGAAAAAGAACATCCATAAGAAAGAAATCGTCACGGAGGTGGCTCAAAACGCCTATCAACAGAATTTCGGAAAGATTGGCATGCAAATCAATGACTCATTGACGTTCGAGGACTGGAAAGAGGTGTACAAACGATTGGTATACTGGGAACTGGAGCTGTCCGAGACCGACAGCAACATGGACGAAATGCTGGGCATGCAGAAAACGGAAGCCAACCTGGCTTTTGCCAAATTCATACGCAAACACTACGAAGACTGGATTGCCCACCCCGAAGACCGCCCGCTAATGAGTCCGGATATCTTCAAAACCAAAATATTCCCCCTGCTGAATCAAGGGGAAAAGGTGTTTCTCATCGTTCTGGACAATTTCCGTTACGACCAATGGCGGACACTCAGTACGGAACTGGCGGATGCGTTCCTCATCGACGAAGATATTTATTGCAGCATCTTGCCCACGGCCACACAATATGCGCGCAACGCCATCTTTTCCGGTCTGATGCCGGACAAAATCGCCCAAATGTACCCGGATCTTTGGGTGGACGAAGACGAAGAAGAGGGCAAGAACCTGAACGAAGGGCCTCTCATCCAGACCCAATTGGACCGTTACCGCCGTAAGAATACATTCAGTTACCATAAAATCAATGATTCGACTACGGCCGATAAACTTATCGGCCAGTTCAAACAGTTGGAAAAATATGACTTGAACGTCATTGTGCTCAACTTTATCGACATGCTTTCCCATGCCCGTACGGAATCGAAAATGGTGCGTGAACTGGCTTCCAACGAGGCAGCCTATCGCAGCATCACCCAAAGCTGGTTCCGGCATTCTGCCGTGAAAGACCTATTCAAAGCCCTGGCCGCAAGCGACTACAAAATCATCGTCACGACCGACCACGGCAGTATCCGCGTGAAGTCACCGGTCAAAGTCATCGGGGACAAGAACACGAACACGAACTTGCGCTACAAACTGGGGAAAAATCTGAAATACAACCCCAAAGAAGTCTTTGAAATCAAAGACCCACGTAAAGTCCTGCTCCCGGCTCCCAACCTGAGTACGGCCTACATCTTTGCTTCGGGCGACAATTTCTTTGCCTATCCCAATAATTACAATTATTATGTGTCTTACTATCGCGACACATTCCAACACGGCGGCATCTCTATGGAGGAAATGCTCATACCGCTGATAACCCTGCAAAGCAAGAAACGAAATTAAAAACAAAAAACTATATGGAGATTAGAATAGACTCTTTAGACCACATCCACGAGGCTGCCCGGGAATTTATCGCAGCCATGGGCGACAACACCGTCTTTGCCATGTACGGCAAGATGGGAGCCGGTAAGACCACCTTCACCAAAGCCGTATGCGAATGCCTCGGTGTGGAGGACGTCATCAACTCGCCCACCTTCGCCATCGTCAATGAATACCGTTCGGACAGCAGCGAACTGATTTACCATTTCGACTTCTACCGTATCAAAAAACTGGAAGAAGTGTACGACATGGGCTACGAAGACTATTTTTACAGCGGTGCGCTTTGCTTTATCGAATGGCCGGAACTGGTGGAAGAACTTCTTCCGGGTAATACGGTGAAAGTAACCATCGAAGAGAACGAAGACGGTTCACGCACAGTGAGCTTCTAAAAGTTTGAAAAGTTCATAATAAAGGAAAAAATAATAGATATTTTCCTTTGAGTTATCAAAAAGAATGCCTATATTTGCAATATAGCAGAAAAGAACAAGGTACAGTAGTTTCAATATGCTGTGAATGTTCTTTCATAAACCTTAATTATGCAAAAATATACTTTCTCATATCAATATGGGAAATGCCCCTGATGTAATAGGGCGTGGAAGTGATTCCGCGCCCTATTTTTATGTCTTCTTCAACCAAAGACATGACGCGCACTTGGAAAACAGGTATACCCATGCCAAAACATCTCACCTTACCAAACCAAGAAGCAATCCTCTAATTTACAACTAAATACGAAACAAGAACAAATCTCCGCAGAACGAAAAATCATTCGTCTGCAATTGATTTTCCAATCGGCTGAGAATCGTTTTCCGTTCTGCGGAGATTATTTTTCAAAATGGCGTAGCGGCAGTTCTGTCTTACATTTTCACAGACTCGAACCGCTGCCGTCATAAACTTATAAATCAGGATTAATCCTCCTCACCGAAAGATTCCCCGTATTCCAACTCGCCCTGGACCACCCACAGGATATCTTCAGCCGCAAAGTCGCCCATCTTGTCTTTACGGGCCTGACTGATGACGTAATCCACTATTTTGTCCTGGTCGATTTCTATATAGCCGTCCTTGTCGGGCGCCGCATCCAGAATACCGCTATTGGCATAATACTCCACGATGACATCCAGAAAGTAATAAAGCTCTTCGTCCGTAAACTTGTCTTTTACTTCTTGCGGCAAGTAATTTTTGATGAACTCCACCGTGCGTGCATCGTCCTCAGCATCTTGCAGGAGTTCCTGTTCCAAACTGTCCATAACTTATATCTTTAAAGGATGGCCTTCAGCTTTTCCTCGAAAGTACTCTTCGGAGCCGCACCGACTTGTTTGTCCACCACCTCACCGTTTTTAATGAAGATCACAGTAGGCACGTTGCGCACACCGAAACGCATGGCCAAGCCGTCGTTTTCCTCCACATCGCACTTGCCGATGACAGCTTGTTCCTTATATTCTTCTGCCAACGCCTCGATATCCGGTCCGATTTTCTTGCACGGGCCACACCATGTCGCCCAGAAATCTACCACCACAGGCTTACCTGAAGCCAACAACTCTTCAAAATTTGAATCTGTAATTGCTAATGCCATTGTATTATTCCTTTTAATCGTTTGTTATTACTGACAAATATACTAATTTATTTTATATGACAGGACGGGTTTGCTTTGAATATAAGAAATTAAATCCTTTTTAACTGACACTTTCGCCAACTTGGATTGCATCGTCAGGTTCATCTGTCCCAACGGGTCGAGAATGTGGAAATAAAGGTCGGTATTGCCGGGACACTCCTTCACGATGTCGGAAAGCGAAAGCACGATATCCTCATCCAACGCATCCAAAGCCACGGATATCGTAATCCTTTCCACCAGAGTGTCTTTCACATCTGCCAGAAAATCAATGCGCCCGATACGGAAATCCAGTTTGGAAGGATCCCATTGCCGGGGCTGGCATTTAGCCGTAATATAGAGCGTATTCCCCACATCCATATATGAGCCCCATGTAGGCCAATCCTGTCCGAACAAAGCCAGCTCGTATGCTCCCGTGAAATCCTCCATCGTCACGATGCCATACGGCTTACCTGTCTTGGAGATACCCTTCCGTACGGCCGTGACCATGCCGCCCAGCGTGAGGTCCATATTGACAAACTGTTCCAAATCTTTCAAATCCGCCATGTGCACGTTGCACACATTTTGAAGTATGACGGCATAATCGTCCAACGGATGGGCGGACAGATAAATGCCGACCAAGTCGCGCTCCTTGTTCAAACGCTCCAACGAACTCCACGGTTCGGCCTGCGGCACTTCCGGCGTGGCGATTTCCACCATGTCCATATCCCCGAAAAGTGAATTCTGCACGGCATCCTTGTCGGTCTGGTAGCGCGAGCCGTAACGTGCCAACTGGTCGATAAAGCTTTCCCCTTTGGCATTCACGCCGAAATACTGTTCGCGGGTGATGCCGTCGAAACAATCGAAAGCCCCCGAAAGCACCAGGCTTTCCAGGTTATTCCGTTTCACGGCTCCGCTCGGCACACGTTGAATGAAGTCAAAAATGCTCTTATAAGGCCCGTGGGCTTCCCGTTCTTTCACGATGGCGTCCACAGCCGAATCGCCCAAGCCCTTGACGGCCCCCAAGCCGAAACGGATGTTTCCGTCTACGTCCACACTGAACTTCCGGCGGCTGATGTTGACGTCCGGTCCCAAGGTATTGATACCGATACTTTTGCACTCGCTCATCAGCTTTGTGATGTCGGTAATGTTCGCCAAACTTCGACTCATTACGGCCGCCATATACTGGGCGGGGAAATTGGCTTTCAGGTAGGCCGTCTGATAGGCAACCCAAGAGTAGCACGTGGCATGGCTCTTATTGAACGCATACGAGGCAAACTTCTTCCAGTCCGCCCAAATCTTTTCCAGCACTTTCGGGTCGTGGCCATTCTTCTTTCCGCCCTCGATGAACTTGGGATACATGTGATTCAGCTTTTCTATCAGCTTCTTACCCATAGCCTTGCGCAATGTGTCGCTCTCGCCTCGCGTAAAATCGGCCAACTGACGGGACAGCAACATCACCTGCTCCTGATACACCGTGATGCCGTATGTGTCTTTCAGATACTTCTCCATACACGGTATGTCGTATTCCACCGGTTTACGTCCTTGTTTACGGTCGATAAAGTCGGGTATATAATCCATCGGTCCCGGACGGTAAAGCGCATTCATGGCAATAAGGTCCTCAAATGTGGAAGGCTGCAATTCTCGCAAATACTTCTGCATGCCGGGGGATTCGAACTGGAACGTCCCGATGGTACGTCCGTCGCAATACAGACGATAGGTGGCCGGGTCCGTAATGTCCAATGCGTCCACGTCTATTTCCATCCCGAGACTGTCGTAGATGTTGGCCTGGCATTCCTTGATGATGGAGAGAGTCTTCAGCCCCAAAAAGTCCATCTTGATCAATCCCGTGTCTTCAATCACGGAACCTTCGTACTGCGTGCAACGGAGCTTCTCTCCCGTTTCCTTGTCCTCGGCTGTGCTGACCGGCACCCAATCGGACACGTCGTCACGACAGATGATTACACCGCAGGCATGCACGCCCGTGTTCCGCACATTACCCTCCAGCATCCGGGCATAACGGATGGTGTCGCGCAACAAAGGATTCGGCGATGCCTCGGCCTGTTGCAACTCCGGAATGCACGAGATGGCATTCGGAAGATTCATTTTACGCGACTTGCCGTTTTCGTCGTCCGGCAACTTGTCCGGTATGAGCTTGCACAATCCGTTGGAAATGTCCAACGGCAGCTTTTCCACCCGGGCCACATCCTTTATGGCCAGTTTCGTGGCCATCGTACCATAGGTGATGATATGCGCCACTTTCTCTTCACCATATTTCTGCGTCACCCAACTCAAGACCTTTCCGCGTCCGTCATCGTCGAAATCCACGTCGATATCGGGCAATGAAATACGGTCGGGATTCAGGAAACGTTCAAACAGCAAATCGTATTCAATGGGGTCTATCTTCGTGATACCCAAACAATAGGCCACCGCAGAACCGGCCGCCGACCCACGTCCCGGTCCCACGGACACGTTCAACTCGTGACGTGCAGCATTGATATAATCTTGCACGATGAGGAAGTAACCGGGGAAACCCATCGTCTTCATCACGTGCAACTCGAAGTTGATACGTTCCCGTACATGTTCCGGCAGCGGGTCGCCATAAAGCTTGGCCGCCCCGATATAGGTCAGTTCAGCCAGATAATCGGCTTCCAACTTCAAACGGTAAAGCTTGTCACAGCCACCCAGTTTCTTCACTTTCTGTTCGGCGTCCTCGCGGCTGAGCACCACGTTGCCGTTTTCGTCACGGGTAAACTCCTCAAACAAGTCCTCATCGGTATATTTCTTCCGATAGCCTTCTTCGGTTCCAAATTCTTCCGGAATAGCAAAGTTCGGCATAATCGGCGCATGGTCGATGCTGTAAAACTCCACTTGGTCGCAAATGTCGCAAGTGTTGGCCAATGCCTCCGGCACGTCCGCAAACACTTCATTCATTTCCGCCCGCGTCTTGAACCATTCCTGTTTGGAATAAAGCATACGTTTCGGGTCGTCCAAATCACGGTTGGTGCTCAAACAGATCAAACGGTCGTGCGCTTCGGCATCTTCCTGTTCCACAAAATGGCAATCGTTCGTACAGACTAACTTTACGTCATATTTACGGGCCAGTTCTATCAATTGCACATTGGCCCGTTGCTGCAACGGGAAAGTCTCACGGTTGGCCCGTTGGTTCGGATCTTTCACCTCATGGCGCTGAAGTTCCAGATAATAGTTGTCTCCAAACACGCGTTTGTACCACTGCACCGCTTCTTCAGCCCCTTCAAGGTCGCCCGACAGTATTTTCCGAGGAACTTCACCGGCTATACAAGCCGAACAGACAATCAAACCTTCACTGTGTGCCTCCAATTCAAAGCGGTCCGTACGCGGACGCACATAAAAACCGTCTGTCCACGACTTGGAGACCAACTTGACCAAGTTATGATACCCCGTTTCGTTTTTAGCCAACACGATTAAATGATACCGCCGGCCGTCCTTTTCTTTTTCCATCTGATCCAGACGACGAGGCGCCACATACATTTCACAACCGAATATCGGTTTGAACAAACGTTTCCGGGCCGCCACCAACTCCACGCGAGCCGTGGCCAACTGATCGGCAATCGGAGGAAACTCCGGTTGCGCCTCCGGCACGAAATTCGCCTCAGCCGGTATCGGCTCGTCATTCGCTTCTGCCCGCCTTCTCTGTTCATCGGCTTCTTTCTGCTTCTTTTTCTGCCCGTCCACCCATTCTTTCAGGGCCGCATCCTCACCGTTCTCCAACAAGGCGATACGCTTCTTCCACATTTTGATGTCCGCATTCGTACCGCTGTTCTTTTTGGTCGTATAATTAAAAAACTCCTTGATGGCCATCATGTTACCATGGTCGGTGATGGCCATTCCGCGCATACCGTCTTTCATCGCCTTGTCAACCAAGCGCGACACGCTGGCCTGACCGTCGAGGATGGAATATTGGGTGTGCACATGAAGATGTACGAAGTCCTGCATAATAGTTACAATTTGGTAAAACAGAAATTACGGGCTAAAGTTACGCCACATTGAGGAAACCAACAAAATAAACCTTCGTTTTTTAACATAAAAGACTTTTTAGGGGTCGGCCTTTGAAAAAGGAAGTAGGGAATTTTGCATTTTAACGGAATATAGCTACCTTTGTCCGCTAATACAAGGGGAAAACTCCATGGGACGCAAATTGAATAAATTAAAAAAAATCAGAATACATCGGGAAGGAACGCACACGCTCATCGCAGGTGCAGGGGTGTTGTTGCTGTTCAACGCCTGCCTTTACTATGCTTTTGAATGCAAGCTCCCGTTCTATATTTCTGCAACCGTATGCACGGTCATCTACCTTATCGTAGTCAATTTCTTCCGATGCCCGGTCAGACGTTTCGAAGGGGACACGGAAAACGTTGTCGTAGCTCCGGCCGACGGTAAAATCGTCGTGATAGAAGAGGTGGACGAAAACGAATATTTCCATGACCGCCGACTGATGGTTTCCATATTCATGAGCTTGACCAACGTGCATGCCAACTGGATTCCGGTGGACGGAACCGTAAGGCTGGTGGAACACCATGACGGAAACTTTCATAAGGCTTGGCTGCCGAAGGCCAGCATTGAGAATGAACGTTCCACTATCGTCATCGAAACACCGGACGGGGTCTTCATCATGGCCCGGCAGATTGCCGGTGCCATGGCCCGACGCATCGTGACATACGCCCGCGAAGACGAAGACTGTTATATCGACGAACACATGGGATTCATCAAGTTCGGTTCCAGAGTAGACCTTTTCCTTCCGGTCGGGACCAAAGTCAACGTCAAATTGGGGCAAAAGACGGTGGGTAACGAAACCATCATCGCCAAATTATAATAAAATGTTATATGGCAAATATCATCATACGACAGATTCCCAACAGCATTACTTGCTGCAACCTGGTTTCCGGTTGTATGGCTACGGGTGCAGCTTTCTACGGTAATTACAGTTGGGCGTTTCTGCTCATTGTCATAGGAGCCGTTTTCGATTTCTTCGACGGGATGTCGGCTCGCGTGTTGAAAGTATCCTCCCCCATAGGAAAGGAACTGGATTCGTTGGCAGATGTAGTGACCTTTGGAGTAGCCCCTTCGGCCATGATATTCCATCTGTTCCATCGGGTGGTCTACCCCGACTTCATGGAACCGCTACGCGACGTGATGCCCTATACGGCTTTCCTTATGGCGGCTTTTTCGGCTTTGCGATTAGCCAAATTCAATATCGACACGCGGCAAACATCGTCTTTCATCGGCGTACCTACCCCGGCCAACACCTTGTTTTGGGCTTCGCTGATTGTAGGCAATTACGGTTTTTTGGTTTCAGAAAAGTTCAATGCTTTCTTCCTTTTCATGTTCATGTTGCTATCCTGTTTCCTTTTGGTAGCGGAGATTCCCATGTTCGCCCTCAAATTCAAGAACCTTTCCTGGCAAGACAATAAAATTAAGTTTATTTTTATCTTGACTTGTATTCCCATGATTATCTTTCTGGGGTTCAGTTGTTTTGCAGCCATCATCGCATGGTATGTCATTCTTTCCGTCCTGACTTCGCGACAGAAAACACACTGATTTTGGCATAGTTCTTGTTTATAAGTCCGGCAACAAAGCATAAAAAATTATATTTATGACAGGTCCTTTCGGATGTTTATTCGGTTTACTTTTTGCCTTTTTGGCCTTCCTACTCATTATGGTTCTTAATATAGCCAGAAGAGTACGGAACATCATGTCTTCATTTTCTCCCAAGAACCATAAACAACAGTCTTCATCCGGTAATCCCCACGGACAAACCACGTCGCAAAACCATTCTCAATCCTCGTCCCACGGTTCGCACAAAATATTCGACGACAACGAAGGGGAATATGTGGACTACGAGGAAATCAAATAAAAGGAACTTAACGTTTCCCCTTAAAGAAATCTTTCAGCAAAGCCACGGACTCGTCCGCCATCACACCACTCACCACTTCCGTTCGCGGATGTATGGCTTGCGGTGCAAACATCCTGTATCCTCTTTTTTCATCCGTTGCCCCGTAGACCAGGCGTTTCACCTGTGCCCATCCGATGGCCCCCGCACACATCACACACGGTTCCAAGGTTACGTAAAGCGTACATTCGTTCAAATACTTTCCGCCTAAAGCATTGGCAGCCGCCGTAATCACCTGCATCTCGGCATGGGCCGTCACATCCGTCAACGTTTCCGTCAGATTATGTGCACGTGCCAGAATACGGTCGCCGCAAACAACTACGGCTCCTACCGGTATTTCATCCTCTTCATAAGCACGCCGCGCCTCTTCCAGCGCTTTTTTCATGTAAAAAGCATCATCTGCCATATCTTCACAATTTAGTACATGCAAAAGTAAGATTTCTGCAAGGATTCACCAATATTTTTAATAAATTTGCAGCACGGGAATCCAACAAATCGATATGGCCGCGCACAATGAACTGGGAAAAGAGGGGGAACTACTGGCTGCAAATCATCTGCAATCAGAAGGTTATGTCATCCGACACCGAAACTGGAGGTGCGGACACAAGGAATTGGACATCGTGGCCGAAAAAGACGGCACGCTGGTCTTCGTGGAAGTAAAGACCAGAAAAGACGTTTTATTCGGACTCCCCGAAGACGCTGTCACAAACGGGAAAATACGACGCATTGTCAGTTCGGCCGACGCCTACTTGCGCAAATACGCCATCGACCTCCCGGTACGCTTCGACCTTATCACCATCGTAACGGGAGAAAACGGGCTTCCCCGGCTAAGGCATATAGAGGACGCCTTTTACCCGCCGCTATACTGACCTGCAACACGATTAGAATATTTTGAATATGACGCATTCACTTTACATATTGGACGATTCGCCATGGTTTGAATGGATACGACTCCACTCGACAGATTCCACCATCGATTTCCTGAAACACTATCGTCCTGTTTCTCCGAAAGACATGATTCTGGTCACGGCAGACTTCCAGACTGCCGGACGCGGACAAGCCGGCAACTCTTGGGAGTCGGAAGCCGGTAAGAATCTTTTGTTCGGGCTGCTCTTCCATCCCCGTGAAGTGGAAGCCAACCGGCAGTTCATCCTGTCCCAGGCCGTGGCACTGTCTATCTGCGAAACGTTGTCCGACTACGCCGAAGACATCCGCATCAAATGGCCGAACGACATCTACTGGAAGGACCGGAAAATCTGTGGCATGCTCATCGAAAACACCTTGGTAGGACGATGTATCGAGAATTGCATCATAGGAGCCGGCATCAATATAAACCAACAAACGTTCTGTAGCGATGCCCCCAATCCGGTCTCGCTCCGGCAAATCACGGGAAAAGAACAAGAACCGGTATTCATCTTAGCCGACACCATCAAACGCTTCAAGGACTATTATCGGAAAATCCAACAAGGCCAAACGGAGGACATCGTCCGTAACTACCGGGAACGGCTTTACCGGCACAACGGTTTTCATCTTTACCAAGACGCGGACGGCGTTTTCGAAGCTGAAATCCACGACGTGGAACCCACCGGGCATCTGGTCCTGACAGACAGGGACGGCACGACACGAAGATATGCCTTCAAGGAAGTAAGCCACCTGATACCGTCGGACACAACCCCGTCCGCCCCATTCGTACTTTAACCCACCAAAATACTTTATTATGGCTAAATTCAAAAGAATACTCCTCAAACTGAGCGGCGAGAGCCTCATGGGAGAACAACGTTACGGCATCGACGAAAAGCGTCTGGCCGAATATGCGGAACAAATCAAAGAAGTGCACGACATGGGCGTGCAAATCGGCATCGTCATCGGCGGCGGCAACATATTCCGCGGCCTGAGCGGTGCAGGAAAGGGATTCGACCGTGTCAAAGGCGACCAAATGGGCATGTGCGCCACGGTCATCAATTCGCTCGGACTGAGCAGTGCCCTGGGAGCCATCGGTGTAAAAAGCCGCGTGCTGACCGCCATCCGCATGGAGCCTATCGGCGAGTTTTACAGCAAATGGAAAGCCATCGAGTGCATGGAAGCCGGAGAAGTGGTCATCATGAGCGCGGGCACGGGCAACCCTTATTTCACGACCGACACGGGTTCCTCGTTGCGCGGCATTGAAATCGAAGCCGACGTGATGCTTAAAGGGACGCGTGTGGACGGCGTGTACACGGCCGACCCGGAAAAAGACCCCACGGCCACGAAGTTCAGTGAAATCACATACGATGAAATCTACCACAAAGGCCTGAAAGTAATGGACCTCACCGCAACTACGATGTGCAAGGAAAACCATCTGCCCATCTACGTTTTCAACATGGACGTGTACGGCAACCTGAAAAAAGTAATGGAAGGAGAAAACATCGGGACTTTGGTACACAACTGATTCCATATCCGCCTCGGAACGACCGACAAATAAAACGCAATGCCCGTCATGTCGCACACATGACGGGCATTTTATATTCCAATAACGGCAATCAGTGGGATACAGAATCCGAGAACACGTTAATCACCACCACGCCGGCAATAATCAAAGCCAGCCCCAACACGGCCGGCCAGTCAAGATGCTGTTTGAACACCGTGAAACCGATGACGGCTATCAGCACGATTCCCACGCCCGACCAAATGGCGTATGCAATGCCCACCGGAATGTGTTTCAGCACCAAGCTAAGGCAATAAAAAGCCGCCGCATACCCGGCTACCGTCACCACCGAAGGCCAAAACTTCGTAAACTGCTCGCTTTGTTTCAGAAAAGAAGTCGCCACTGTTTCAAAAACAATAGCCATCAACAATACCAAATAACTCTTCAGCATATCCCTCTCTTTTTAGAATGAAACTACAAAGATAGGTTTTTTAAAAAAAAAGAGCAAATAAGATGAAAACGAGTACCGTGCCAGAAGACTTTCCGATAATTCCTCCTCCGTTTTATTGCAGATGAATAAAAAATCCGCTACTTTTGTTTTTTAAAGTATCATAGTATCAATATATCATCTTAACAAAAGAACAGATTATGGCAGATTCAAAGACTATCCTTGACGAAGCGCAGGAGAAAATGGACATGGCGGTAATGTATCTGGACGAAGCCTTGGCGCACATCCGTGCGGGAAAGGCTGATATCCGTTTGCTCGACGGCATCCGTGTGGATTCCTACGGTTCCATGGTACCCATCAATAATGTGGCAGCCGTCAACACGCCCGATGCCCGCAGCATCGCCATCAAGCCGTGGGACAAAAACATGTTCCGCGTCATCGAAAAAGCGATTATAGATTCCGAATTGGGCATCATGCCGGAAAACAACGGTGAAATTATCCGTATCGGTATCCCGCCCTTGACCGAGGAACGCCGCAAACAACTGGCCAAACAATGTAAGGCCGAATGCGAAACGGCAAAGGTCAGCGTACGCAATGCACGCCGCGACGCCATCGACGCCCTGAAAAAAGCCGTGAAAGACGGTATGGCCGAAGACGAACAAAAGAACTCGGAAGCCAAACTGCAAAAGGTGCACGACAAGTATATCAAACAAATCGATGACTTGTACGCGGCCAAAGACAAAGAAATCATGACCGTCTGATGCGAGGGATCGTCATCCGTAATACAGGAAGCTGGTACGTCGTCCGCACGGACGACGGCCAGCTTGTCGATTCTAAAATCAAAGGCAACTTCCGCCTGAAAGGCATACGCAGCACCAACCCGGTGGCCGTAGGCGATTTTGTTCAGATTACCGTTAATGCGGAGGGGACGGCTTTCATCACGGAGATAGAAGACCGTAAGAACTACATCATCCGGAAAGCTTCCAACCTGTCCAAACAAAGCCACATCATCGCAGCCAACGTAGACCAGGCTTTTTTAATCGTGACCGTCAGCCATCCGGAGACTTCCACCACCTTCATCGACCGTTTCCTGGCTTCGGCCGAAGCGTACCGCGTCCCGGTATCGCTCGTTTTCAACAAGACCGACTGTTACGATGCCGACAACCTCCGCTACATGGAAGGCATGATGCACCTATACACCACCATCGGCTATCCCTGCCATGCCTGTTCCGCATTGCAGTCCATCGGTATCGACGCGCTGCGCGACAGCCTGAAAGGCCGGACCACTTTGCTCTCGGGCCATTCCGGTGTAGGAAAGTCCACTTTGCTGAACACGTTGATACCCGACCTGAACGTACGGACGGCAGAAATATCCGCCGCACACGACACGGGCATGCACACCACGACATTCAGCGAAATGTTCAGTCTGCCCGGCGGCGGTTATGTCATCGACACCCCGGGCATCAAAGGATTCGGCACGTTCGACTTCGAAAAAGAAGAAATGGCACACTACTTCCGCGAAATTTTCCGGATTTCGGCAGACTGCAAATACAACAACTGCACGCACACCCATGAACCGGGTTGCGCCGTGCGTCGCGCCGTAGAGGAACATCTCATCAGCGAAAGCCGCTATGCCTCTTACCTGAACATGCTGGAAGACCGGCATGAAAGCAAATACCGGCAAGGTTATTAACATTTCAACTACTCCCCATGGAAATCATTACCATCATCATCCTGTTTCTGTTCTGCACCCTTCTGTTGGCCGCAGAACTGTTCATCCTGCCGGGCACAGGCGTGGCCGGCATCGCCGCAATCTGTTGTCTGGTGGGTGCCAATTACTTCACCTTCGTCTGGTTCGGGCTTACCACAGGACTTTGGTTATCCGCCGCGTCACTCGTAGCCTGCATCCTCGTAGGCTATTGGATGCTACGTTCCAAGACACTGGAAAAATATTCGTTGCACAAGTCCATCGACTCCACCGCCGCCACACAGGATCAACTTTCCGTACAGCCCGGCGACGAAGGAGTAGCCGTCACCCGCCTGGCTCTCATCGGCAATGCAGACATCGGAGGCCGGTTGGTGGAAGTCAAATCTGCCGACGGTTTTCTGGACGAAGGTACTCCCGTAATAGTAGTTCGCGTAGAGGACGCCCAAATCACAGTCAAAAAGAAATAAACATATTATTCACCCTTTAATTTTCTGATATCATGTTATTAGATCCAGTTGTTTTTCCGGTATTCATTGCCATTGTCGCCATCGTTATCCTGGCGATATTTTTCCATTTCGTACCGTTCTTCCTTTGGCTTTCCGCCAAAGTCTCCGGCGTACACATTTCGCTCATCCAGCTATTCCTGATGCGCATCCGTAACGTGCCGCCCGGCGTCATTGTGCCAAGCCTCATCGAAGCCCATAAGGCCGGCCTGAAGAACATCACCCGCGACAATCTGGAAGCCCACTACATGACGGGCGGACATGTGCAACGCGTGGTACATGCCTTGGTTTCGGCATCGAAAGCCAACATCGACCTGCCTTTTGAAAAGGCCACGGCCATAGACCTGGCCGGCCGCGACGTGTTCGAGGCCGTGCAGACTTCCGTCAATCCGAAGGTAATCGACACGCCACCCGTAGCCGCCGTAGCCAAAAACGGTATCCAGTTGATAGCGAAGGCCCGTGTCACCGTACGAGCCAACATCCACCAGCTTGTGGGAGGTGCAGGCGAGGACACCATCCTGGCCCGTGTAGGCGAAGGTATCGTTTCTTCCATCGGATCGGCCGAAAACCACGAGCAAGTTCTGGAAAATCCGGACTCCATCTCCAAATTGGTACTCAAAAAGGGTCTGGATGCCGGTACGGCTTTTGAAATCCTGTCCATCGACATTGCCGACATCGACGTAGGTAAAAACATCGGTGCCACCCTGCAAATCGACCAAGCCAACGCCGACAAAAACATCGCACAGGCCAAAGCCGAGGAACGCCGTGCCATGGCTATCGCCGCCGAACAGGAAATGAAAGCCAAAGCGCAGGAAGCACGTGCCGAAGTCATTCAGGCCGAAGCCGAAGTGCCCAAAGCTTTGGCACAAGCCTTGCGCGACGGTCACATGGGTTTCATGGACTACTACAAATTGGAAAACCTGAAAGGCGACACAGCCATGCGTGAGAACATCGGCAATCTGACAAAAGACGGAATGAAAGATATTCTGAAGTAAACCGGACATCATTTCCCCTATCCCCCCATAAACCTCTTTCCTCTCCCCTAAAAAGGAGGAAAGAGGTTTATTCTTTACCCACGTTCAAACGGCAGGCTCGCCCGGGCAGGCCAAAAGTAAGGAAATTACATAACAACACTCCGAAATACACCGCTCACATTTTCAATACGTTATGATGGCTAAAAAAATCTCCTGAGATTGGTAAATCAATCTCAGGAGAACTTTTTTTCGTTTGGCTGAGAATGAATTTTCAATCTCAGCCAAACGATTTGGCGGATTGCGGTGTATATTCTTTTCATGGCATTCCTATTAATACAATCTCACTTCAGTATTAACCTTAATGCAGCATAACCTTCCGCACATAAACCTTTCCTTGTATTTCAACACGAACCAAGTATAATCCGACTGGCAGTTTATTACAATAGTGGATACCATCCCGTACGCAGCCACTTTCAACAACCCGGCCATCCATACCTATCACCCTAAACCTTGCCTCTTCAGGAGCATAAATACAAATGCAATGTTCCGCAGGATGGGCCGACACTAACAGGTTCGGGGATAAAACCGTTCCGGTAATTCCATCTTCCTCATCATCCTCCCATCCGGCCGATGCTTCTTTGTCTTCTTCCTCCATCACCGTATTTACATTAGACCAGATTTCTATTTCGGATATATTGCAAGCAGCCGACCAATTATATACAGCCAAGTACCTGTACTTTCCCACAGGCCCTACGGTATAGCAACCTTCCGCACCGTCCTCGGTCAACCAGGTATTCTCTAAAACGGGAATCCCGTCATAAATGTTTCCATTAGTACGCAAGACATCCTTCGCCTCCGATTGGTTCCATTCTCCTTTGAATCCCCCTTCAGCGGTATTACCTAAAACTTTCATTTGTTCTCTCGTATCTTGCGTCACACCGTCATTATAACAAGAAAGCCGGTTTATCTCCAAACCGCCCTCCCCGAAATCGTACACCAAAAAATACTGGTGCCTCAGCCCTATAGGCGTATCCTTAATACCATCGGAGGCCGCTATCAAAGCCGCCTCCGATTCATTGGTCTTGTCATTCCCATTCGCATCATATACATTCACTGCCACAGCCTTCTCATTTATATCCACCAGTTTCAGTTCCGACTTCTCCAAAGGCACAATACGAAGTTCTTTTAAATCTAATGTATGCCCTTTTCCTTGCATATACACTCTTAATACGGCAGCCCCACACCTGACGGTCACGGTTCCCAACAACTTTTCCGTCCAACCATTGGAAGGCTGTAGTTCCTTTCCCTTTTTTTCTCCTCCGTCAACGGCTACAAACAGTTTTGTTCCGGCTGACGAACTCCGGTAAGTGGCGTACACATTATACCGTTTTTCCACATTTGCGTCCATATTGTCATCCGGTGCCGGGAATACCATCGTATAACTCATCCATTCTCCGTGTTCCATGTCCGTCACATAAACCTCGTCCCCCTCTTTTCCTATTTCTACCGTGCCATCCGTCCGGTAAACTGACGACCGCTCCTTTCCGACATTATGATACGTGTGCATCTCTCCATCTCCTGTATAAAAATCATAGTCGACAGCTTTTATCACACACGGAATCGTAGGCATCCCCGACACCCGAACTCCGTCCTTCCATGTCCCGGCGTCACCGGCCATCCAATCCGTACGTTTCTTCGTCAACGTCCCCCAACCGGCCCATTCATAATACCAATTAGGAGCCACACCCCAGTTTTCATGCCCATAATCCGCCATCATCTTGTCATAAGCCCGCTGTAGCCAAACATAATCGCTTTCAGGCACTCCTGCCCTAACCCGGTAATGTTCCAACGCTTGCGTCTTCCATCCACCCGGTCCAAACACTTTACCCCGATCGGCAGATGCCATGCTTTTGGCTTCCCAACGCTTGGAACGGCTTACTGCTTGGTAGAATTTACCGTTCTCAAAAGTGCACTCCTCCTCATTGGCCGTGTAAGCCGTAGGTTCCCATGGTTGCATTTGGTCGGGAAAAGACATTATCCCCGAAAGGTTGTATCGGATGTTGAATTCAATTCCTTTTAGAATCCTGTTATCCAACCAACCATATAAAGAGTCACCTTGATTCCAGGCCATTTCCGCGATTGCAGTATAATTCCCGATACCTCCCATCGTATGCCCTTGGTCACGACAAGACTCCTGACACTGTCCGTTACGATAAATATAATAACGCAGTGCCTCATCGGAATGGTATTCTTCTCCAGAAGCAGGCCATGTCACATTATAATCCCGTTTAAACTCATCCTCGCTAATCAGATTACCCTGTATCGGAGGTCCGGCCTGATAAAGCAAATCGTCCTTACGCCGGACAAGCAAGCCAAATAACGATAACCTCTGTCATACATCGTATCATTATCCAAATAAATCCCCATAGCCATCAAGCCACGGGCTGCGAACAATCCTTGATTGCCGAAACGTCCCGGGTCGAACTTATAAATATTCCAATAAAAAGACACTCCATTCTTATCGTCATCCGATGACTTATAGGAATCTGCCGAGACTTTAGTACTGTAAAACGGATAAACCAGCATTTTCTTGAAGGCTTCTTGATCTTCCGGACGCCATCCTTCATAAGCACGCAACAACTCGGCCGCCTCTATCAACATGTATATCTTGCCGTTGTCGAGAGGTGCCGTCCCACGGCTACTGGCATTCACCAAACGATTATACCGGTTCAACCTTTTCACGGCATCATCTGCATAAGCCTTGTTACCCGTAATATGGTAAAGCAATGCCATATCATGTGCCCGGCGTCCGTCGGCTCCAATGGTTCCATTGAATTTGCCCTCTTTAATTTGTGTGATATCTGCATAATTACCATCACCGATTTGTGAGTAGCCGTCTTTCAACATGTGCTGAAACGTGGTATAAAACGGCTCCTGCCGGGCCTCTACCATCGCTTTCATCCTATCCAGGTCTGCCTGTGTGTAAGTGATACCCGGATGGACAAAAGTCCTTTTCTGTGCCTGGCCTTGCAAAAAGACGAGCATCCCTAAAGCAAATGCCACTTTCCTCCATACTTTCCCCTTCTTCATTATTCCCAACTTGTTTATCATGGCTTCCATATATTACATTACCATTTACCCTTATATGATTGTATACGAACGAAGCGGCATATACGCGTAAGCCCGTCTGCGTTTTAACACTATTTATGACGATATACCCGTTATAACACTTCTCCCTTATACTTATTGTATTGCCGCGTCTCCTCCCGATTGATTTCCCGCAAATGTATGGCCGCACCTCCACGGGGTCTCAAACGGAATTTCAATACCTGCGAAGCATTGACCCGTTTGTATACGCATTTTACATGAGTCCGGGTTTTTACCTCTTCTCCGCCATCCGTATATATTTGAGCCAGATATGTCTTCCCCTCTTCCAAGAAAGAAAGGGGAACATCTTCCTCCGCCCCGTCATTATTGGTCAAAAGCCCTACAAACCATTCCTTCTCCTTACGCCGGGCCATGACTATCCCCTTACCCGGATGTCCGGAAAGCACCTTGGAATCATCAAATATCGTAGGCAGGTTCTCAAACCATTCTATTTCCGGTTCTCCTCGATAAGCCGAAGGTTTATCGTACCAGAAAAGGGTCTGCAACGGACTGTAAAATACCAGCGAAGCTGCCAACTGATGGGCATGTGTATTCTTCAAACGCTCGTCATAATAACAGATGGTGTAGTCTGCCGCCCCGTTTATCATACGCGTAAAAGGCAGAATGGTGTTGTGCGTTGCATCCGGGAATTCCTCGTTTCCCAAAATCCCTTCCTGAGTCAACAAGTTCGGATAAGTCCGGCTAAATCCGGAAGGCCGGAACTCATCGTGGATGTTCATCAAAAGATGGCTCTCCGCGGCCAAACGTACCAAATCATGCAACCAAGTAGCCCAACGGTGACTTGCATACTGTACAAAACCCGACTTTACCCCTACTATCCCCCATTCATGCAAGATAGGAAATAATTCACGCGCTTGTTTCATCAATGCATGCTGGTTGACATACAACCAGACTCCTACTCCTTTTCCTTTCGCATACTCAACGATACGCGGCATATCCAATGTCTTCACGACCTTTGTGGCATCTCCGTCATGCGATCCACAAGGCATATACCATTTCCAATCGAAAAGCATATAGGGTATGTGATGATTGGCGCAAAAATCCACTGTTTCTATGGCTCCTTCCGTAGTCATTGTCACTTCACGCATGATCTTTCCCGGCTTCACCCATTGCGCCGCATCGACAATCTGACATGCAGGATTCAAATTTTGTATGATATCATTATGTTCCAACAAATCTCCCGGACGGTCAGCCGCCATGATGACTTTCCACGGTGTGGCACAATAGGTCACCACATCCACAGGACTATACATGACAGAAACCAACGTATTAGCCTTCTTTTCCGAAGCCACAAATTTAGTCAGACACCAATCATCCACATCCGCATCAACCAAAGCTACCCACTTTCCTCCCGGCAATTCCACGGTCAAAGCCCGTTCCACCGGATGTTTGATGCTGCTTATGGGCAGATATTCAAACTTAGCTTGCGCCCATTGCTCAGTCCAGGCCATAGAGAATGAAGGAAAAGTATATTCCGTTAAATCTGCCGTTACCTTATGAAAAATAGCTTTGGGATGTTCCGGAAGAAAGTAACGGAAAGCAATACCTTCATCGTATGCCCGTACCTCCATATTCAGTCGGTAATCCGAACCATCCTTTTTGGAAAGGTACATCGTGGCCGATCTATAATGGTCACGTACCACGCTACGCTCTCCGTACAGTGGATTCCAGATTTCATCGTGAAGAGGATGATATGTCACAGAATCAACGTCCATATTATCCATCCAACATCCAGGCTGTTCCAAATCACGCACTCCAAGTGACATTTCCCAGACACGATTGTCCATATCAAGTCCTGCACGAGACGTTTCTATCACAGGAGCTCCCCGATAATCCACACGATAACACAATTCATTCGTCCCCGAAGCCGTTCGACGTACCTCAAAAGAAACATAATGAGACCCATCGGGAGAAAACAGCTCCATTTTCGGTTCACTCTCAGCCCATAATGCCGATACGCCCCCAAACATGAGCACCAACACTTTTACTTTTTTCATTAGTTTCATTTTAATCTTATTAATATCTTCCATGTAAATTATCCAATTATCCACTTCTCCACCCTTGACTATACGCCACCTCTGGCAAGAAGACAATATTACTCTTATAATTAAATACGTTTCAGTGATGTTTATTACGCATTCAAACATCCATAATATAACACAAAATATATTAAATCACAGTATTGACAACATAGCAGGCATTATTGGGCATTTTCTCAAATCCCATCCGATAATACCGTAAAAAAACAGAGCGTAACAAATATACGTTCAAGCTATCTGCTACACTCTCCAATATAAGAATAAGGAAAAAACCTCCTCCCTCTACTTTTCCCGCTACTTAGCTTCTTGTCCCCGCCGCTTCATCTCGCGATCCGACCATTTCTGCAGGCGTTTGTATTCCTTTTTGGTCAACCGCATGAAAGAACCATGCTGCGGTGCCTCCACCCCTTCTATGGTGACAGGGGAATGGAAATTCTGCATACGTTCGTCGGCCTGACAGATACGATACTGCCGGAGTTTCGTGGAATATTGGATATAGGCCACCCGCCAAGTGCTGTCTCCTATCAGTTGGAAAGCCGAGCATCCTTCGCATTTCCGATTGCCCTCGAAACGCACATAGTCCGTTTCGCTCTTAATCCGGTAAGGTCCCGTCAGTTTGTCGGCCACTGCAGCAAAGATTCCCGGCGTTCCGCCTTCCTTTTTTATCAGCATGTGATACTTGCCATCGGCCGAGATATAGTTGATGTCCGCGTCAATCGTAGCATAGCCCCAGTCGAACATCAAGCGGGGCTTGGTCAGTGTCGTAAACGAATGGTCGGCATAAGAATAATACATGCGGTCATACTTTTCTTCCTCCGGATTCCACAAAGAATAGTAAATCATATATCCGCCTTTCGTCCCGTCCGGCCATACGTAGGCAGGATCCCAAAAAATCTGCGGAGCCCAAACCCGTTTTATCCCAGTATAGTCACAATACACATCCGGAGAATCCGGGTCGGAAAAGACGGAAGGACCTTTATGAAAATCGAAAGCCACGGATTCCCAGTGTATCAAGTCGTTACTGCGAAGCAGGTCTATGCCATGGTTGAACCAGGAACGGCTTTTACGGTTGCTCATATCCGTCGTCACCATCACGTACCCTTTGCCGTCGTACGTCCTGCAAATATAAGCATCGCGCGCCCCTCCCTCTATGGGGGAAAGCTTCTCTACATCGTACACGGGATCACCTCCTAACAGGTCTTCGTAATGCAAGCCGTCCCGACTCAAGGCGTATGCCGTCCATTCTCCACGGCCGCTCATGTGACAGTATAAATAACCGTAATCTCCCTTTTGAAGATTTTGCGCTGCAAGCGGGGCGCATGCCATCCAGGCCGCACAACCCCATGCCCACCATTTGTTTCTCATGTTTCTTTCTGTTTTTGAAGATTAAAAAAACCGCTGCACAGAATCACTTCTCCGCAGCGGCAAAAAACGGTGACACTATAAACCTATATACCATAAAAACGCCACCGTTATTCTTTTATCTGTATGAAAGATTATTTCTTACAGACGTTCCAAGGTTTGATTTGCTTGAAGAAATCGTTGCCTTTGTTATCCACCAGGATAAACGCAGGGAAGTCTTCCACTTCAATTTTCCAGATGGCTTCCATCCCCAACTCAGGGTATTCCACGCACTCGATGCTCTTGATGTTGTTCTGCGCAAGGATGGCCGCCGGACCACCGATAGAACCGAGGTAGAAGCCGCCGTGCTTCTTGCAGGCATCGGTCACTACCTGACTGCGGTTCCCCTTAGCCAGCATAATCATGGAACCGCCATGGCTCTGGAACAAGTCTACATACGGGTCCATACGGTTGGCCGTAGTCGGCCCCATGGAACCGCAAGCCATACCCGACGGGGTCTTGGCCGGACCGGCATAATAAATAGGATGGTCCTTGATGTATTGCGGCAAGTCTTCGCCACGGTCGAGACGCTCTTTCAGCTTGGCATGGGCGATGTCGCGGCCTACGATAATCGTACCGTTCAAAGACAAGCGGGTAGCCACCGGATACTGATCCAACTGTGCCAGAATCTCTTTCATCGGACGGTTCAAATCCACACGTACCACATCGCCCTCGCCGGCCTGACGCAACTCTTCCGGAATCAGTTCGCCCGGATTGCTGTCGAGTTTTTCAATCCAGATACCGTCCTTGTCAATTTTACATTTGATATTACGGTCGGCCGAGCAAGACACGCCCAGACCTACCGGACAAGACGCACCGTGACGCGGCAAACGGATGATACGCACATCGTGTGCGAGGTACTTGCCGCCGAACTGTGCACCGAGACCGATCTTATGCGCCTCTTCCAAAACTTGCTTTTCGAGTTCCACGTCGCGGAATGCGCGCCCCGTGGCATCACCCGTGGTCGGCAGGTTGTCATAATAATGAGTAGAAGCCAGCTTCACGGTGAGCAGGTTCTTTTCGGCCGATGTGCCGCCGATAACGAATGCGATATGATAAGGAGGACAAGCAGCCGTACCGAGGCTCTTCATCTTCTCAATCATGAACGGTACCAAAGTAGCTGGATTGAGGATGGCTTTCGTCTCCTGATACAAATAAGTCTTATTGGCAGACCCACCGCCTTTGGTCACGCACAAGAAACGGTACTCCATTCCTTCGGTGGCTTCGATGTCGATTTGTGCCGGGAGGTTGCACTTGGTATTCACTTCTTCGTACATGCTCAACGGGGCATTCTGGCTATAACGCAGGTTTTCTTCGGTATAAGTCTTATAGACACCTTTCGACAAAGCCTCTTCGTCGCAATAACCGGTCCACACCTGTTGGCCTTTTTCGCCATGGATGATGGCCGTACCCGTATCCTGACAGAACGGAAGAACGCCCTTGCATGCCACTTCCGCATTGCGCAGGAACGTCAACGCCACATACTTGTCATTGTCGCTGGCCTCAGGGTCGTACAAAATCTTCGCCACTTGTTCATTATGAGAACGACGCAACATGAACGACACATCGCGGAACGCCGCGTTTGCCATCGCCGTCAATCCCTCGGGAGCCACCTTCAACACGGGGTGCCCTTCAAACTCGCCGACCGACACATAGTCTTTGGTCAGCAAATAATATTCAGTATCGTCCTTGCCCATCTGGAACATCGGAGCGTACTTGAACTCAGGTGCATTTGCCATAATCGTTTTTGTTTTAAATTGAGATATTTCTTGTTTCGTACTTGCAAAGATAGTGAAAGGCGAGCGCAGAGACAAGCGAAAACGAAGTTTTCATGCTTGGCTATTTCCTGTTTTCCCCGCCCTATGCCCCTTCTTCGTCGTATTTCTCAAAAAGGAAATCATTGTAGGGGTATTTCTGCACGTGAAGTTCGCGTACTTTGTCGTACAACACTTTCTTCAATTCCTCCAAATTGGTCTTCTCACGGGCTGAAATGAAAATGCAGTTGTCGTTGCGGCGAGCCATCCATGTCTTCATCAGGTCGTCCAGCGACACGTTTTCTTTCGTAGCCGGCGTCAGGTCGTCTTCCTCTTTTTCCACCCAGTCATAAGCGTCTATCTTGTTGAACACAATCATGCACGGCTTGTCGCTGCATCCCAAGTCGCCCAGCGTCTTCTCCACCACTTGAATCTGGTCTTCGAAGTCGGGGTGGGCGATGTCTACCACATGCAACAGCAAGTCGGCCTCGCGCACCTCGTCCAACGTGCTTTTGAAAGAATCCACCAAGTCGGTCGGCAATTTACGGATAAAACCGACCGTATCGGACAGCAGGAAGGGCAGATTGTCGATGATAACCTTACGCACCGTCGTGTCCAACGTAGCGAACAGCTTGTTCTCGGCAAACACGTCACTCTTCGAGAGCAGGTTCATCAGCGTGCTTTTCCCCACGTTGGTGTAGCCCACCAACGCCACCCGGATCATACGTCCGCGATTGCTCCGCTGCGTCGTCTTCTGGCGGTCGATTTCGGCCAGACGTTGCTTCAGAAGCGACATCCGGTTCAGGATGATACGGCGGTCCATCTCCAACTGTGTCTCACCCGGACCGCGCAACCCCACGGAACCCTTCCCGCCGCCAGAGCCGGAACCGCCTCCCTGACGCTCCAAGTGCGTCCACAAGCGTTGCAGACGGGGCAGCATGTAACGGTACTGGGCCAACTCCACTTGCGTCTTGGCATTCGCCGTCTGGGCACGCATGGCGAAGATGTCGAGTATCAACGACGTACGGTCGAGTATCTTGACTTTCAATTCCTTTTCTATATTACGTAATTGCTTGGCAGAAAGTTCGTCATCGAAAATTACCATACCGATTTCTCGTTCCGCTTCTTCTTCCGCCTCTATGTATGCACGGATTTCTTCCAACTTTCCCTTGCCCACATACGTCACGGAGTTCGGGCCGTTCACTTTCTGCGTGAACCGCTTCACCGTCACGGCACCGGCCGTATGGGCCAAGAACTCCAGTTCGTCCAAATATTCGTTCGTCTTGCGTTCGTTCTGCGTTTGCGTAATCAAACCGACCAGGACCGCCGTTTCGGCCTGTGCGTCGGAAATCACAAATTCTTTCATTCAAAAAACTTTCTTTATTCGGTGACAAAAATACATAAAACCCCGTTGGAAAACAAATAGAAAGGGGAGGAATTTAAAAAAGCAAAAGAGGCTGCGCAAACGCAGCCTCTTTTCCATTCATTTAAACCTAAAATACCTGCGCGGACATTCCTCCCCCGCAGAAAAAACGGCCTTATTTCACTTGGATAACCAGATACTTACTTACGCTCCAGAATGTTTCGGGCGCGGTAATATGTAACACATATTGTCCCTTGTTGTCTTTCTCCAACTTATAAGAACCGGCCGGGTGATTGGTCAGCAACTTGGCACTCTTGGAATACAACTTGATTTCCTTGTCGTAACGGATATCCACTTTCGTGAAATAATCCTTATTGAAATCATTGCTCTTCAGTACATCCCCATCCTTCAATATTTTCTGCTCTTTCAGCTCGGATTTCGTACCGAACACATACCATGCCGTATGGAGTTGCTTGTCCTGCTCGGTCACGGTCTGAGTCTTGGTCTTGTTTTCCTCTGCCAAAGTATTTACGTTCTCATTCAAAGACGTAATGGCCTCACCTTGTTGGGCTATCACAATATCCTTTTCAGCCAATTGTGCTTCTAACTCCTGCACCCTTTGCTTCTGGGCTTCAAGCTGGGTGGACAAGTCGTCCACCATCTTTTTCAGTTTATCCCCCCCGATGGTGCTCGTACGAAGCTTCTCTTTCAACTGACTGATTTTGTCCCGGTTTTGTGCCATGGCATCCTGAATGTACTGCATGTTCTCCCGAATGGCTTGTTTGGAAGTTTCCGATTCCATATTCCCGTCGTTCACGGTGATACGTCCCTCCGCCTCATTAATGCGCCGGAAGCCCTCCTGAATCTCGTTCACCGTTCCCATGATCTCATTCAATTCGGTATCTTTGTCGTTGATGACTTGCATCAGCGAATCCCGTTCCTCGGCAAAAGCCTGGTCTTTCTTATTCGCCCCGTTGTTACATGCGGTCAAAGCCGCTGCACACATCACACATAAAAAAATCTTTTTCATACGTTTCTATTTTTATTCGTTCATATTCTTTTTCTTACTCTCTTTCTCTTCGCATCCGGCCAGCACGATGACGAACTCTCCGCGCGGTTCCGTTTCTGTAAAATGAACCAACACCTCTTCCAACGTTCCCCGCACGCTTTCCTCATGCACCTTGGAAATCTCACGGCACACGGCAACTTGGCGCTCCGGCCCGAAAGTTTCAACGAACTGTGTCAACGTCTTGACCAAACGGTGAGGCGATTCATAAAAAACAAGGGTCCTGGATTCTGAAGACAAAGCCGCCAAACGGGTGGCCCGGCCTTTCTTGACCGGAAGAAAACCTTCAAAGCAAAAACGGTCGCAAGGAAGCCCCGAAGCGACCAAAGCCGGTACAAAAGCCGTGGCGCCCGGCAGACAAATCACTTCCACACCGGCCTTTACGGCTTCACGCGCCACCAAAAAACCGGGATCGGAAATACCCGGAGTGCCGGCATCGGATACGACCGCCACCGTCTCTCCGGCATTTAAACGACTGACCACACTGGAAACCGTCTGATGCTCATTAAACTTATGATAAGACAACATTGCATTCTTTATCTCAAAATGCTTCAGCAGAATACCCGTCGTACGCGTGTCCTCCGCCAGTATCAAATCGGCTTCCTTCAATATACGCAAAGCACGATATGTAATATCTTCCAAGTTCCCCACCGGAGTAGGTACCAAATATAAGATTCCCATCAGTCTATTGTCAATATGGACAAAAGTAAGAATAAAACATTATCCGCTACGCTACACACGTCAATATTTAACAGATGTTTGCGAATTTGCCTCTTTTTTTATCCTATTATCCACCCTTAATTCTTATTTTTGCAGAGAATTATAATCAAAAACATCCGCACATGAGTCCGATAACCGAACGAAACGGGGAAATGATGCGCAGAGGACGGATTGAAGTCATCTGCGGTTCCATGTTCTCCGGCAAGACCGAAGAACTGATCCGAAGATTGAAACGAGCCGAGTTCGCCCGCCAAAGCGTAGAAATATTCAAACCGTCCATCGACACACGCTATGCCGAACAAGACGTGGTGTCGCACGAAGGAAACTCCATTCCCTCCACCCCCGTAGATTCTTCTGCCAGTATCCTGCTGCTTGGTTCGGACACGGACGTAGTGGGCATAGACGAAGCACAATTCTTTGACGAGAACTTGATTGACGTATGCAATGAATTGGCCAATCGCGGCACACGCGTAATCGTGGCCGGACTGGACTTGGACTTCAAAGGAGTACCTTTCGGCCCCATGCCGGGATTGTGCGCCGTAGCGGACGAAGTGACCAAGGTGCATGCCATTTGTGTGCGTTGCGGTGCGCTGGCCTACGTGTCCCACCGTACAGTCGACGACGAGAAACGAGTGCTTTTAGGGGAACAAACAGCATACGAGCCGCTCTGCCGTGCCTGTTACCAAAAAGCGATAGAAAAAGATAATCTAAAACATCAAGTCTAACTCCTGCTTCATTATGTTTGAAAAAGAAATAACGTTCGACCGGTTTATCCGGGGATTGATGGTTGTAGCCGGGTTGGGACTGGCCATATACGTACTCAACCTGCTAAAAGCTGTATTATTACCATTTTTCGTAGCTTGGTTCTTAGCTTATATGATATATCCTACGATAAAATTTTTCCAATACAAACTCCACTTCCATAACAGGATACTGTGCATCGCCGTTACCTTATTATTAATATTAGCGGCCATAGTTGGCTTCTTTTGGCTTATTATACCACCGGCCATTTCTGAATTTGTAAGATTCCGCAGTATCGTTGCAGAACTTATCAAAGAGACGGGAAACTCAACTTTAGCCCATGATATTGAGATATATTTACAACGGCACATTGACCAAAATTCCATCATACAATTATTCCACGAAAACAATATCATGGAGGCACTAAAAGTTGCAGTTAACCAACTTTGGAGCTTACTGACACACACTTTCAGTTTCATCATGGTCATACTCAACCTCTGTATTACCTTGCTCTATTTGATCTTCATCCTGTTGGATTACGAAAAACTCTCCGAGGGATGGATTAAGCTGATACCGAAACGTAGCAGACGCTTTGCTTCAGCCTTAGTAGGCGACGTGCAACATGGGATGAATTCTTATTTTCGGGGGCAAGCATTGGTAGCCTTTCTGGTAGGCATCCTGTTCAGCATCGGGTTTCTCATCATCGACTTTCCTTTAGCCATAGGTTTGGGAATGTTTATCGGTTTTCTGAATCTCGTACCTTACATGCAAGGATTCGGCTTCATCCCCACAGTTTTGCTCGCCCTATTAAAAGCCAACGACACAGGGGAAAATTTCTGGCTCATTTTACTTTCGGCTTGTATCGTCTTTATCGTCGTACAAAGCATACAAGATGCGTTTCTCGTCCCTAAAATCATGGGCAAGCTCATGGGATTGAATCCGGCTGTCATCCTGTTGTCGCTATCCGTGTGGGGTTCTTTATTAGGTTTAATCGGCCTCATCATCGCACTTCCCTTGACGACCCTCCTGCTTTCCTATTACCGTCGCTTCATAGAGCGGGACGAACGCAAAGTCATACTGGCAGAAGAAAGGCGACGTAAACGTCCTTTATCTTCTCAAGCCTTTTCAAGCGAATCCTCCAATACTTTCCCTCCCATCCCCACAACATCTAATCACAACGGTGAGTCCACGCCAAAGGAAGAACACATGCATGCTGCTGAAAGTGGAAAAAGCTCTTCCGTGGAGGGTGAAAAGGATTAAAAGACATCATCTCTACGAAAAAAAGTCCCCATTATGAAAAAAAACGGGCAAATCTTTTGCTATTCTCAGAAAAAGCCGTACCTTTGCACTCGCAATCAGGAATGATGCATAATAGAGGTCGATTCGTTAGCTCAGCAGGTAGAGCACAACACTTTTAATGTTGGGGTCTTGGGTTCGAGCCCCAAACGAATCACTGAAAGAAAGACAGTTTTCATTTTTCAGAAAACTGTCTTTTTGTTTATAGATACTACATTTAGCCTTTTTATGTAGACGCCAATTATAAATCTATTAAAATCGGATTCACCTGCTATTTCTTGCGGGCTGCCACTGCCAAAATGACACCTAAAGCCACTCCCAACAAAGCCGCGAAAAGCACGCGTACCTCTCCCGGCAAGAGGAAAGTTACCGTATGTGCAGGAAACCAGAACAAGGGTATCGTCTTCTTGAACACGAACTCCCATTGTACACGCCAATTCAATCCCTGCATAATCTCGCCCATAGGTATGGGACTGAACAGGCCACGCAGGGTACCACCGGTCATCAGGATATGCGTGTCGGTGATTTTGTGGAACGTCATGAACACGGGCGCAAAAATACTGTTCATGGTAACGGAGATGGCAAAAGCCAGTAACACTTTGCCCCAACTCAGTGCACCTTCCATAATGGCAGCGGGATTATCCACACCCAAATAGGCGGCAAAAGCAGGCACTCCGGTAGAAAACACCACGAAAGCCATGCTGATGCCCATACCTAAAAAGCCCCATACCACAGCACGGGGCAAGACGCCGAACCCCTTACGAAAGTAATGCCCCGAACTGATACGTAGACCCAACAGCTCACCCATAGTGGACAGTATGGAGAATTTGACAAAGCTCATCACCATACCATGCGCAGCATTAAACGACTGATACCCTTCATAAAGCGTGCGGGACAAGAAAAAAGGTACAAAGAATGCGGCCACCACCAAAGCAAAATATAAATCAGCGCGTTTCATGATATTCTAATTTTGTATTAATAAATTCTCCGGAATCGTATCTTTCTACGATTCCGGCATTCCTCTTAAAACTATTTCAACTCCACCAACTCATATTGCTGACTGCCCAACCCGATTTGCTCGGCATAGTCCAACGTATGCATGCCGTGCCGGGAGTCGATGCGTTCAATCAGGTGTATCTTTCCATGGTCTTCCGAAGCACGTACCTGGTCCACACAAGCCCGGTCGAGCGCCACGGGGTCGAGCGAAGCCAGGATTCCGATGTCCCCCATCTTCGGATCTTCGGGCGTGGCCACGCAATCGCAATCCACCGAAAGTTTATTGGCCACGCTGATATACAAGATACGGTCGCCGCAATGGTCGGCCACAGCTTTGGCCGCTTCGGCCATCGACTCTAAGAAATCGTCCTGCGGAGGCAATTTGCCCCACACTTCTTTCACGCTCTTCGTTTTTCCGGCGGAATGAATGTAAGCCTTCCCCGAAGAAGAAGCGATACCGATGGAGATATTCTTGATAGCCCCACCGAAACCGCCCATCGGGTGACCTTTGAAATGGGACAACACTACGGTAAAGTCATATTCCGGATACGCCTTTCCCACAAAATCTTCTTTCAAATGCTTTCCCCCTTTCACGGGCAACGAAACTTCTCCGTCCGCATCCATGATGACTACCGGGGCTATGGCCGTAAAGCCGTGGTCTTTGGCCGCTTTCAGATGCTTTTCCGTATCGGAACGTCCGCCGCCGTAGGCCGTATTGCACTCCACGATAGTGCCGTCCACCTTCTGCACCAACCCTTTTATCAATGCCGGATCGAGGTAATTGTTATTTCCGGGTTCGCCGGTGGAAAGCTTCACCGCCACTTTTCCGGTAGCCTTCCGCCCGAGCGCTTCATACACTTTCATCAGGTTCTCCGGACTGATTTCTTTTATCATATACACTTTGGCCGGTACTTTTTCCGACCGTGTCTCACAAGCAGTTCCCTGTCCCTTCACACTGGAAGCCCACAGGGAAAGACCTGCCCACGCGCAAACCGCGAATAAAAACAAACGTTTCATGACCCTATATTTAAAAAAACTCATTTTACACTCCATTCCACCACTTCTCCAATCATCGGACACAAGACTTCCAGCGAGCTGTCCTCGACCAGTCTGCGTGCGTTCTCCAACGGTTCGTCCCAACGATGTCGTGCCAACGCGTATTTGGAATGGTGCACCGTGAGCACCCGTCGGGCACCCAAAGCTTCGGCTTCCGCATGCTGGTATTTGGGCAACGTGTGGATATAACGCCAGTCTACGTTGTACTGCCCGTTCTCCAACACGGCCAGATCTATCCTCGGAAAACGTTTCCCGATGTCGGCATAATGCGCTCCGTAGCCGCCGTCCCCACCGATGTACACCTTACGCCCCGACGCTTCTACCAGAAAAGACGCCCACAGGGTACGGTTCGACCGCAAACCACGGCCGGAGAAATGACGGGCAGGCAAGCAATGTACCGTCACACCGCCGCCCAACGTAGCCGTCTCGTTCCAATCCAACTCCACCAACCGTTCCGGTTCGTAGCCCCAGTACTCGAAATGTTCGCCCACACCCAAAGGACACACCACCTTACGGACACGCCCCTTCAGGCGCGTCACCGTCCCGTAATCCAAATGGTCCCAATGGTCATGCGTAATCACCAGGCAATCTATATCCGGCATATCTTCCGGACGATAGATATCCGTCCCCGGAAAAGGCTTATTCAGGAAAGATACCGGAGCGGCACCGCAAAACACGGGGTCTACCAAAATACGCTTGCCGCCCAGTTGAAACAAATAGGAAGAATGCCCGAACCATACCAAAAGCTCCCTATCCGGGTCGAGTGCACGCAAATCCGTCTTCACCGACGGAACCGGATGTTCCGGACGCAATCCTTCCGGCGACTTTTTGAAAACGAAATCCAGCATGGCCCCCCATTTCCCCTTTTCCGAAGTCATCAGGACGGTAGGTTCCATGTTACGGAACTCCCCGTCCCTGAAATTCGGCGACCGCTTGATACGTTCCAACCGTTCGCCACGCGGCAAACGCCCGAACGACGGCGTCTGAAGGAAAAGGACCACAGCCACAATCGCCACGGCAATGACACACAATATGACGAGCAATATCTTTATCATTTTCTTCCGATACATGTCTTTTTTAAACTTTATCTCCTAATGTCCCGGCAAAGATAAGCGTTCGCCCGGAAATATCCTATACCTTTTTTACTTGATTTACAACCGGAATTACTTCCCGGCCTTCCGAATGCGGATTCCGGTCCTCATCCTTTCATCATCCTGACATACAGCCACCCCGGTATATGACGATACACCCAAGCAGCCAGCCTCCAGCGTCGGGTGACATATACGACCTTACGCCGCCGGTCGATACCTCGTGCGATTTGCCGACAAGCCTTGTCCACCGGAGCGACCCAAAACAGCCCCTCCCCCTTGGCCATGGCCGTATCTACAAAACCGGGACGGATGTCTGTCACCTCTATCGGCAGCCGCCGCACGGCCACACGCTGACGCAACCCTTCCAAATAATTCATCTGGAAAGATTTTGTGGCATTATAGGCCGGTGCCGCCCCGCTGCCGCGCAGGCCACCCACCGAGGTGACAGTTGCCAGATGCCCCTGTCCCCGGTTTTCAAAATACCGTATGGCCCAGTCCGCCACGCAAGTCCACCCCGTCACGTTCGTATCCAACGTGCAACGCTCTACGGCATAATCCAGCTCCGGATTCAAGTCTCCCGTCCCGGAAGAAAGCACCAGAATATCCACTCCTCCCAAGCGGGACGCCAAACGCTCCAATGCCACCGGAAGCGCCTCTGTGTCCGTCACATCACACACCTCTGCTTCAAACACATCCGGACGCGACGCACACAAGTCTTTCAAACGGCCCGACCGACGCCCCATCACTCCGATTTTCACCTCTCCGCGTTCCGCATACAAACGAGCCAATCCCTCACCGATACCGGACGTGGCTCCCACAATCAAAATTCTCTTCATTGTCGTTTACGTTTTATTTCCACTTTCGATTTTCGGGCAAAGTTAAAAGGGAGCCACCGGATTTTCCTTGAAGTATTTCAAGAAATTCCGGACTTCAACAATTTTTTCCGGATGGCACTCACCGTTTCGGGCGTCACCCCGATAAACGAAGCGATTTCTTTCAGCGGACGCTGTTCTTTCAGTTCGGGATAACGCCTCATCAAGTCCATATAACGCTCTTCGGGCGTACAACAATAACTGTCCATTAAACGGCGGTAAGTCATGACGAACAGTTGCTCGGCCACGATGCGCCCCAAACGCAGATGTTCAGGAGACATTTCCCAGTAACGCCTCAGCTTTTCGTAAGGCAAGACGTAAAGCGTACTTCTCACGATAGCCTGCACGTCTGCCAACGCCGGACGGCTACAAAGGCACGAGGTGTATTCGGCCACGAAACTGTCGCGGAAGCTATACCCGACGATATGTTCCCCACCTTTCGTGTCCGTCCGCACGAAACGGAACATGCCGTCTTCCACATAGGCCACACGCCCCGACCGTTCGCCTTGCCGCACAAAATAATCCTGCTTTTCCAATATCCGCCGCTCCCCTTGTTCCAAAAAAAACCGTTTCATAGCCGAAAGGTCCAGCTCTTCCATATAATAGTCATTTATCGCATCCATGCCGCAAAATTAATATTTTCCGCGTATACCCGCACATTTACCCCACCCGACCTATCAATTTGTCAGATTGTCAACATCTCCCGCACAAGACTGCGCCATTCAGGCACAAAGGAAGGCACGGACGGAAATACGCGATTCTCGCACGGCAGGGAGGAAGCCGGTGTGTCAGCATTTGCTTTTTTAGGCTTACTTTCTGACCACCGGGACATTCCGTCCTACGCACAAGTAAAAGGCTCGCGTCAACGAAACAGGGTATTTCCATGACATCATGCTTCCCCTTTTTTGTCCTCCGAAAGCCACCAATCAGTATCCAATAGGGTATCCTGCACACGTTTGTACGTTGCTTTCACCCCGTCTGTACACCGTCATGCGCAGTTTTCCGAAAAGTCCTGCGGAGAAAAAAAGTGTTTTTTCAGCCAAATGAAAAATGAATCGACTGAAATTGATTCTTAATTTTGCTTCAGGAAAGTGAAAAACAAGCCTAAAACCTTAAAAAGCGTGTATAAGTAGGACTGAAATCCTTCCTGAAAGTACTTTTCCATGCGCTCCCGTTCTTCTAAAAATTGCCACTTTACTTTCCTTTCGTCACCCATTTCCCACATTTCCCTTTCATTTATCCAAAAAGCACAAATCCACACGACCGACGGAAAACTGCGGGACATGCCGCATGAGACCTGCCTCAACATGCAGGGTAGCCTACTGGAAAGCCCTTATTCTAAAAAGGATTTTTTAACGCGAGCGGATTGCATATATTTCCTCAATACCTTAACTTTGAATATCGACTTTAAAACCTTTTCGCCATGAAAAAGATGATATTGGGATGTTTTTTGTATGGGACGGCCATAGGATTATATGCACAAGCCCCACAAGGAGACTTCAAAGGCTCAATACAAATAGGGCAAACGACAATGCCTATCGTGTTCCACTTCGGACAGCAGAACGGCCAACCGACAACCACCATGGACAGTCCTGCACAAGGGGTTTTCGGTTTCCCAGTACAATCGTCTGAATGTCTTTCCGACGGAGAATTAACCCTGAAAATCCCACAAATACAGTTCCGCTATATGGGCAAAGTACGCAGCGACTCCCTGATAGAGGGGACGGTGACGCAAGCCGGGCAGTCCCTTCCGCTGAATTTGGTACGCACGGCTCGGAAAGCCGGTGTGTCGTCTGAACCGGAAAGGCCCGGCACCCCAAAACCGCCCTTCCCCTACCGGGAAGAAGAGGTAAGCGTCACGACAAAAGACGGCATAAAATTATCGGGTTCACTGACTTTGCCCGAAGGGGAAGGGCCATTCCCTGCCGTGCTCCTTATTTCCGGCAGCGGGCCGCAAGACCGGAATGAAGAGGCATGGAAGTACAAACCGTTTCTCATGATAGCCGACCGCCTGACCCGGCAAGGCATCGCCGTACTCCGCATGGACGACCGCGGGACCGGCAAGTCCGGAGGCCGCTATGCCGACGCCACCTTGCAACTCGCTGCCACGGATGCGGAATGTGCCTTGGATTATCTTCTCCGACGGAAAGACATCCGACGCGGTAAGACCGGACTGGCCGGACACAGCATGGGCGGCACCATCGCTTTCCGTATAGCCGCGCAACGTCCGCAAGACGTGGCTTTCGTACTTTCATTGGCCGGAGCCGCTATTCCGGGAAAAGACCTGATGATGCACCAATGCGAGAAGATCATCCTTTCGCAACTCCCTGCCACCACAAGCGACAGCCTGCGCACCCTGTACGAGGAACTGTACGGCACCATGGCGCTCCCCCTTCCGCTCGACTCCACACGCCACAGGAGCACTCCTCTCATGGTCTCCATTTGGCAGCATCTCGGCATAAACGAAGGCACCTACCGGGAAAACCTCACAGACAGCATCCGCCGACGCAAGGCCCGCCAACTCACCGGACAAGCCATAAGTCCGGAAATAGCCAGTATCATACAATATGACCCGAGCCATGACTTAAGCCGGGTGCAATGCCCTGTATGGGCCGTCAATGGGGCAAAAGACCTGCAAGTATTGCCCGAAGAGAACCAGAAAGCCATCGAAACGCTCGCAAAAGGAAGCCCGCAAGTCGTCACGCACATTTATCCCGGCCTGAACCACCTGTTCACGGAAGCCCCCACCGGGCATCCCTCGGAATACGGACTTCTAAAAGGGAATTTCAGTCAGGAAGTGCTGCAAGACATGGCGGAATGGATCAGGAAAACCGTAGGTGCACCCCAAACGGTCTTCTGACACATCCCACAACCGTAAAGGCAAAAGCCCTGTTCATTTCACGGTTTGCGCCCGCAAATACCTCTTGAACTGTTCCTCCGAACCATTGAATACGTCGATGTCCACATCACCTTGGATACCGCGGACCCGGCCGTCGGGCGAGAGCTGCCAGTAGAGCAAATGCACGTATGGCTTGTATTCCCCGTAACGGGCCACCCATACGGGATAGGCTTTCAACTCTTCCGGCGCGAACGGCATATAACGATTGACAAAATCCTGGCTCACATATATAATAGGTGTGGTGCCGCTCCGGCGACCTACCTCTTTCAACCATACCAGCATTTCACGGAACAGCACGTCACGGCCTCCCATCGCCGCAATCCGCCTGTCGGACAGCTCCACGTCAAGCATCGGCGGAAGGTCGCCTTTCCGCAAGCGGGACTTCTTCAGGAAATAGTCTGCCTGGCTCATCGCCGGACGGGTGGAAAAGAAGTGATAGGCTCCGACCGGAAATCCATACCGGCGTGCGGCACGCACATCCTGCGTATAATAAGGATTGAACACCGTCAGCCCCTCCGTGGATTTGATGTACACGAAAGAGACCGGATAGTCCACCGCTCCCAACGCATTCCGGTCTGCCGTATGCCCCAAACGTGTAATGCGCAGGTTCCTCCAGTCTATACCGTACACCCGCCGCTTGTGCACATGCTGGTATTTGGAAATGTCGATGCCGTATATCCGTTCCGAATGGTACAGCATTTGTTCGCCCCGGAACCGTCCCTTCGCCCACACTCCGCACTTGACCACCTCGTGAGGAGCTACTGAAAAGCCGAAGCCGTCACGCCGCCCGTCCTTCCATTTCCCTACATAGTACCCTCCGTCGTTCGCCGTGAACTCTCCCTCGCCATGCTCTTCCATCCGTCGGTTGAAGAGACCTTCATACGTCCCCTCTTTTGCTCGAAGACGTCCGCGCCGCAAAGAATCCCCACGCCAATATCCGCTGTACGTGCGCCCCAAGGAGTCGGTATACTCCCCGTATCCTTTCCGGATGCCCGCATGCCAACTGCCACGGTACACCCCGCCATCGGGATAACGCATCACCCCCTCACCTTCCGGGAAGCCACCGACCAACTGTCCGTAGAACAGCGTATCCCGACACGTATAAGTACCGTAGACCGGGCATGTTTCCGACACGTCTTTTTCTCCGGTAAAGTCAAAACGGAACCCTGTGCGCCAACCGGAAACCCAAGCTTTCAAATCTTCCCATACACACTCCGGCCAAGACGCATGGGACAAACTCAAGGCATACAACCCGGCAGCCGGATAAAAACGGCCACCGACCCACATACCGTTCAGATTCCTCCAAGGCCCGAACACAGGAGCACCCTCTGCCCCTTGAATTAAAGGAATTTCCGGACAACCGTCTTTCATCCGAATGCTCACCGGCGAAGCTTCAGCTTTTTGCCTGCGGGACGCCGCCCCCGGCCATCCCCAATACCCCCACCATGTATAATACGGCGAAAGGATATGAAACCAACCATAGGGAAACGGATTCAACCGAAAACGGCGGCAACCGTCGGGCAACTTACCGCCTGCCGCCTGCCACACGGACGGACCTCCCGACCTTTGCGCCAACCGTCGGCAAGCCACCGACACCTCGTCCGCACCACGGCCTGCCCTCGCATGAATACGCAGCGTCCGCTCCTCACGCAAATACGCATCTTCTCCCCCTGCGGCCAGCAACCTGTCCAAAGCTTGCTTGCAACGTGCCAGTTCTCCACACTGCGCCTTCACCCATTCGTTATGAGCCATGACTTCATGAAATCCTTCGTCCACCACCGAATGCGTACGGCCGTAATACTCCATTTCCTCCAACATCCTCCGAAAACCGGCCAAACGCACAGACACCAGTCGCGACTCTTTCTGCAAGGCAGGAAGCAAGCCCTCACGGTTCAGCCGTTCCGGCCTCGTCACGGAATCGGCAGCCGTCAGCAAACGGCCGGAATAGGAAATGAAAAAGGCATTGGCCCGAAATTCACGCTGTGCCGTTTCGCGCTCTGCAGAAAGCCCTCCCAAGGTGGAATCGGTACGTAAGACATTAAAATACAAGGTGTCGCCTCCCGGTACTCCCAATTCATACCAAGACACCGTGACAGCCTCTGCCACGCCCTCACGGCATGCCCTCTCCGAAGTCGGCCAAAAAAGCAGGCATCCACACAAAATGATTCCTACCGTCGCCACCCACACTGTTTTGCATAATTTGCTCACGCCCGGCAGAGACGAGCAAGCTTGCCTCTGCCCTCGCTTAATCGCAAATTTCTTTTTATTCCACTTCATACATTTCCCGCACGAAAAAGCCTCATTGCTTTTCTGTCTAATTAAAAACAAAAATACAAAAAGCATTTAAAAGATGTTGCGGTTTTAAAAGAATATAAGTATTTTCGCAGCGATAAATCATTTATTAATTTAACTAACGCTCTATTGTATCATGAAAATCAACTCTCTGCTTGCAGGTGTAGCGCTCATGGCAACTTCGTACACGGTTTGCGCACAAGACAATACCGTGACCGTACAGACTAAAAAAATCGGAGCCGACATCCAGCCGACCATGTACGGCGTGTTCTTCGAAGACATCAACTTCGGAGCCGACGGCGGTTTGTATGCCGAACTCGTCAAAAACCGTTCTTTTGAATTTGCCCCCGACCATTACATGGGTTGGAAGATGTTTGGCAACGTCACGTTGCAGAACGACGGCCCTTTCGATAAGAATCCGCATTACGTCCGTTTAGGTTACGCCGGACATGGCGATATGTGGACGGGCATACAGAACGAAGGCTTCTTCGGCATCGGTCTGAAGAAAGATGCGGAATACCGTTTCTCCGTATGGGCACGCGTGCCGGACGGCAAGCCGGTGACGCTGATGGTCCAGTTCATCGACCAGAACACGATGGATGACGCACAGCAGTTTGTCAGTCAGGACTTGGTTATCGACTCGAAAGAATGGAAAAAATACACGATGGTCATGAAATCCAACCGTACCATCGCCAAGGCCAACCTGCGCATCTTCCTTTCCAATCCGCAACATCGCTCAGGTACGGGTACCGTAGACTTGGAACATGTATCTCTCTTCCCGGTCGACACTTGGATGGGACATGAGAACGGCATGCGCAAGGATCTGGCACAAGCTTTATACGACATGCGTCCGGGCGTGTTCCGTTTCCCCGGCGGCTGTATCGTAGAAGGTTCCAATCTGGAAACGCGCTACCAATGGAAGCATACCGTAGGGCCGGTGGAAAATCGACCGCTCAACAAGAACCGTTGGGAGTCGACCTTTACCAACCGTTACTATCCGGACTATTTCCAAAGCTATGGTCTGGGATTCTATGAATACTTCCTGCTGAGCGAGGAAATCGGCGCGGCTCCGCTTCCCGTATTGAATGTAGGTATGGCTTGCCAGTACCAGAATTGGGACAATGAGAAAGCCCACGCGGCCTGCAATGCCGAGGATTTGAAGCCTTACATCGACGATGCCCTCGACCTGATCGAGTTCGCCAACGGTTCGACTGATACGAAATGGGGAAAGTTACGCGCCGATATGGGCCATCCGGAACCGTTCAACATGAAATACTTAGGCATCGGAAACGAGCAGTGGGACAAGTTCTATTTCGACCGCCTGAAATTCTTTGTGGAGGCTGTCCGTAAAGCCCATCCGGAAATCCTTATCATCGGTTCGTCCGGTCCCGACTCGGAAGGCAAAATGTTCGACCTCGGTTGGGAAGACATGAAGAAACAGAAAGTAGACCTTGTGGACGAACATTTCTACCGTCCGGTAGACTGGTTCAAAAACAGCATGAACCGCTATGACGACTACGACCGTAACGGCCCGAAAGTATTCGCCGGCGAATATGCCTGCCACGACCACGGCAACCGCATGAAATGGAACCACGCAGGCGCTTCTATCTACGAAGCCGCTTTCATGACCACATTGGAACGCAACGCCGACATCGTGCACATGGCTACATACGCTCCGCTTTTCGCCCACGTGGAAGGCTGGCAATGGCGTCCCGACCTGATTTGGTTCGACAACCTCCGCAGCGTGAAGTCCGTAAGCTACTACGTACAGCAGATGTATGCCAAGAACATGGGTACGAATGTCGTACCGGCCACGCTCGCCACTCCCACTCCCAAAGGTGAGGACGGCCTGTTCACCAGTGCCGTGTTCGACAAGAACACCGGTGAATATATCGTGAAGGTCATCAACACAACGGACAAGGCACAAACCGTGAACATCAAGTTCGACGGCTTGAAGAAGATAGAAGGCAACGCCGCAACCGTTACCCTGGATTGCAGTGACTACACCTTAGACAACACATTGGATCATCCGAACGCCATCATTCCGCAGGACGGATGGGCAGCAGTAGAAGGCAACGTCATCAAAACTACCGTTCAAGGCAAGAACTTCGTGATTTTCAAGGTGAAGAAATAAAACCTCGGGCACGAATCTCTATAAACGTATTTTGCGGGTACTCCCTTTACCATGAAGGAAGTACCCGCAAACTTTTTGTCAAAGAACAAGGACGGTACGGGAAACTCAATGCGGAGAAAGGTGCCATCGTGAACGCCTTGTACGGAGAAGTGCAAACCGCCCGTTAACTTTCAAGCCGATATGGGGCTGTGCGAAGATTGGAAAATGCGCCGGCTCCATATCGGCTTTTGAAAAAAACATATCATTCCTTTCCTCTTTTTACCTGCATATTAAGATTCTTTGCGTATCTTTGTACAAACGAAGAAAGGATGAACGTCATTGATTTGATTCAGAACCATAAAGGAACGGCTTTTTCTTTCGAAGTACTGCCTCCGTTGAAAGGAGCAGGCATAGACCGGTTGTTCCATACCATAGATACGCTCAGGGAGTTCAACCCGGCGTATATCAACATTACCAACCACCGCAGCGAGTATGTGTACAAGGACTTAGGGGGGGGCATCATGCAACGCCTCCGCATCCGCCGCCGTCCCGGCACCATAGCCGTAGCGGCAGCCATCCAAAGGCATTACGACATACATGTCGTGCCCCACATCCTATGTAGCGGATATACCCGTGAGGATACGGAGTACATGTTGCTCGACCTGCAATTCCTGGACATCAGCGACTTGTTGGTGCTGCGCGGTGACAAAGCCAAGGAAGACCCGGCCTTCCGTCCCACGGGCGACGGTTATTCGCATGCCACGGAACTCATCGAGCACATCAACCGTTTCAATGAAGGTTTCTTTGTCGATGGTTCACCTATCAAGTCTCCCGGTACGTCATTTTCATACGGCGTAGCCTGCTACCCAGAAAAACATGAGGAAGCACCCAATCCGGAAGCCGACTTGGCCGTGCTCAAGCAGAAAGCCGACATGGGTGCCGCATACGCCGTCACCCAGTTGTTCTACGACAATGCGAAGTATTTCGACTTCGTGGACCGTGCACGCCGGGCCGGCATCACCATCCCCATCATCCCGGGTATCAAGCCGTTTGCCAAACTGTCGCAACTCAACGTAGTACCTAAAACGTTCCATTGCGACCTGCCCCAGGCTTTGGCTTTGGAAATAGGAAAATGTAAAACGGACGAAGAAGCCAAACAAGTAGGGATAGAGTGGACGGTGGAACAATGCCGCGAGCTGATCGGTCACGGCGTGCCGAGCATCCATTTCTATACCGTTTCGGCCGTGGACAGTATTCGCGAAATCGCACGTCAAATCTACTAAAGCCATGTTCAGCCAGGTTGTAGGACAAACAGACATCAAAGAACGCCTCCTTCAGGAAGCGCAAGCCGGACGCGTGCCGCATGCCCTGCTCCTGAGCGGCTCTTCGGGATGCGGAAAGCTGGCTTTAGCCGTGTCGTATGCCCAATACCTGCTGTGTCACCGTCCGGGGGCGCACGATGCCTGCGGAGAATGCCCGTCATGCCGGACTTTCACGCATTTCGTACACCCAGACCTCCATTTCGTCTTCCCCATCATCAAATACAAGACGGCGGAAAGTTCCGTATGCGACGTGTATATAGACGCATGGCGCAAACGGCTGCAAGCCGGGCTTTATTTCGACTTGAACGACTGGTTGGGCGACATGAAGGCTGAAAACCAACAAGCACTCATCTATGCGGCCGAAGCCGCCCAGATACAGCGGAAACTGGCACTTAAATCCACCTTGGGCGGACGTAAGGCCATGATTGTCTGGATGCCGGAGAAAATGAATGCGGAATGCGCCAACAAGTTGCTCAAACTCATCGAAGAACCGCCTGAACAAACGAATTTCCTTTTGGTGAGCGACGAGCCGGAGAAAATCCTGCCCACCATCCTGAGCCGTACCCAACAAATCGAGGTAAAGGGCATCGACCACGAAAGTTTGGTGGAAGCCCTCCGCAAAACCCATCCCACGGAGGACGTGGAAGCTCTCGCACGCAATGCCAGAGGCAGCTATACCGCAGCACTGAAAAGCCTGGATGCCAGCCGGGACAACTTGCTCTTCTTCGACCTTTTCGTCATGCTGATGCGGTTGAGCTACCAACGCAAGATCAAGGATATGCGGAAATGGAGCGAACAGATTGCCGGCATGGGGCGGGAAAGGCAAAAGAACTTCCTGACGTACTGCCAACGGTTGGTGCGCGAAAACTTCATCTATAACTTCCGCAGGCCGGAACTGAACTACCTGACGGCACAGGAAGGGGATTTCGCCAAAAACTTCGCACGTTTCGTCAACGAGCGGAACGTCATCAAAATCATGGACGAACTGAGCGACGCACAACGGGACATCGAGCAAAATGTCAACCCACGAATCGTATTTTTCGACTTTGCCCTGAAGATGATTGTGCTGCTCATACAATAATATATATCAAAAACCTACAACGAATGGAGGAAAAATTCAAACTGAACGGGCCGTGCCGGGGACTTTGCGCCAAAGGTTGCGGACGACAAAATAAACAACTGAATACGTACGATTACCTGGCAGACATCCCGGGTAATGCAGAAGCCACCGACCTCGTGGAGGTGCAGTTCAAGAACACGCGCAAGGGATATTACCACAATAGCAACCGTCTGCCGTTGGAAAAAGGCGACATCGTGGCCGTGGAAGCCACTCCGGGGCATGACATCGGTGTGGTCACTCTCACCGGACGTCTCGTCCCCCTTCAAATCAAGAAGGCCAACCTGAAATCAGAACAGGAAATCAAACGGGTATACCGCAAAGCCAAACCGGTTGACATGGAAAAGTACGAAGAGGCCAAAAGCCGTGAGCACGATACCATGATACGTTCGCGCCAGATAGCCAAGGATTTGGGACTGCAAATGAAAATCGGCGATGTGGAATACCAAGGCGACGGGAACAAAGCCATTTTCTACTATATCGCGGACGGACGCGTGGACTTCCGCCAGCTCATCAAGGTATTGGCCGAGACTTTCCACGTACGTATCGAGATGAAACAAATCGGTGCACGGCAGGAGGCCGGGCGCATCGGCGGTATCGGCCCGTGCGGACGGGAATTGTGTTGTGCCACGTGGATGAAGAACTTCGTTTCCGTCTCCACCGGAGCAGCCCGCTATCAGGACATTTCCCTGAACCCGCAGAAGCTGGCCGGACAATGTGCCAAACTGAAATGTTGCATGAACTATGAGGTGGACACTTACGTGGAAGCCGGAAAACGTTTGCCGAGCAAGGAAATCACTTTGCAAACCCAAGATGCCGAATATTATTTCTTCAAAGCCGACATCCTGGCCGGATTAGTCACCTATTCCACCGACAAGCATTTGGCTGCCAACTTAGTCACCCTCACTACCGCAAGAGTCTTCGAAATCATCAACATGAACCGCCGGGGCGAGAAGCCTCAACGTTTGGAAAGCGGGGAAGCAGCAGAACCGGCCAAACCGGCTGACCTCGTTGAACAGGAGAGCCTGACACGGTTCGACAAGAGACGGAAAAACAAAGGCAAACGCAAAGACAACGGTAATCCTCGCGGCTCACAATCTTCCAAAGAGACACAAGGCGCGGAACGTCGGGAAGAGAATGCCGGCAAAGACCGCCGTAACCGAAACCGCGGACGGGACAACAAAGAATACAAAGGCGAACAGGGCGGCAACCGCGAGAACCGCCCCGGCAAGGATAAACGCAAACGGGACAGGGACAATCGCTCGGAAAAAGCTGTTAAGCCCGCCCCAAACACACCGGCCGAAAAGACGGAATAGTCATGACCATTCTTCGCACTCCAACGTTCATTGCAGCCGTAAGCATCCTTTTGTCGCTTACGGGCTGCAATGAGCATGTAATCTATCATTCATACCGCCACGTTCCCGAACAAGGATGGAACAGCCGGGATACCTTCACATTCGACATCGATACCGTGCGGACAGCAGCGACCTATCAGTTCGCATTGGGATTGCGTTCGACCGATTCATATCCGTACACCGTTATCTGGCTGGCAGTGGAACGGGAGTTTTCTCATCCGGACACTCTGCATCGTGACACGGTGAAATGCCAGTTGATGGATTCTGTCACCCATCGTATGGGCAAAGGCATCTATATGTACCAATACGACGTGCCGCTTCCTCCCATGACATTGCACCGCGGACAAACCGGACAAGTCCGTATCATACATCTCATGCAACGGGAAGTCCTTCCGGGCATACACGATGTGGGAGTCCTCATCAGCCGCTAAAGCCTTAATCCCTCTTGGCCAGATTACGTCCGGCATCTATGCGCAGGAATACGAACAACAAGATGGTGAAGCCCCACAAGGATGAACCTCCGTAACTGAAGAACGGCAACGGAATACCGATAACCGGCGTAAGTCCCAACACCATTCCCACGTTGATAAACACATGGAACAGGAAAACACTCATCACACAATAGCCATAGATACGCCCAAAGGCAAAAGGCTGCCGCTCGGCCAAATGAATCAAGCGGAGAATGAGCACCAGGAACAACACCAATACTCCAGCCGCACCCCAGAACCCTTCTTCTTCCCCGACCGTACAGAAAATGAAATCGGTATCCTGTTCCGGCACATACTTCAGCTTGGTTTGCGTTCCGTTCAGGAAGCCTTTTCCTCGTAATCCTCCGGATCCGATAGCAATCTTGGCCTGATTGACATTGTAACCGGCACCCGAAGGATCGTCCTCCAGGCCCAAAAGCACGTTGATACGTACCCTTTGGTGGGGTTCCATCACACTGTTCAGCACGTAATCGGCCGAATAAAAGAAAGCCATGGAACCCAAGGCAAACAAGGCAATATAAAAGTAACGCGTGACACGCTCGCTTAAAGCCACATAGCATAAATACAAGATCATGGCCACGCATACCGTAATCAAAATCCAGGTGATGTCGAAGGGAATGACAAAGCCGGAAAAACCAAGAGCCAATGCTATCACGCCCACACCATAAAACAGGATATTCCGTTCCACCGACACCTTGTCACAATAGACATGCACCATACCGATCGTAAAAAGAATCACCATCATCAACACCAGAAATTCTCCGGCGCTGGTGGGGATATGCCCCAACATGACGTGCTCGAAACGTACGCCCACCACAAAGTAAGCCACAGCCGACACCCCGGTAAAAAGCACGGCACCGGGCATCCCCTCCCGATAAAGCATCAGGAAAAAGGCCAGATAGACCAAAGCCGAACCGGTCTCCCGCTGCAAAATAATCAGGACGATAGGCACGACAATAATGGCCAACGTCACCAAAAAGTCTTTCCACCGCGAAATATTATATCCGTAAGCAGACATGAATTTGGCCAAAGCCAATGCCGTGGCACATTTGGCAAACTCGGCAGACTGCAAACTGAAAGGTCCTATCTTTATCCACGAATGGGAGCCCTTGATGTCTCGTGCCAAGAAAGGTGTGACAAACAGCAAGACAAGCAACAGGGCATAAATGACGTATGCAAAGGTATCGTACAACTTCCCGTCGAGCATCAAAAGGATAAAGCCCAATGCCAACGAAGTCCCTATCCAGATAATCTGCATCCCCGAACGGGAATCGAATGAAAAAATGTTCCCCTCCATGTCAAAATCGTAGCTGGCTCCGCAAATGCTGATCCAACCGAACGCCAGCAAGGCCATATATATAAGGATGGTCCACCAATCCAATGAACGCCACACGCCTTTTTCCTTTTCATCTATCCGCCGTACCATAACCGATATGTCTTTGTTGATACATCTCCGCCAATTTCTCGCTTTCGGGCGAGAGTTTGCCGTTCAAATACTGTTCCATCATCAATGCTCCGAGAGGCACACCGTAATCTGCCCCCCAACCGCCGTTCTCCACATACACGGCAATGGCTATCTTAGGGTCGTTCATCGGGGCAAATCCCATAAACACGGAATGGTCGTGTCCACGGTTCTGTGCCGTACCCGTCTTGCCGCAGACTTCTATACCGGGAATATTGGCTTTACGGCAAGTCCCGGCCAATACGGCCCTCCGCATCCCCTGTACCACCGTTTCGTAATGCCGGGCTTCCACCTTCGTGTATCTCCGCCGGGTGTAAAGCGTGTCTATCTGCTCGTCTTGTATCTGTTTCACCACGTGCGGCGTGATAAAGTATCCCCTGTTGGCTATTGTCGCACCGAGATTGGCGATTTGCAACGGTGTGGCGTTCACTTCGCCCTGCCCGATGGAAATACTGATTACGGTCAACCCGTTCCATGAGCCGCGATAGGCCTTGTCATAAAAAGGGGCATTCGGAATCAATCCCCGTTTCTCTCCGGGCAGGTCGATACCGAGCTTATACCCGAATCCCATCGACACCATATAGTCTTTCCACACCGTCATGGCCTCCTGCACATTCTTGTATTTCGTCCGGTTGCCGAACATGTAATAAAGCCCCCAACAAAAATAAGCATTGCAGGAGGTTCCTATGGCCGGAACCAACTTGGCCGGTGCCGCATGTCCGTGGCATCCCACTTTCAGTCCGCGATAAATAAACCCATGGTAACAAGGGTAAGCCGTTTCGGGAGTAATGATGCCTTCCTGAAGGAAAGTCAACGCCTGCGTGGTCTTGAATGTGGAGCCGGGAGGATACTGCCCCATGATGGAACGGTTCAGCAAGGGTTTCAGCGGATTACGGCTCAAGGCCAAATGGTTTTTTCCACGCTGCCGGCCCACCATCATACGAGGATCATAAGTAGGCGAAGACACCATGCACAACACCTCGCCGGTAGAAGGTTCTATGGCCACGATACTGCCCAGCTTGCCTTCCATCAGACGCTCGCCGAGCGCCTGCAATTCCAAATCGAGTCCCAAAGTCAGGTTTTTGCCGGGCACAGTTTTGGTATCCAGCTTTCCGTCCATGTATCGCCCTTTGATACGCCCCCGGGCATCACGCAAAAGTATTTGTATCCCCTTTTCGCCCCTCAACTGCTTCTCGTAGGCACGTTCCACACCTTGCTTGCCGATGAAATCACCATTCTGATAATACTCATCTTCCTCCACATCCGCAGGCGACACCTCACCGATGTCCCCCAAGACCAATGCGGCATACGGGGACTGGTATTGACGGATGGAACGACGCTGCACATAAAAACCGGGAAAACGGAACAACTTTTCCTGAAACACACAGAACTCCTCGGAAGACAACTGGCTCATGAAAAGCTGCTGGGTGTAACGCGAATAACCGGGATTGCGGTGCCGGTCCTTGATTTCGTCCATCCGCTTAATATAATATTCCTTGGTTATTCCGAGGCTCGCACACAAATCCAACGTATCAACCCCCTGCTGCTCGTTCATGACCACCATGATGTCATACGAAGGTTGGTTGTAGACCAATAACTTCCCGTTACGGTCGGTGATGACTCCCCGCGAAGGATATTGGATTTTCTTTAGGAAAGCATTGGAGTCGGCATTCTTCTTGTAATCGTCGCTCATGATTTGCAATGTGAAAAGCCGGACAATATAAATGAGGACGATGCCCGTAGCCACCGCCCCTATTACATATTTACGCTTTTCCCTATTATAATCAGCCATCCCTTCTGTCCGAAACTTCCAACTATTTATTACCGCGCATCCTCTCCAATACCAATATCAGCACAATGGAAAGCGCGCTGCTGCCCAAGTAAGTATAAAGCATGTCCAAAGCACTGAAGAAAGAAAAGATTTCAAGCATCATCACGGACGCCTGCTGCAACAGTACAAGCAACATCACATACCAAATGTAATTCCATCCTCCCAACGTCCGGTAGCCCGGCACCATGTCTTCCAGACTGTCTTTGGGCGTAAACAACCGCAAAAGTGGCGGAGCGCACAAGGCCGTCAAAGTCATGGACGCAGCCCCCAGACCCGGCGTTTCGGAAAAGAAATCGGCTCCGAGCCCGACTGCAAATCCCCACAACAGCCACGCATAACGCGAGGTGTTCAACGGCTGGAGACAAAGGATATACACATATATGACAGGAGTAGCATAACCGAAAAAGTGGATATGGTTGAATACCAATCCCTGGAAAACCAGCAAGATGAATGCCCACAACAACCTACTGAAAAAACTCTGCATCATACATCGGCCTTATTTTTCTGATTCTATCTTTTGCTGCAAACTGTCTATCTCCACCCGATTGGGCGTCGTAAGCACACACACGTCCCTCAACCGAGCAAAGTCCGTACTCAAATTCACCTGTAACTTATAAGAAAGCCCGTCTTCCGAATTTTCCACCTTCGTCACCTTGCCGACAAACAGCCCTGCCGGAAAAACCGCAGAGAAACCACTGGTCTCTACCGTCATGCCTTCTTTCAGGCGAGCATGGCGGGGTATATCGCCCAGAGAGGCATACAAAGGATGCCGACCGTCCCAACGCAAATAACCGAAATAATCGGTTCCCCGCAAACAACAACTGATATTCGACTTGCTGTTCAACAGCGGCATGACAATCGCATAATGGGGCGAAGTCAGATAGACTATCCCCACAATGCCCGTACCGCATACGACCCCCATCTCGGGTTTCACGCCATCCAGCTCCCCTTTGTTGATGGTCAGGTAATTATTATGCCTGTTCACACTGTTGCTTACCACCTCGGCAGGCACCATGCCGAAACCGTCCAACAGTTCCCTCTGACGCATTTCCGTATAGGTGGAATCGTGTTCCGCACGGTCCAGCAGCTCCGTCAGTGCCCTGACCCGCTGCTCCAACACCAGATTCTTCCGCATCAGGTCTTTGTTCCGTTCGCCCAAAGCGATATAGGACAGGAAATCTGACTCCCACTCCAACACGCGTCCGGAAACGGCATTGGCAGATGTGAACCATACACTTCCCTGATAAAGATTGAAACGAAAGAGCAACAAAAGACTACCTCCTTCCAACAGGATGAAAAGGAGCCAATAACTATATTTCTTCAGAAAATCGAATAAGCCCTGCACGGGTTACATCAAAAAAGAAAAGTTGTTCACGTTCTTCAATGCTATGCCGGTGCCTTTAGCCACACTGTGCAGCGGATCTTCAGCTATATGGAACGGAATATTGATCTTGTCGGTCAATCGTTTGTCCAGGCCACGCAACAAAGCTCCTCCACCGGTCAGGTAAATACCGTTGTGCACGATATCGGCATACAATTCCGGCGGCGTATTCTCCAACGCGCTCAAGACAGCCGTCTCGATACGGGCGATGCTCTTCTCCATGCAGTGCGCCACCTCCTGATAACACACCGGGACTTCCATCGGCAAAGCCGTAATACGGTTCGGCCCGTACACGATATAATCCTCCGGAGCGTCCTCGCCCAATTCCGTCAACGCCGCCCCCACGTGAATCTTGATACGTTCGGCCATGCGTTCGCTCACCTTCACATTATGCTGGCGGCTCATGTACTCCTGGATATCGGCCGTAAGATCGTCCCCCGCGATGCGGATGGAATTATTCGACACGATACCGCCCAAAGAGATTACGGCGATTTCGGTGGAACCTCCGCCGATGTCCACTATCATGTTGCCTTGGGGAGCCTCCACGTCGATTCCTATGCCGATGGCGGCCGCCATCGGTTCATAAATCAGATATACGTCCCGTCCCCCGGCATGTTCCGCCGAATCCCGCACGGCACGCAACTCCACTTCCGTGGAACCGGAAGGAACGCCTATCACCATGCGCAAGGAAGGAGAAAACAGGCGGCTGCCCGTATGCACCATCTTGATGAGCCCGCGCATCAACTGTTCGCAGGCATAAAAGTCAGCGATGACTCCTTCGCGCAAAGGCCGTACCGTGCGGATATTGTCATGCGTCTTTTCATACATCAACTTGGCCTTCTCTCCCACGGCGATCATTTTGTCCGTACGCCGGTCTAATGCCACCACGGAAGGCTCGTCCACCACAATCTTACCGTCGCTGGTGATAATGGTATTGGCCGTCCCCAAGTCCATTGCTATTTCCTGAGTAAAAGAAAAGAATCCCATCAGCCCTTCACTTCATTTTAATATTTCCAAATCCGTTACCTTCAAACGCCATCCCTTACTTTCCGTTCTCGAAATAAGCATGTATGGCCGTATCGTAATGGCTGCTCACGCCGAACGCACGAGTGGCAAACCAGCGGCGGTCTTCCACATCGGTCTGCGCCCCTTTCCGGTTCAGCAAATCCAATAGCGGTTCATACTCTGCCTTGCTCGGCACGATCACCACATCCTTGAAGTTCTTGGCACCGGCACGAATCAACGAAATGCCGCCTATGTCTATCTTTTCAATAATGTCCGCCTCGCATGCACCGCTCGCCACGGTATCCTCAAACGGATAAAGGTCTACGATGACCAGGTCGATTTCAGGTATTTCATATTGTTGCATTTGTGCCTGGTCTTCAGCCAGCCCGCGACGCCCGAGAATGCCGCCGAAAATTTTAGGATGCAACGTCTTCACGCGCCCACCTAAGATGGAAGGATAAGTCGTCACCTCTTCCACGGCCTGGCAAGGATAACCCAACTCCTCAATAAACTTCTGCGTACCTCCCGTAGAGAGGAACTTCACACCTTCTTCATGCAACTTCTTCAACAAAGCGTCCAGCCCGTCCTTATGAAAGACCGACACCAATGCGGTTTTGATTCTTTTCGTTTCAGCCATAGTCTTAATACTTATATACGTTTAAGGCACAAAGATACGAATTTTATACTGATTCACGGTGTCTTATCCTTAAAAAAATAGGTAGTTACCACTTCCTTTATAGACTACCTGAAAAATCCATAATGATATCATTCAAATTGAAATTCCACCTTTCTGCCATGTATTCATAGATTTTACCCAAACCGCCAAACGCGCCGCCCCGTTAGCCCCCGTCCGAATCACTTGCTCTCTGTCCACTCGACAACTCACCTCTCGCCATTATCCTTATTTGCGACCAAAAGTTTCTACAGTCAAGCCATATTAAAAACTTATATCTGTCAGAAATCCCATATACCTAATAAACAACAAAATACCCCAAGGTTTTTAGTATAAAACCCCGGGGCTATCAACCAAGAAACAAAGCATTGCTATCTTCTATCTCTTAATAATAAATTTATCACTGAATACAACAACACCATTCTCCACTATGCTCAGAATATAATACCCCTCCGACAAATCTGAAACAGGGATTACCGCAGTTCCCAAGGACAAATCTATGTTTTTAGACAAGACCCTATTTTGCAATGAATATACGTTAACCGTTACATTATGGATTGGGCACATCAAAATTTCAGTTTCATTATCCTTATCCACCTCAGTAATTGCTAAAGAATGACCGACAACATTCTCAACAAGCGCATATCTTGAATTTGAAAATGTATATGGCACGTTTACATTTATGTTATGGATTATCCTCGAATTTGGCGTACTAATACGTGCATTTATGTCAAACGGTTTAACAAAGTAAGGCATATCCCTATCCTCCACTTCAAGAATATATCGGTTTTGTGATTCTTTCGTAAAAGTGTAAGAGGTTATATTGCTAAGTTCATGATAAGGAATGCTCCATATTATTTCACATCCCTCCGGAACCCCAACACCCGTAATATCTAAAGTGATAACCCCTTTGGCAACACCCGGAACCCTAACCACTCGACTTATCTCTATTTCAGGTAATAACGACTCGGCTACAGCCACTGCGCTTCCAGCATCAAGTAAGCCATAACCAGTTTCGTCATTCCATGCCCCATGAGGATATCCCCCCGAATAAATATATCCATTCAACTTTTGACAAGTAGAATCTATTATTGCACTCAAACATCCGACATCCAACAACGGATTGACAGAAAGCATCAGAGCCGCTACCCCAGAAACATGTGGACAAGCCATAGAAGTCCCACTTTTGTTTCCTACTGTATTATTCAGAACCGTCGACAATATATTAACACCCGGAGCAACTAAATCCAAACGCTCACCATAACCAGACGTCGAAGCCCTTTCGTGATTTTCACCAATAGAACCTACACAAATGATCCTTTCATCAGAACTGCCGGGATAATCAATCGTATTATAATTCCCACTTGCGAATGTTACAATCGTCCCCAATCCGTCACGCCCTTGCGTCAATGCAACTTCTATGGCATCCTCTAACAAAGCACTCTTCAAGCGATCATGCAATCTACCTCCCTGATCCCCCCAAGAATTATTTATCACGGAAGCACCATTCTGCCAGGCCCAAGTCAATCCATTTGCCAATTCCTCTGAAGTTGTAGCTGTAGCCGTCAAAGGATGACTTACAGGCATAAGCCTAGCATCTGGTGCTACCCCTGCAACAAATTGCCCATTTATACCTGCAGCTATAATCCCTGCTACATGTGTACCATGGTCACCATAGACTACAGCATTTCCACCAGAAATCACATCATAACCATCAAGTAGATTTTCTTGAAACTCTATGTGACTGGCTTCTATTCCTTTATCAAGAACAGCCACCACCGTTGTAAAATGTCCTTTTGTCAAGCCCCAAGCTTCTGTCACATTAATGGCTTCCAGTCCCCATTGTTTTCCCCACATAGGTTCATCATCCCCACCTGAAGTTTGAAAATTAAAAATAAATCCAGGATCCACTTCCTCTACCCTACCTGTCTCAAAACATTTGTTTGCCATTTCTATAGAATTGCCAGCAGAACAGATTGAAGTAGATAGTACATACCACGAAGGCATTAATGCCACTTGACGTTCCACCTTGCAACCATTCTTTACAGCAAAATCTTTCAAAAAAGCGGTATCTTTTTCCGTTTGTATTTTTACATAAAACAGATTGGATACAGGGGTTTGGGATGGGGCTATTACCGGCTCCACAGAAAGAATCTCTGTAGCCCCGCTTTTTAACCCGACTTCATCCAACTGTTTCTGTCCTATAATACAAAAGTTCTTGCCTGACATTCCTTCCTCCGATTTTAGGATACCCGTTTCGCGTAAAACATGATCAGAAGAAAAAAATATGGTGTATCTTACCGTATCTATAGAAATCGGTATTCTTTCACCTTTATAATAATAAAAAGTCTGGGCTTCCAGTGAAACCATAAAAGCTATTTGCACTAAGAATAAGACTAATCTTCTCATTGTATCTGTTTTTTATAGTTCATATCTTCTTTTAATAATCCTCATAAACGGACTCCACCTCCATACCGACCCGCACGTTTTCGGGAACCTTATCCAACACTGAAGCATAACACACATCCGTTATTTCCTCTGTAAGTCCATAAAAACACATTTTGGCCTCATAGGCATATTCCGTACGACTTAATGGCTCTAAGCGGGTTTTCACCCCACAAAATTCACCACTCCCATATTCGTGCCAAAGAATAATAGATTGGGTAGAGAAATCAAAATCCTGCAATTCGGGGTATTTGGAAATTTCTATTTCATCCACATAGTCCAGCAATTCATCACGCGTTCGCACCAACTTGCATTCCCCATACCCTAAAACAGTAGAGTTTCCCTCCATCCTAATATCCTCTTTTAACCCCAACCCCTCTTCCAACAATACGGAGTAAGAGAACACTGAATTGCTATACATTTTATCATATTTTTTACAAATTACATGTCGATACAAAGTATCTTCTCCGGAATACAGGCATCGCAAGGTATACTCATACCCTCCGGCTTTACATATCAACGTATCAACCTCTACGACGTAAGCGGCAGAAGGTATTTCAACGATTCCTATCACGTATGTGAAATGTTCCAAATCTAATTCCCCCACTCTTACTCCCATACCTGGCGGACATAAATCTGTCCAATCATCAGGTTCGTTGATGCAAATAAGTTCCCCTCCAACAAGACGCTGAAAAACAGGTAAAAAAAAGGATGAGTCCCGGCTCGACATTTCATAAGCCGCGCGAAATGGCAGTATTTCTTCTTCAACGGGAATTTTTGTATTTTCATTTCCACAAGCAAATAAAAACAAAGCCATTCCCCATATAAAAAAACGATACTTTTTCATGACTTCACGATTTAAAAGGTTACACATATTACTATCAACGCAAATTTAAGAAAAAAAGCGAATAAAACAATTACTAATAAGAAAAATATTCCGAAAATGAAATAAAACTAGAATGGCACAGCCTGACCATCATACAGGGAAAAACGAAAACAGGAAACTACAATAAAATGATTAAGGGACAGTAGAAATCAGGTAACAGTTTAGATGTTCCTGCCGGACTGCCAGCATACCCCGTAAACTCCCCCACACAGTTTTTTGCAAAAAGAGCCTTCATCTTTCAGAGCACACAACAAGCAACTATCATACAGCGCATTACGTCCTGAAGGATGTTTCAGGCATCTTTCAGTGCCCTTTCATGGCGGAAAACGGTAAAAAGTTCTCAGCCAAACGTTTTTTCAATCTCAGTCGAACGATTTTTCAATCTCAGCCAAACGTTTTTCCGTTCTCAGCCGAACGAAATGAAGTCAAGCTGAAAGATGCCTGAAACATCCTTCAGGACGTAACATATACGTAATGAAAGACTTACCATAGCACCTGAAAGATGAAGGCTCTTTTTGCAAAAACTCTGGGAGAAGGACATGCAATAAGGAATGGCTCCTTTACGGTCGGGATTATACGGGCATCACCGTTATATCATAAATGACTATACAACTTATTATCATTCTTAAAGTAAAATTCATTATGGCCTCATTCAAATTGAAATTCCGCCCTTCCGTCACGCAAGGGCAAGAAGGAACCTTGTATTTCCAAGTGATTCATCGCAGGGTGGTGAAAATGATTTATACCGATTTCCATATACGACAGGACGAATGGAATGATACCACCTCCTTTATCCGAATCACCGGCACGCCGGAAAGGCAGGCTTTCCTGCAACTGACGGCTTCCAAAGTGCAGTGGAACACCAAACAACTTACGGCCATCATCACGGACAAGGAAACAGCAAGGGTGGAATACAGCACGGAAGACATCGTATCGGCCTACAAGCGGTTACCGCCCTGCCAGACATGGTTCGGTTTCGTCCGCGACATGGCCGCAAAAAAGGAAAAGACAGGCCGGCAGGGAACGGCCAAGACTTATCGTGACGCATTGAACAGCTTTATCCGGTTCCGCCAAGGAGAAGACATGGCACCCGATGCTTTGGATAAGGAAACGATTGCCCAATATGAGGCATGGTTGAGAAGTTGTGGACTCAAGCGCAATTCATCCTCATGCTACCTGCGTAGCCTCCGTACCCTTTACCGCAAAGCTGTCGAAATGGGTCTGACTACGGATAAAAGCATCTTCCGCCACGTGTTCACCGGCTTTGCCAAAACCGCCAAACGAGCCGTCCCGTTAGAGTCTGTCCGGAACATCAGGCTCCTCCGCCTGCCCAGCCACTCGCCCCTCGCCTTTGCCCGGGATATGTTCATCCTGAGCATTTACCTGCAAGGAATGGCGTTCGTAGACCTTGCCTATCTACGAAAGTCCGACATCCGTAACGGCGTATTGCAATACAATCGCAAAAAGACGCGGCAAAGTCTAAGCATCGGTTGGGAACCTTCCATGCAGGCTATCGTCGAGGAATATGCCCATTTGACGGTTGGCAGCCCGTACCTGTTGCCCATCATCACCCGAACCGACGGCACGGAGCGTCGGCAATATGAAAAAGCAGAACATAACATCAATCGGAATCTAAAGAAAATAGGCCGGATGGCAGGCTTGTGTATTCCGCTTACGACCTACGTGGCGCGACACACCTGGGCCAGCACTATGCGAGACATGGGTTATGACCTTTCGATTGTAAGCACGGGCTTGGGACACGAGAACCTGAAAACCACGCAAATCTACCTTTCTTCGATCGACACCATGGCCGTAACGAAAGCCAACAAGAAGATGATTGACAAGATATTAAAATAAATCCAACCGACAGAAAAAGTTTGATTCCCATGGAGGTTGTATAATATGAAGCGGCCACTTGGCGGCAAAGTTAGTAAAAAGAACTGAATCTGTAGCGCTTTGCGCAAATATTTTTTGAAAAACATGTATTCAAGCCCTCATTTGTTAGACGAATCACGATGATAAGCTATAAAACAGTATTGATTTTAAACGATTTGCCGCCAAGTGGCCGCTTCATATTATGCAACAGCACAAAAGCGGTCGCCTGAAAAGGGAGAATAAACCATTCTAAAACAAAGGATATGGAAACAGATTTTATGAAGCAGACCACGCTTCGTTCATCTCTTTCTATAAAAACGGCAGGTATTTGTTGCTGAGGTTCCTCCAGAATACTACCGTTACACCTGAAACAAGGTATCCCATAACTCTTATGCGTCCGGCATGAGGGGAAAATAAGGATTGCACTTCAAAGTTCGAGAATGACAATACCGGAACATACCGACACGGAAACAGACCGTAGCGTGAAGCCGCATCGTCACGACAAATTAAATAAGGTGGATTTCCAATGGTTTGTCGTCCGCACCCTTCCCCATCAGGAAAGGAAACTGGCCGATTTACTTTCGGCTCATCTGTCACACACTCATAATATCCTTGAGGTATATTGCCCTACTCATACCACAGTAAATTTAGAAGACAAAGTCAGGAAGCCACAGGCGCCCTTGTTTGCCGGTTATGTATTTGTCCTCTCTACCCAAGAAGCTTTGGTCGATTTCATCGACAAGCAGTATCCGGACGGCACTATTCTATATGAACGCAGAACGGCATCCGGACGTAAGGCTTGCCTCCTGACCATACCCGAAGGACAGATGCGTTTCTTCAAGGATTTCAACGAAAATTATGCGGAACACGTCATCGTCCTGGAACGTCCTTATAATAATTACGCTTTTAACCCGAAAACCGGCGAGCCGAACGAGATTGTCAAGGTCTTGGACGGCCCGTTGAAAGGCCGCGAAGGATATTTGACCCGTTTCCACAGAGAACGGAGACTGGTTTTCAACATGAAAGCCATTGACTCAAACCGTCATTTCGCCGTTTCCATTCCTAACGTATGGAATTTCCAAGTCGTACGCCTGCACAATACCGAAGGCGACCGTCAAACCATCGGTACCCGCAAAGCAAGGGCTGTCGATTGGCTCATCGGTATGTTGGAAAGCTGCGGATATGACGGAAAAACGCTTTCGATGCTATACGAAATAGTAGAATCACTGGCAGTAAAGCCATCGTTCGCCGAACTTCGCAAAGACCTCATCCGGAAAGGCCATGAAGCATTAAGTCAAAGAATGGCCCGTATGAGCGCCCAAGATGCCGAACTTATCCTGAACCTTGTCCGTTACGAGCATGACAATCCCGGTTATGCAAGAAATCATTGGGACAAGCACGTCATCCGTCCGTTTCTCACCCCTGCTTCGGGCGTGGAATTTGAGGACGGCAAAGACGAAGCGGTATTGCCACACGCACATTTCACGGAAATCATCCGAAAGACGGACATTACGGAACAAGCCTACCGCCCCAGCAAGGGCGAGGAAGAATCTATAACCACCACTTATTACAGTCATATCGGTATCATGCCCGACACGCTCCATGACGGTTACATCCTCTTTGCCAACTGGGACATATTCTTGGGTCAATATTTCCTGACCACAGGTAAGGCCAACGAGCGTTTGGTAGAAGGAACGAGCCGAAACGGCAAAAGCACGAAAGACGGTAATGCTCAGGAAGAAAAACTCATCGAGTCGTTCCGGAACTTCGCCCCCACGCTCTACCGTGTCCTGACCGATAAGGATTCGGCAGTAAAAGCCCTCCGCCGCCTCAAGATAGGGGAAGAAAACCTGAACGTATTGGCCATTATGGCCACGGACATCGACAGTGCCAAAGAACGACTGGGCACCACTTGCATCGAAATCTGTAAAGAAATCAACGCGACCACGCATCTGGCCGTCTGGCGCAGATACTTGCAGACAGTGTGGTTGCACCAATAAAACATAAGTATTACCCCCTGATTGTACCAAAAAGGAGAACAGGAAAGGTCACTGACCCAAATACCTACACAAACCAAGTGATGAAAATAGCAATTATTACATGGTGTTCTTATCCCAATTATGGAACTTACCTTCAAGCGTATGCCATGCAATGGCAATTGAGAAAGATGGGACATGAAGCCGAACTTCTTGACGATTCTACCTATACTACAAATGTAAACCGCCCTAAACTGTCGATATTAATAAACTGGTGCAAGCGAAATATCAAGGCTATCGTTCTCTTTTCGTATAGAAGGACTAAAAAGAACGATCGTATAGCTCTTGGAATGTTTCAGAACTTCCGTAACACACAACTTGATATTGATAAAAATATAGTTCCTCTTGAAAAACTCGACAAACGTTATGATTGCTACGTATGTGGAAGCGATCAAATATGGGCTCCCCAATGTTTATCTACAAATGGCAAGAAGTTTTTTTTCGCTGACTTTACAAATAAACCCAAAATCGCATATGCACCAAGTGGGCTTGTGAATTACCCACAATATTTACGGAATGAATTAGCACAATTACTAAAAGGATTCCAGTCTCTTTCCGTAAGAGAGGCTCTCGCTGCACCCCTAATTCACAATTTAACGGGCAAAGAAATCACAACGGTAACAGACCCGACCCTGCTAGTTCCAATGGAAGAATGGACAAAACTTATAAAGGAGGACAAAGATACTTCAAATAATCCATTCTTGTTACTTTACATGCTAACAAAAAACAAAAAATATATACAAGTTGCTACCGACTATGCAACGCAAAAAGGGCTCGAATTGAAAATCATCCATTCCATAGCTGTTAATCATAGAAAAGCTACCACACCTGCGGGACCGTCTGAATTTCTTTCTTTGATAAAAAGCGCAACAATGGTAATGACAGACTCTTTCCATGGGACAATATTCGCCATCATATTTCAACGGCCGTTTGTGACATTTCAACGTTTTCATGATAGTGAAAATAATAACCAAAATTTAAGAATAACGAATCTACTTAACATAGCAGGAATTGCCAACAGATTTATAAATGAAGAATGTATTGCAGCAATCAATGGTCTTGAAGATTTAAATTTTAAAGATATAAATAAAAGGCTTTCCCCTTTTATTGAAAGCTCCAAAATGTATATTGAAAATGCAATAAGGAAGATGCAACATGAGTAGAATCGGTTATCTCGCAAAAAATACTGGGTATTTGGCATTGGGACAATTAGGAACTAAAATACTCAGTTTCTTTCTCGTTCCACTTTATACTTATGTACTTACAACGGAAGAATACGGAACATACGATTTATTAAATACCACAGCGTCTTTGTTAATACCTATATTATCATTAAACATATGTGATGCATCATTAAGATTCCCTTTAGATAAAAATTATGATAGATCGGATATTTTTTCCATAAGTTTGTACCATCTTTTACAATGTACTATATGGGGAGGGGGTATTATCGCGCTCAACCACCTTTTTAATGTTGTACCCCTCATCAATGATTATCCATTGTTGTTCTTTTTAATGTTGGAGACTTCTGCAGCCAACGGAATTATGAACTGTTTTGCAAGGGGGATAAATAAAGTAAAAGAAGTGGCCGTTTCAGGAATAATATGCTCAGTCATCATCATATTTCTAAACTTACTTTTTCTGTTACCCTTACATATGGGACTCTTTGGTTATTTTCTTGCCAATATATTAGGCTTTATCGGACAGTCGATCTATTTATTTTGTGGCATAAAAGGATGGAAATATGTCAAAAGGGGTAAGTTAGACAAAAAGCTCCATAGAGAAATGCTTGCTTTCAGCAAACCTATGATTCTGAACAATATCTCATGGTGGGTAAATGGGGTATCTAACAGGTATATCATAGTTTGGTTTTGCGGAGTTGCAGCTAATGGCATTTTTTCTGTCAGCTACAAAATCCCATCTATCTTAATGATGTTACAAAACATATTCACGCAGGCATGGACATTGTCAGCAGTCCAAGAATTCGACAACAGGGACAAAAATACTTTTTTCTCCCAAATATATGCTTCATACAATGTTTGTATGACAATTATTTGCTCAATATTAATTATTACATCACGCCCAATAGCTTCAATTTTATATGCCAAGGATTTCTATAATGCATGGCAGTATGTTCCTTTTTTACTGATTGCAACCGTTTTTGGTAGTTTAAGCGGATACATAGGTGGCCTTTTTGCCGCTGTGAAAAACACAAAAGCATTTGCGACAACAAGCATTATCGGCGCAGGGACAAACCTTTTTATCACATTATTACTTGTCTGGAAGATTGATGTCATAGGGGCAGCTATTGCCGCATTTTTCTCTTATGCTTTAATTTGGTATTTAAGGCTCAGAAGTATCAAACAATATTTAGACTTGCAAGTTTCATATCTGAGGGACTGCCTGGGATATGCAGCATTGGTTATCCAAGCCATCTTTCTATTCATTTTTGAAGAGACAGTCATTTTCTATGCCATAGAAACGACCATGTTATTTCTCTTATTCTTTATACATCACCATCAAGTAACAATAATATATAATAAAATAGCAAATAGAATAGGATTAAAATGAGGTTGAAATCAGACACAAAAGTATCTATCATTGTAGCCATCTACAAATCCGAAAAATTCTTGGACAAATTGATTTTATCCATTATCCATCAAACTTATCCGAATATTGAAATTATTCTTGTAGATGACGGTTCGCCCGACAACAGCGGAATAATCTGTGACAAATACGCCAAGCAAGACAATCGGATAAAAGTGATACATAAGAGCAACGGTGGAGCTTGTGACGCAAGGAATAAAGGCCTTGAGGCCATTACAGGGGAATATCTGACTATTATAGATGGTGATGATTGGTTAGCTCCAGATTACATTGAATATCTACTTAATATGGCCTTGACTACACAATCCGACATGTCCATGAGCCTTCAAATCTTCACAACGCGTGATCAAGTCCAAGTTAAAGAAGACAAAATAGAGACTTGGACATCTGAGGACGCAGCTGTAACGATTATATATCCGAAGACACCTATCGGGCCTTGGAATAAGTTGTACAAAACGGAACTGATACAAAAAAACAAAATAGACTTCAATGTACCTTGGTCGGGTGAAGGACACTATTTTTCGGCAATGGCAGCCCAATATGCTAATCATGTAGCAGTTGGCCGAAGAAAAGTTTATAACTATCGTTTGAACAATACAGGAAGCGGTTTGACTAATTATAATGTAATCATGGGAATCAACGCACTCTGGAATACCCAAAATATAGGTAAGAAGCTGGTAATAAAAACCCCAAGACTTAAAAATGCAGTAAACTATCACATTTGGTCTGTTCATCATTTTATCCTAAAACTTATCATAGCGACCAATACAATGGAAAAGCACAAAAAGGAATATGTTGATAGCATTCGCATACCAAGAAAGATGTTAGTAAGCGTGCTTATCCATAGTGAAGTTAGCTTTAAACATAAAATAAAAATGATATTAATGTGCATGTTCCCTATACATTATGCTCAATATTTAATTAAAAAAGAACAAATGGCTTTAAAAAAAGATTTATTAAAATAGAACGGTATGAAACGATTAATTAAGAGTTTAATACATGGGATTGCACGAGAATGGAGCAAACAGGATGTATTTCCTGTAATTAAGAATATAACGATACCACATTTACTTGAGAATCAAACAGCCCTTGTAATTGGAGGAAGCGGAGGCATTGGCAAAGCCATTATTGACACTTTTATCAGAAGTGGCGGCAAGGTCATAATGGTTTTGCGCAATGAAGATACACTTAAAAAAATAAGTTCTGAATATGATAATAGTCAAATAGCTTACTTGAAGTTTGATTTGTCTCGTTTAAAAGAGCTAGACTCCTTGATTGAACAAGCTGTTGGCATCTTTGGCAAAATTGACATCTTAGTAAATTCCGCAGGTACACATACATCAAATGTCGATTTTTGGAATGTATCAGAAGAAGAATACGACAGAGTACTTGACATCAATTTAAAGGGATGCTATTTCATTGCACGAGCAGTAGCAAAATACTTTCGCAACAACAAAATAAGCGGACACATATTAAACATCGGTTCTTCAACAGGAGGTGAACCATCCTGGTCTCCATACAGAATCTCAAAACGTGGACTTGTGGGAGTAACCGAAGGACTGGCCATACAACTTCTACCATATGGAATAACGGTAAATGGAATTGCACCAGGAGAAGTTGCTACGGGGTTGATAGAATGGCACGAAGGAGAAAGTATAGAGACACAACACAATAAACTTAAACGCATGATTATGCCACAAGAGGTAGCCAACTTAGCGTTGTTCATGGTCAGCGATTTAGGAAATATGGTTTCCGGACAAATGATTTATATGTCGGGAGGAAGAGGCGTATTTGATATTAGATAAAAATAAAACTATGATTCCTAAAATAATACATTATTGTTGGTTCGGACGTACCCCTCTACCTGAATTAGCACAAAAGTGCATTGCATCGTGGCGTAAATTCCTACCCGATTATGAAATAAAAGAGTGGAATGAAGACAACTTCGATATCAATGCCATTCCTTATACACGAGAAGCATATCGAATGAAAAAATATGCCTACGTAAGTGATTATGCCCGTTTCTACATATTATATCACCATGGTGGTTTATATTTTGATACGGATGTAGAAATAATAAAGCCTATGAATGACATCATTGCAAAAGGTTCTTTCATGGGAAAAGAATTCATAAAACTGAGTTGGCACGATATTGCCTCAACAGGTATAAATCCGGGGCTTGGGCTTGGTGCAGCACAAGGTCTCTCTATATATAAGGAAATTCTGAGCTTTTATGCCATACATCATTTCGTGTCTTGGACAGGACATCACAATAGTAACGAAACAGTCGTAGAGATTGTAACCCGCATAATAGAAAAACATAAGATACGTCCTATCGGAGATGGCGTAGAGTTATGCCATGACATTTACATTTATTCTCCTGAATATTTTAGTCCCAAGAATTACACTACCGGAGTTTTATCTTTAACTTCCAACACAATATCCATACACCACTATGCTGCTTCTTGGGTGGAAAAAGAGACTGTATGGCAAAAAGTGAAGAGAAGATTAAAGGGAATAAGAGTTAGATTAAAAAGTTAAATTAGAAGTATATCTGTACTTCTAACATAAAAGCCTTATACAAATATATTCTTAAAATAAAAATGGCTTTCTTTTTCAAACTGTACGTATTGCTCAACGTATTTTTAGGTACTTCCATAGAAAATTTTCTTGGGCTAACAGTCGATAAAACGAACGTATTTAATTCTATACACTTTAGAACACTTCCGTTATTAATCATCTGTATTTTTCTTGCACGAAATAAGAAATTATTTGGAAGAGAATTCTTAATGATAGGAATATGTTTTATATCATTAACAATCTCTCTACTTATGAATAAAAGTTCAATGTTTGCTGTTATGATTAATAATACAATAGAACCTATATTATTATTATGCGTACTAAGAAATTGTGACTATCGCCTTTTTGTAAAAAAGACATTATTAATCTTTTTTATTATAGAATGTACCGTTGCATGCTACGAGGTAATGACTAAACAAATTCTTTTCGCGGATTTATCTCATATGGCAAAAAACAATATAGAATATATGATGGAATCTGAAATGAGAGCATTTAGCCTCCACGGGCATCCATTACAAAATGCGTTCTTAGTCAGCATCCTTTCTTTCTTCTTTTTATCAGCTCATGGAAAGCCATTATATAGATATGGTTTATTTTCAATTGGATTTATTTCTTTACTCGCTTTCAATACACGTTCCTCTATTTACTTAATGGCTGTTATAGCTATATTGTTTATAATACGTGATTTAAGAGGTAATCAACTAAAAGGAAATCAAAAATATGTAATTCTCGTTATACTTCTATGTGCAATATCAGTATTAATAATAATGATGAAAAATTTCGACTTTGGTTCCCGATTAGCTTATAGCCTTTCATCAAAAGATGACAGTAGTAATACTCGTTATATGTTATTATCCATCATTGCCAATTTGCCTACAAAAGAATTATTATGGGGGATGACGAATGGAATACAACTGATAACTAATAAATATGCCTTTGCAGCAATAGAAAATTCCTTGGCTAACTTTATTGTGACTAACGGTTTAATTTATACCGTATGTTGGTGCATACTAATATACATGTGTTTATATACAGTTAGCCCTAATAAAACAAGATATAAATATTCATTCATTATATTCTTCACCCTTCTCAATGCCAATAACTCATTAATGACAGATACACCGATAATTATTTTTTATATTCTTTCATTATATTCTTTAGATAGCCTACAAATAAAGTCAATAATAACAAACGCAAAGTTTATCCTGTAGAAAAAGGGCGATTCATATATCAACGCTATTATACAATAGCAAAATTATTAAGAATCCATCCAAATATTAAAAAAACAGATTTTACAAATAGACAAATATTATGAACAGGCCCAAAATCTCATTGATTGTACCATGTTATAACGTAGAACGATATCTCGATACATGCGTAAAGTCTCTCGTAGAACAAACATTGGAGGATATAGAAATAATACTTGTCAATGACTTATCACCCGACCGAGTGCCTGAAATGTGCGACAAATGGGCTTCCAATGACCGTAGGGTGAAAGTCATCCACAAAAAAACGAATGAAGGATTAGGCTATGCACGCAATTCGGGCCTTGACATTGCCACAGGCGAGTATGTGGCATTCATTGACTCCGACGATTATGTAGATACTAAGATGTATGAGATGTTATACAATGAAGCAAAAACAAAAAGGCTTGATGCTTGTTGGTGTAATTATCGTTATGACCTTGGAGGAAAATTTGCAGAGTCCCGCGAAATAAAGGAAGCTTTCACAAAAGAGACAGCCGATGAAGTGAAAGAGTATATGATGGACATGATAGGACCACAGCCCGAATATCCATCGGACGTAAAGTATCTGGTATCAGCGTGGCGTGCAATATACAGCCGACAAATAATAGAAGAAAACAACATACGTTTCGAGAGTGAACGTGACAACGGCTCGGAAGACATCCCATTCAATATGGATTTTCTGATGCATGCCACACGTATAGGATATATACCTTTCGTTGGTTACAATTACCGCTATAACCCACTATCATTATCGCGCAACTACACGCACGACAAATTCACGGCTTACTGCCATTTGTTCGATGAAGTGAAAAAACGGTTCGAACGTTGCCTGCCCGAAAATCGCTATAAACTACATTACCAGCGCTTCATCTTCTATTTCTTCCGCAATATCATCAAATACGAAGCCGTAAAAGACATCAATGGAGAAAAGTACCAAAACATCCGAATGAGATGCAAAGACAAACGGATGATAGACATTTACCAACACTATCCTTACCATCGACTCCCCCTGAAACAATGTATATTCTTCTTCTGTATGAAGTATAAAATCACAATGGCCCTCTACGTCATGTGCATTTTGGAAAACAAAATCAGAAAAAACGTATAAAATCCAACGATATGAATATCATAAAAAAAATCAAAGAAAAAGTTCCCAACATTGCCAGAGATTATAAACAGAAAAGGCAGTTCCTAGGAACTGCAAAAGCCACCTACTGCTCTGTAGCCATATACCTAGGACGATGGGGAGTGAACAAGCACAAATACATATCTGGCATACTAAAGGCCTGCATCCCGGAAACACTTACCGAGTTCGCCAAAATAAACGGAAACACCTTAGAAATAATAAGCGATGATTGCCCGATTTGGGTGATGTGGTAGCAGGGAGAAAATGCCATGCCGCCAATAGTCCGACAGTGTATGGAGTCAATACGACTTCACAGGGGCAAGCATCCTGTAATCATGCTGGACTCCAAAAATTATACTAATTACATACAGTTACCCTCCCTATTTTACAAAAATTAACTACAAGACATTGGATTGCCCAAATCAGTGACATCATCCGATTTGGCTTGTTGGAAAGATATGGGGGAATATGGCTAGATGCCACAATCCTTGTCACCCAAGACATCGGAGCATTTGATACATCTTTATATAGCATCAGACACCGGCAGGGTAATCCTCGTTTCGTGCTCGATGGCAGCAAATGGTCATCATTCATGTTTGCTTGTACGAAAGGGCATCCGGTCTCCGCGTTCATACACAAAGCACTGATAGAATATTTCGAGAAACACGATTACTTAGCAGACTATTGGCTGACAGATTATGTCATTGCAATAATGTACACGGAGTCCCCCACGTTGCGCAAATACATCGATGACTTGCCACTTGACAACCCCACTTGCCTAGCACTATTACTAGAACGCGACAAGCCTTTTGAAAAAAACAGATTCTACGAAATCATAACAACAAACCGTTTCAACAAGCTCGACTGGCGCATACCGGTCCTCAAAGCTACTATGTTGGAACGAGCACTAAACTTACAGACAAACAATAAGATAAGTCCATGACGCATAAGACAGAAACGCCCTTGACATTGACAAAAAGACAAAGCAAAGCAATCAATTTACTTAAAGGTACCAGCATGTTAATGGTATTATTCATACATGCGAATATCAAAGATGCTCTTCCCGGACTTGATGACAAGTCGGCATTGGGAATGTGGACACAAGTGGTAACACGAATACTCGTGGATAATGCCGTACCTATGTTCTTTCTGGTTAGCGGCTTCCTATTCTTCCTGAAACCCAGCCGTATCACAGACAAATGGAGGAAAAGAATAAAAACACTCTTAGTGCCATACATCTTATGGTGTTTGGTGGGATTCCTGATTCCTTTCGTACTACAAGAGGTATTGGGGCTGGCGCATCTCTTCTACGGGAATTCTTTAAAGAAAATCGCCGATTTTGAAACAGCAGACTATATAAGGATGTTTTGGGACATCAGGAACGGTGCCCCCATACTCAGCACTATGTGGTTCCTAAGGGATCTTATCGTAATGATGATGATGGCACCTGCCATCCAATGGTTGGCCAAAACCACAAAATGGATATTCCCCTCAGTACTCGCATGCATGTACCTGCTATTCCCATTCCGAGCAGTATGCATTTCAAGCAGTACTTTGTTTTGGTTCGGAATAGGAAGTTGGTCTGCCATAGAAGGGAGGAATCTGTTCACGGCCATAGAACAACTCAATGGAAAAGTGCTCTCCTGCGTGTGGACATTGGCATTGACTGCCACCATAACATCGTTCTACCATTGCTGGCACTACGAAACCATACATAACATCTTTGGCATAATACATTTCGTAGCCATATACAAGTGTATCTCGATAATATCCATAAGCAGCGTACCACGGTGGCTTACTGCTATTTCAGCAGCTTCATTCTTCATCTATGCCTTCCACGAGCCATGGATGGGATATGTATTAAAAATTTCTTACAAAGTTCTGCATCCGTCAGGATTCATACTTTACGCTACGCCGTTCATATTGGTTACTTTTGCCTCCGCCTACAGCTATATCGCCTACGCCATATTAAAACGATATACCCCACGCCTGCTCGGCCTACTGACGGGAGCAAGAAGCTAATAAAGTAGAACATAAAAACACAACACTATGAAAGTAGTTCTTTTAGCCGGTGGCTTCGGATCGCGCATAAGCGAAGAAAGCCAATTCAAGCCCAAACCCATGATAGAAATCGGTGGAATGCCTATGTTATGGCATATCATGAAAGAATATGCATACTATGGACATACAGAATTCATAATATGTGCGGGTTATAAACAGGAATATATCAAAGAATGGTTTGCCAATTACTTCCTCCATAATTCAGATGTAACTTTCGACTATCGCAATGGAAAAAATGAGATGACCATACACAACACCAATATGGAACCATGGAAAGTGACAGTAGTTGATACTGGATATAATACAATGACCGGAGGGCGTATAAAACGTATACAAAAGTATATTGGCAAAGAGGCTTTCATGATGACATACGGTGATGGCGTTTGCGATGTGGAAATAGACAAATTATTGGCATTCCACCAAAGCCACGGCAAGCTTGCGACCCTAACGGCTGTAAAAATGGCTCAAGACAAGGGAGTATTAGACATTTCAGAAAATAATTCAGTACGCTCATTCCGAGAAAAAAATGCCTTAGACGGCAATCCCATCAATGCAGGATACATGGTATTACAACCCGAAATATTTGACATGCTTGATGGGGATGACTGCATATTTGAGAAAACGGCACTTGTAGAACTTGCAGCCAAGGGAGAATTGATGTCATATATCCACGAAGGTTTTTGGCAGTGCATGGATAACATACGAGAAAAAAATATGCTTGAGAAATTGCTTGCAGAGGACAAAGCTCCATGGAAACGTTGGGAACGTGCCGTACCAAGCATGGAAGCAAGAAAACAAACTGGAAATATCTGAGGAATATGGAACAAATAGAGAAAGTAAAAATTATTCCACGTCGGCTTATCTCTGATGAAAGAGGATGGTTCTTAAAGGCTATCACCGGTACAGAGGATGGAATACCCCAACACACCGGAGAGGTTTATCTAACAATGGGAAAACCAGGACAAGCCAAAGGAGGCCATTATCATCCCAAAGCGGTAGAATGGTTTACCATTATTGAAGGATACGCCACTTTAAGACTCGAAGATGTGGTAACGCACAAACGCCAAGACATAGACATGAGTTTGGAAAAAGCCATTACTGTCTTTGTCCCAAATAATGTTGCCCATGTGGTAATCAATAATTCTGATAGTGACTTTATATTGTTGGCATATACTGACTTGTTATATGACCCGAAAGACACAATAGCATATAATATAAAGTAGGATTTAAAATGATAGATATATTCAATAATTTTTTCTGCGGAAAACGAATACTCATCACAGGACATACTGGATTCAAGGGGTCTTGGCTTTCTATTTGGCTCCATGAACTTGGAGCTGAGGTTATAGGTGTTGCTCTTGACCCTTATAGTGAAAAGGACAATTACACCCTTTCCGGTATCGGAAACAAGCTGTTGGCAGATATCCGGGCAGATATTCGCGATGAAAAGCGAATAAAGGAGATTTTTGCAAAATATCAACCTGAAATTGTGTTTCACCTTGCTGCCCAACCGCTTGTAAGACTAAGCTACGAAATCCCCGTTGAAACATATGAAGTAAATGTCATGGGCACGATTCACATAATGGAAGCCATTCGTGTAACGACATCGGTAAAAGTAGGAATTATGATTACCACAGATAAGTGCTATGACAACAACGAACAGATTGATGGTTATGTAGAAACAGATCCATTTGGTGGCTATGACCCATATTCATCCAGTAAAGGAGCTGCCGAAATAACCATCCAAAGTTGGCGCCGTTCGTTTTTCAATCCCGATGACTACGGCAAGAAACATACCGTATCGCTGGCCAGCGTGCGTGCAGGCAATGTTATTGGAGGAGGTGATTGGGCACTTGACCGCATAATCCCCGACTGCATACGTGCATTGGAAGCAAGGTGTGCCATTAACATACGTTCACCCAAATCCGTACGTCCTTGGGAACACGTGCTTGAACCTTTATGTGGTTATATGTTATTAGTCACGAAAATGTGGAATAACCCTACGAAATATTGTGAAGGCTGGAATTTTGGCCCCGAAAGTGAATCCGTGTCTACTGTTTGGGAGGTTGCAACAGAACTTATCAAGAATTTCGGATACGGAGAGTTAAAAGACACATCTGACCCGAATGCCGTGCATGAGGCAAAACTTCTTATGTTGAATATAAATAAGGCAAAAAAGGAACTTGGCTGGCAGCCAAGAATGAATATGCAGCAGTGCATGAACCTTGTGGCTGATTGGTATAAAAGATATAAAACAGAGAATGTTTATCAACTCTGTATAGAAGAAATTAACAAATTTACATCATATTAAAATGAAATACTCAATATTAGGAACCAACGGATTTCTTTCAACAGCTATCGCTCGGTATTGCAACAATAAAGGGTATGAGCTAGACATGTACGGACTTGACAAGCCAACGGAACACAAGTACGACAACTTCTATAAAGTGAACTTAATGGATACAGACTTAGACTGTAGCAAACTTCTGTCAAGCGATGTCGTGATTTATGCTATCGGGGCAGGCATACAATCAAACTTGAAAGAGAATTATAATCTTATTTACAATCTGAATGTAACAGCCCCTGTCTTAATCTGCAATAAATTAAAAGAATTAGACTATAAAGGGCGTTTTATTACATTCGGCAGTGTTTTTGAAATCGGTGAGACAAAAGAAAAACGATTCTTTACTGAAACGGACATACTTACATCTACATGTCCAGCCCCTAACGACTATACAGTGAGCAAAAGAATGCTGAGTAAATTCGTTGTCTCCTACAAACATAACTTTACTCATTGGCATTTTTATATACCTACGATTTATGGAGAAGGGGAAAATCCCCAACGACTTATCCCTTATACTATTCATGCCATTCGTAACGGTGAAGAGTTGCACTTTACGTCAGGTGACCAAATACGACAATATATCTATGTTCACGAAGTGCCACGCATGATAGATCTTGCAATAGAACAGAACTTACCGTCTGGTTTGTATAACATAGAAGGCAAAGAGACCATGTCTGTAAAAGAGATTGTAACAAAGATACATCATGCCATGGGTAAAGAGGTTCCCATTGGATGTTTTGGTTCCGCACGACGTATTGATACCGGTATGAAATATCTCGCCTTAGACGGAAAGAAATTACACGACCTTACCGGATTTACCGCAAGTGCAAGAATAGAAGATGTAATAGACAGATATTAAAACGACAAATATGACAACAATACTTCTATCGGTAGTACTCCCCACCTACAACAGGAAAGACTATTTGAAGTTAACACTCGATACATTCTCACCTCAGATTGAAAGACACAAAGACGAAGTGACTTTCTGCATATGCAACAATGCATCAACAGACGGTACAGACAAATTCCTTGAAGAGTATTGTGGCAAACATAAGTGTTTCGACTACATAAATTTCGCTGATCACGTAGATGTGGGCTACAGCATCACCCGTGCCAATAATACAGCAAAAGGAAAGTATATCCTAATGTGGGGAGACGATGATATCCCTGTTCACTATTTAATAGATATACTTCTAGACACAATAAAAAAGTATAAAGACGCAGGGATAGTACATTATAACCGTCTCATGGGATATGACGACCAAGTTCAGCGCATTAATAATATGAAAGTTAATGACAACCATATATTGTGTATGATGGAAGGATTCAACACTACTAATGAATTTCTAAACCATCATGCTCTTGACATAACCTTTCTCTCATCATTTATATTTCTTAGCTCCTTATGGCATCAAAATACCGTAGTAGAAGAAGTAAAAACAGATACCCACTTTGGATATGAGTTCCTCGGAAAAATTCTATACGGCCTCAAAAACCATAAAATTTATTACATTACCTATCCACTATGCATCCAACGCAAACCATTTAACAGGCCTTGGATGAACCGTTCCCCGTACTACCGCTTTATAGGTATACCCAATATGTATGCTGACTTTGAACGATGGGGTATAATAACATCGGCACAAGATCTATGGAACAAACAGGGCAATGGGAAAAGAGATTTTTTTGCTATTATGTCGCAAACCAGCATATTCAAAAAAGACTACCGGCCAATTTGGCGGCAAATGCTGAAAAGCCAACCTTCAACAACCAGAAAACTATGGACGTTAGTTTTTATCTTCTTGTTTCCAGATTTTATTTATAAACTCACAAGAAAGCTAGTCTTTAAATAACACAGATAAATAATTCAGACAAAAGTTTTATTTAGCTGTCCCCCTAAAAACAAAGGGGATTCAATAAATAATATTATGACGCTAAGACTGAAAGACCTTGCTATCATAGAAAGCAAGGTCACTTTAGCAATGTTGCCTGAAGGCAAACTTTTGATAAACACCATCAACGCGCATTCTTACAACACAGCCTTGAAAGACAAGGCATTTGCCGAAGCACTGACGAAGGGCGACGTGCTGATTCCCGATGGGGCAAGCATCGTAAAGGCATGCAAATGGCTCAAGGCAAAATCGCGGCCGGAAGAAAGGATTGCCGGATGGGATTTGTTCGTATTCGAAATGAACAAACTGAACAGCAAGGGTGGGAAATGCTTCTTCATGGGAAGCAGCCCGAAAGTGCTGAACCTGATAAAAGAAAGGGCCGCTGTGGATTATCCCAACATCACGGTGGAAACGTATTCACCTCCCTACAAACCGGAATTCAACAAGGAGGACAACCGCGCTATCATTGAGGCCATCAACCGTGCGAACCCTGATTTGCTTTGGATAGGGATGACGGCTCCTAAGCAAGAAAAATGGACTTATACTCATTGGAATGAACTGGACATTCATTGCCATGCGGGAACTATCGGTGCCGTATTCGACTTTTTTGCCGGCACTTACCAACGTGCCCCCGAATGGTGGCAGGAGCATTCGTTGGAATGGCTTTACCGTCTGTTAAAAGAACCACGCCGCATGTGGCGCAGATATATTATAGGTAATCCTCTTTTCCTTTGGAACATAGGGAAAGAGAAAATGGCATAAAAAACACAAAACATATTGCTTTGCCGCAAAGATTTTCTACCTTTGCAAAAACAGGTTCAATATTTAAAATCGATGAGTCATGACTAACTATATCCGTTTTGACTGGGCTATGAAACGCTTACTGCGCAACAAGGCCAATTTCAGCGTGCTTGAGGGATTACTCACCACTCTGTTAGGTGAGAATATCACCATCCGTGACCTCTTGGAAAGCGAAAGCAACCAGGAAGAGGAATTCGACAAATACAACCGGGTGGACATGCTTGCGGTGAACTCCCGTGGCGAACTGATTCTCATCGAAGTGCAAAACAATAATGAATATGCCTATTTCCAACGTATGTTGTTCGGAACTTCCAAATTGGTAACGCAGTATATCAACCGTGGAGAAAGTTACGAAAAAGTACGCAAGGTGTACAGTGTAAATATCGTTTATTTCTCTTTGGGGCATGGCAAGGACTTTGTCTATCACGGAAAAACAGAATTCCGTGGCATCCACGAAAATGATTTACTGGAGTTGACTCCGTTCCAACGCCAGACCTTTAATGTGGACGAGGTAAGCCAACTCTACCCCGAATATTATATCTTGAAAGTGAACGATTTCAACAAAGTGGCCAAAACGCCGTTGGAAGAATGGATATATTATTTGAATACGGGAAATATCTCGGATACGGCGCATGCACCGGGATTGGCAGAGGTTCGTGAGCGATTGAAAGTGGACAACATGACACAAGGTGAACGAGATGCCTACTATCGCCATTTGGACAACATTGTAATTCTACGCGACAATATTTACACAGAGCGAGCCGAGGGAAGAGCGGAAGGACGTGCAGAAGGCATAAACATCGGCGAACAAAACAAAGCTTTTGAAATTGCGCGCAAATTGAAACAGAAAGGTTATACAATAGTTGAAATTACCGAATTAACCGGATTGTCGCCTGACGATATAGCTTCTGCCTAACGGCAATACTTTCGGCCTGTTTTCCAACTAATAATCATCAACTCATTAAATACTTTAAAAACCGGACCTGATTTTTAAAGTATTTCCCTAAAAAGAAACCGCCAACCAGGCGGCTTCTTTATAATTCCATTATTCTTTTTATTTCGCTTTCATTTCCCATGTTCAAGAACAAATTGGGAAAAGAACTTTCGTTAAGAGACTATCCTCAAATCCGCAACTAAGCTCTTCAGCGTCCTTCTTGCGTCTAAACGTCCTCTC
>ERZ836877.218-NODE-218-length-102010-cov-7.219656_pt1 | contig 102010 bp, 79 predicted proteins | sample MGYA00519469_ERZ836877 | MGnify/ENA primary metagenome ERZ836877 (study PRJEB31850, sample SAMEA3708809) | human gut metagenome | biome: human gut; feature: human-associated habitat; material: faeces | place: China | collected 2014 ...
GTCTGGTTTCATTTTGCAAAGATAACACTATACTCCGACATATCCCCACCCACCGAGAAAATCCGCTGACCCCAAATTACTGGGACTATTCATTCTGTCCGCTTTGACGCCACTGCTGTCTTACTCGGCATTTGCCTCCGAAACAAAGGAATGGCCCGCTTCCATGGCAAGCGGCACACTGCCGGTCATATACATCGATACCGAAAACAATACGCCGATCATCGATAAAGAAACCAAGATTCCGGCAGATCTGTTTATGACCGTACCGCCCCAATGCGCTTTCGAAGCGTTAGGGACTTCGGAAGAGCCTGTAAAATTAGAGATAAAAGGCCGAGGCAACAGCTCATGGAGCAATTCGCCCAAAAAGCCCTATAAACTCAAATTCGAGAAAAAGACGGCCATCGCCGGCATGCCGAAAAACAAGCATTATGCCCTTCTTTCATGCCATCTGGGTTACATCGAATGGATTTCCTATATGGCCGGACTCGAATTATCGCGCATGGCGGGAAATGCATGGACACCGACTATGGAACCGGTCGAATTAGTACTTAACGGCAGCTATGAAGGGCTTTATTTCCTGACCGAGACAATAAAGATCGATAATAACAGAGTCGATATATTCGAGCAGGAAGACCTTTGCGAAGATCCCGGACTTATAGCCGGAGGCTGGCTCGTAGAGATTGACAACTACGACGATCCCGCACAAATCGTTATTGAAGAATTCCCGGGGCAGGACCTGCGCATAACATATCATACGCCCGAAGAGCTGTCAGAAATTCAGCACCGGTGGCTCATAGACGAATTTACCACCTTGAACACAGCCATATATGCCAATGACGACTCACACAACAGCTGGACAGATTATATCGATGCCGCTTCAGTAGCCCGATATTTCATCGTAAGAGAAATCCTGCATGACACCGATGGCTACAATGGCAGTTTCTATCTCCACAAAGATCTCGCACCCGGTTCAAAGTGGATATTCGGCCCGATGTGGGATTTGGCGAGCGACATCAAAAAGGACTGGATCATGAACGATCATCCCGATTACTCACAGGTACACTGGATAGAAGCCTTGAGCAAAACAGACGCTTTCAAAGCTGCCGTTTCCCAACTGTGGGAAGCAATGTATGACAAGCTCGACGGCATATACGACTATATAGATGAGATCGCCGCAAAATGTGCCAAAGCGGATCTGGCCAACGAGAAGCGCTGGGAGAGGGAGGGCGATACATACTCAAAGGCCGGTGCACAGAAAGATATATTGAAGCACAACATCTCCTGGATCAAAAATCATATATACGACCTAAGCGGTATCGACCGGATCACTGACGGCATCAGCGAACAACCGATCAGAATATACGGCAATTCAATAGAATTCGGCATGGATATTGTATCATATACCATTACCGACATCTCCGGCAAGACCTGCATGGCAGGCTCTGACAGCACCATTATAGACATATCGGCACTGAACACAGGTCTATATATCCTTAGGTGCGTGGATAAATCCGGAAACAGCTACTCCAAAAAAATAATCAACGCGAGGAGCTGTGCTCTTTGATGAGGCCGTGGCGGAAGGCTACGAGCAGTTCCATCAGTTCGTTGATCTGCGACTGGAGCTCCTGCCCTTTGTCGGTGTCGCGCACACGCATGCGGCGCTGACTCAGCTCCACGATCTGCGTGGTGCTGACGATGTCGGTGCCGTTGAGCACGGCGTCCTCGGCCGACGTAAAGGGTTCGTGCTGCACGAGCTGGAATCCGCGGCTATGGAATACGAGCGTATAGCCCGCTATGCCCGTTGTCTTGTGATATGCCTTCGAAAAACCTCCGTCTATCACCATAAGCTTTCCGTTGGCCTTTAGCGGCGACTCGCCCTTGCCGGTCTTCACCGGCACATGGCCGTTTATGATATGCCTGTGCGGCCCCTCGACACCGAAAGCATCGAGAATGCGGTCTACAACGGCCTCGTCGTTGCGCAGACGGTAGTAATAGCCTTTCTCCTCGCGATGCGTCTCCGGATCGGTGAGGAAATAGCGCTCGAAAGTAGCCATCTTGCTTTTGTCGAACAGAAGCGAGTCGGGACCGCACCACAGATACCAGTAATAATCAATGGCATACCGTCGCTCGTCGTCGGGAGTATCATCGTTGAAAGCCTCGCGCATCAGCAGTCCGGTGCGTGTGAACAGTTCTCGGCCGCTATAACGCTGCCCGAGAAGTTCCACCTCTTTCAGAGTGCCGTCGGCATTGAGCGGCACCGAGGCGTGGAAGAGCAGGTTGTTGTTATAGATACCGTAGAGACAGCCGCTCGACAGCAGACAGTTCACATGCTTGCGCAGCCGCGTGCTCATGTGGAACGAATGCATCAGCTTGTCGACCAGTTCCTGTTCTTCGGGCGTCAGGGTATAAGGATCGGCCGGGTCAAGTGTCGGTAAAAAAGAATCCTTCATCTCATACTCCCTGCCGTCGAGAGTCATCACGCCGCGGGTCGTGTCGATGTGCTCGAGAAGCCGGCGGTCGTCCATCTTCCATTCCGGATGCCGCCCAATCATGGCACCTTCGAGCTTGAACTGCACTATGCTGATAGCCTTATGCATGCGGGCAAGCAGGCGCATTGTCTTCTCGTTATACTGCGATTCGTCGCCCTCATCGACCTTCGGACCGAAATCGCGGCAAGGATCGTCGCCGTAGGTCTCCATGGCGAAAGTGGCGAGCGGCACAAGGTTTATGCCGTAGCCGTCCTCGAGGGTCGCCATATTGCCGTAGCGCAGCGAAAGACGCAGCACATTGGCCATGCAGCAGGCATTGCCGGCGCATGCCCCCATCCACAGGGCATCGTGATTGCCCCACTGTATGTCGAAAGGCCCGTAATTGCACAGCATATTCATGATCAGATGTGCGCCCGGGCCGCGGTCGTATACGTCGCCGAGTATATGAAGCTGGTCGATGCTCAGTTTCTGGATCACGTTGCATATCGCCACTATGAACGCGTCGGCCTGCCCCGTGGTGATGATAGTGTCTATGATACGGTTGAAATAATCCTGTTTGTTGTCGTCGGAGGGCGACTCGTGAAGAAGCTCCTCGATGATATAGGCATACTCCTGCGGCAAAGTCTTGCGCACTTTCGAACGCGTGTATTTCGACGACACCGAGCGGCAGACGGTCGTGAGCTGATTGAGCGTCACACGATAGAAATCGGCCAGCGACGATTCCTCGCTCTTGATAAGTTCGAGTTTCCGCTCGGGATAATATATGAGCGAACACAGACGACGGATTTCCGATTCGCGGAGCGCGTTGCCGAATGCCTCGGTCACCTTGCGACGTATATTGCCCGAGGCATTCCGCAGTATATGATGGAAGGCCTCGTATTCGCCGTGCAGATCGGCCACGAAATGCTCCGTCCCCTTGGGAAGACTTAGGATAGCCTCAAGGTTCATTATTTCGGAACTGGCGGCCGATACATTCGGAAATGTCTGGGCAAGAAGCTCGAGGACACGGCGGTCGGCCTCTATATTGCGTATTTCACATGGATTTGCGGACATAGATGTAGCTGTTTTGAACTGCAAAGATAATATTTTTCCTATATTGTTTGCTGCATTGGCGCAAACTCCGTACATTTGCAGTGGAAAACGGTGCTCGCGTCTGTCTCTCACACAGGCGTGTGCTTAAAAGGGAATCGGGTGAAAATCCCGGACAGTCCCGCTGCTGTAAGTTCCGCAATGGCCGTCGGCACATGCCACTCGGATAGATTTTTTACCGGGGAAGGCGCCGCACAAGGCCGGAACAAGTCAGAAGACCTGCCGTAGACCCCATCTGTCGAAAAAGCTTGCGAGGACGAGCGTCGGACAGCAGACGAGGCCACTCCCGCCGGAGTATTTCACGTGCCTCATGCGCATATCACCGACATTTTTCCTTTACGGGCTCCCCGGCAGACGGTCGTTATAACCGTTCTTGCAAAGGAAAAATGAAAAAAGCGCTTTTAACAGCACTAATAGCCATAATATCACTCAGTTCGACGGCCGAAGAGACCGCCGACACCATTTCGTTGTCAGAAGTGACCGTACAAGGCCGCAAGGCAACGCGCCAGACCATACCCGTACAGACTCTCAGCGGCGAAGAAATGCGCCGCCTAAACAGCAACAGCGTCGCCGACGCACTCCGCTATTTCGCCGGAGTACAGGTGAAAGACTACGGCGGCGTAGGCGGCATCAAGACCGTCAACATACGCTCGATGGGTACCAACCATACCGGCGTGGTCTACGACGGCGTAGCTCTGGGCAACGCACAGAACGGCCAGATAGACCTCGGTCAGTTCTCGCTCGACAATGTGGAGGCCCTTTCGCTGCACAACGGGCAGCGGAGCGCGCTTCTCCAGCCGGCCCGCGACTTCGGCAGCGCCGCCACCGTATATATGCGCACACGCACACCACAGTTCGCCGAGGGCGAGACATACCATGCCCGCGGCACGGTGCGCTTCGGATCGTTCGACCTGCTCAACCCGTCGGCTCTCGTGGAAGTGCGTCTGTCGCCAAAGGTAAGCGCCTCGCTGAGCGCCGAATACCTCACATCCACAGGCAAATATAAATTCCGCTACCGCCGTGTCAATCCCGCCGGAGAAATAGCCTACGATACTACCGCCGTGCGTCAGAACGGCGACATCAACGCCCTGCGCACAGAGCTGAACCTCAACGGCAATACATCGACCGGCGACTGGCGATTCAAAGTCTACAACTACACCTCGGAGCGCGGTGTGCCGGGGGCCATCGTCAACAATGTATGGCGCCGCGGAGAGCGCATATGGGACAACAACTCGTTCGCCCAGGGCAGTTACACACACACAGCCGGACGCTGGAGCACTCTCGCAAACGCCAAATATGCCTTCTACCGCACCCACTACGTGAACAACGACGACCGTCAGGTGAAAATCGACAATCTCTACCGTCAGCGGGAGCTGTATTTCTCTACGGCCAACCTCTTCACGCTCACCGACAAATGGTGGGCGTCGGCAAGCTACGACTTCCAGTGGAATACCATGAGCGCCGATATGACAGGCTTCGCCAAGCCCGACCGATTCTCGAACCTCGTCTCGGTGGCTACGGCCCTCGACCTCGGCCGTATACGTGTGCAGGCGAGCGGTCTGATGACGTTTATCCACGACAGACTCCGCGACCAGAAATCACCGGCCGACAAACACGTCTTTACTCCGGCGGTCTATGTGTCCGGATATCCTCTGCGGGAAAGCTGGCTGAGTCTCAGGGCATTCTACAAGAAATCATTCCGTATGCCGACATTCAACGACCTGTACTACGCAGACATGGGCAACTCGAAACTGGCGCCCGAACATGTCACCCAGTACAATGTCGGAGCACAGCTCGCCTTCACACCCTCGCATATTGTCAGCGCCATCAACCTGAGCGTGGATGCATACTACAACAAAGTGAAGGACAAGATTGTAGCCTATCCAAAAGGACAGCAGTTCCGCTGGACAATGCTCAATCTCGGCGTTGTCGACATAAAGGGAGTCGATGTGACGGCATCGGTCACCGTAGTACCCGTCGATCGTCTCGAACTCACATTCCGCGGCCAGTATACCTATCAGAAAGCTATCGACGTGACAAATCCAGCCGATAACTACTACCGCCATCAGATACCCTACATTCCTCACCACTCGGGTTCGGCGGTGCTCAACGCCGCATGGCGCGGATGGGGCCTCAACTACAGCTATATCTATGTAGGCGAGCGCTATAACCAGCAGGAAAACATACGCTATAACTACACGCAGCCCTGGTATACGAGCGACATCTCCATAAGCCGCGACTTCCGCTTCGGAAACGTCAGGGCCCGCGCCATGGCCGAAATCAACAATCTCCTCAACCAGGACTATGACGTGATCATAAACTACCCCATGCCCAAACGCAACTACCGCTTCACGCTCACAGTCGAAATCTGACACAATGTATCGAACAATCATATATATTTTTCTGCCGCTCCTGCTGGTCGCCACGAGTTGTCGCGAAGACGAACTCGTGGTGCCTACGGAGTACGACATCGTCGGCGACGAGGCTCCATCCTCGTCGGTACGCGGATTCTACCTCGTCAACGAGGGCAACATGGGTTCGAACAAATGTACGCTCGACTACTACGACTACTTGACAGGACTATATGCCCGCAATTTCTATGCCGAACGCAACCCGTCGGTAATCAAGGAACTGGGCGACGTTGGCAACGACATAGTCATCTACGGCTCGAAACTGTATGTGACGGTAAACTGCTCGCATAAGGTCGAGGTAATGGACGCACGTACCGGAATCCGTATCGGCCAGATAGATATTCCGAACTGCCGCTACGTGCGATTCCATCGCGGCAAGGCATATGTAAGCTCATATGTAGGCCCGGTGATGATAGACCCCAACGCCCCGAAAGGCGCCGTATACGAAGTCGACACCACATCGCTGGCCGTGACGCGCAAGGTCACCGTCGGCTATCAGCCCGAAGAGATGGAGTTTGTGGACGACTACATGTACGTGGCCAATTCCGGAGGTTACCGTGCGCCGAACTACGACAACACCGTCTCGGTCATCGAGATGATAGACTTCAAACAGGTACAGCAGATTCCCGTAGGCATAAATCTCCACCGTCTGAAGAAAGACCGCTACGGCAAGCTCTGGGTGACATCGCGCGGCGACTATCAGACTCGCCCGTCGCGTCTCTATGTGCTCCAGAAAAAGCGGGGCTACAACCGCATGACTGTCACCGATACGCTCGACATAGCCTGCTCCAACATGGCTTTCCGAGGCGACTCGCTGTTCTACTATTCGACCGAATGGAACAATTTCACACAGTCGAACACCATAACTTACGGCATTGTCGATGTGCGTACAAAAGAACGTGTATCGGACAATTTCATCACCGACGGTACCGACAAAGACATCACCATACCCTACGGAATCGCGATTCATCCCGAAACAGGCGATATTTTCGTGACCGACGCCAAAAACTACGTCTCATCGGGCACGCTCTACTGCTTCGACCGGCGCGGACGACGCAAATGGAGCGTCCGCACAGGCGACATTCCTGCCCATATTGCTTTTTTACCCAAATGATATGCTCTCCAAATATCTGAAATATACAATTATCTGCGCGGCAGCCTTACTGCAGGGCTGCTCCGACGACATCTCGGTGGTCAGCCTCGGCCTCGAACCGGTCTACCGCATAGCCCGCATGCAGAAACTGTCTCTGTCGCCGTCGCTTACCGGCGAGTCCTACCTCTGGACTCTCAACAATCCCGATGGCTCTAAATATGTGGTCTCGACAGAAAAAGACTATGTCTTTCTTGCCGCGGAAGAGGGCTGCTACTCCATGAGTTTCGACATAGTCGACCCCGCCACACCATATCACTTCGACTTCACGGTGAATGTACTTCACGAAGAGGTGGAATATAGCCCCTACATATCGCGGGTCTACGAATACCGACCCGCGCCGGGGCAGTTCGTCAACGAAATGCCTAAATATGAAGAAGGCGACACCGAGGCCGACATGGCCCTCAAGGCCGAAGAAGCCATTTCGGGTAAAAACGATGTCCTGATATCACTCGGCGGATATGGCGGATACGTCACTTTCGGTTTCGATCATACCGTAGTGAACATTCCCGGCGAGCGCGACATACGAATCTGGGGCAATTGCTTCTACGAACTCCTCCAGCCAGAAAAGAAAGGCGGCTCATGCGAACCGGGAATAGTCATGGTGAGCTACGATGCCAACTGCAACGGGCTGCCCGACGATCCCTGGTATGAGCTTGCGGGAAGTGAATACGGTTCACCGGCCACTCGTCACAACTATTCCATAGCATATTCGCGCCCCGATCCGGACCGCACACCCGAGCCCAGCCCCGACGGCATGATGACCGACATGCGCTACATAGCATGGTCAGACTCCGAGGGCGCTTCCGGATACATGCCGAAAAATGCCTTTCATGCGCAGGACTACTATCCGAAATGGATCTCCGACGACCAACTGTGGTTCACAGGCACACTTCTGGCTCCCAATGCCGTCGACCTGTCGGGTAACGGAAGCTACTACGTGCTCTACAGTTATGCCTGGGGCTATGTAGACAACCACCCCAATGAGGAAATCGAGCTGAACTCGTTCGATATCTCATGGGCCGTGGACACCGACGGACACCATGTCGATCTGCCTGGCGCCGATTTCGTGCGGGTCTATACAGGCGTCAACCAGTATTGTGGCTGGATCGGCGAAACATCGACCGAACTATGCCGTGCGCAAGACCTCCATATACCTGATAATATGTAAACTTAAGAACTATACAACCGCATAGGCAACCCTCACGGGCACAAGACACTACGCCGGCCTGCAGACGGCTGTGTCATATGTCCGGCGGCTCTTGTCATGCACTTTTCAAAGATAACACACCAACATTTCACAACATGAAAAAGACTTTACTCGCCATTGCTTCGGCGGCCGCCTTAGGCGCCATGGCCTACGCCGCCGGCACAGAGCCAAAGGCTCTCCCCCGCACCGTGCAGGGCATTGTCTACGCCGAAACACTTCCTGCGGCCGCTCCCGCGAATGCTCCGGCAATCGTCCCGGCTTCCGACTATCCCTCCGATCCCGGAGACCTCGGTGTGCCCGACGGAAACTTCACATTCGATATGATCGAATCGTGGGCCGGAGAAGGCGCCAACCGCGCCGCCCTCGTAATCCAGTTCAACGACGACCGCGAGAAAAACGCCCTCGTTTTCGGCTACCGCTGGGACGGACAGGCCACCGGTGTAGACATGATCAAGGCTGTCGTCGAAGCCAATCCCCGTCTGTATGCTCTTTTGGAATATACCAATGTCTCGTCACCGACGGATCCTAACGGCGGCTATGTTGTCGGTGGCCTCGGATGGGACGCCGACGATGACGGTGACATACGCCTTTCAGACGGCTCTCAGACATACGCCCCTGAAACCGGATTTGTAGAACATCCCGGAGGCTACAAACCGGGACAAGGCGGTGGCTCCTCTTACGATTATGACGACTGGACAAGCCTCGACACAGATGACTTCTGGGGATCGGGCTGGTACCGGAGCTATTGGTCGTACTGGGTTAAAGAAGGCGACGCCTCCTCATTCGGCTACTCAAGCTGGGGTGCATCGGGCCGTGTGCTCAAAGACGGCTCCTGGGACGGCTGGAATTTCTCGCTCAATATGACTCCCAAAGACTGGAAAACATTCGTCGCCGCCCCGCCGACAATCCCCGAAGGTGCCAAGACACTCTTCAAACACGACGGCATCTACTATTCGCTCAAAAGCTATTCTTCCAAGACCGTGATTGTATGCGCGCCTGTCGAGATGGAAGGCGAAACTCTCACCTCCTACTCGGGCGACATCGTGATTCCCGCCACATTTGCCGACGGAGAAACAGAATACAAGGTAGTCGGAATCGGCGACGCCGCTTTTGCCGGAAGCGAAGTGACAGATATCACTCTGCCGGAAGGAGTCTCCGAAATCGGAGCCGATGCTTTCAGCGCCACACCTCTCAAGTCTGTGAAATTCGCCGGCGAAGGTTCAGCCAACCAGCTGCGCAAAATCGGTGACCGCGCATTCTGTGCCACAGCCATCACCGAACCCATATTCTCGACTCAGATCAAAGAACTTGGTGCCGGCGTATTCGCAAGCAGCAAAATCGCCGATGTCATACTGCCCGAATGGATCACATCTGTCGGCGAAATGTGTTTCGCCGACAATGCGGCTATTTCCAAAGTATTCATACCCGTCTCGGTCAAGACAATAGCATCGGGAACATTTGCGGAATGCCCCGCCATCAGCGAAGTAAAAGTCGAAAACACGGTAGCTCCCGTCATTTCCGACGATGTGTTTGACGCTGAAGCCTACAGCAACGCTACTCTCATAGTGCCTGTAGGTTATACCGGCACGTACAATCAGGCCGAAGGCTGGAAAAACTTCACGAAAACGTCTGAATATGCTATCGCGGTTCATGTCGGCGATCTATTCGACATGAACGGAATATCCTACTGCGTTACGGCCGTAGGCGAAACCAACGAAGTAGCCCTCACATACAAGAGAGTGGAAGGCACCGTTTCTAATAAAGCCATTGAGACAGCCAACAACGACGGATGGAAAGGCGTCGTGACAGTTGCTCCGACTGTCAACTACCAAAATATCACTTTTAACGTGACATCTATGACCAACGACACGTTCCGTGGCGCCAAAGAACTCACCGAGGTTTCTCTTCCCGAAGGCATAACAGAAATCAACCAGTATTCTTTCTACTACTGCTCGGCTCTCACAAAAGTCACATTGCCTTCAACCGTGACAACCATAGGCTCGTATGCATTCAGCAACTGTTCGGCCCTGACATCGATGCAGCTTCCTGAAGGTATAAAAACCATTGGAGACCGTGCGTTCTACTATTCGGATGCTCTCGAAAGCATCAATCTCCCTGTATCGCTTACCGAATTGGGCGGATCTGCATTCTCTTACTGTAAAGCACTCAAGACCATAGATCTTCCGGAGTCACTCACTAAGATCGGCAGCAGCGTTTTCCAGAACTGTCAGGCCCTGACATCTATAGCAATCCCTGCGTCGATCACCGAAATACCTTCCAGCATGTTCCAGAACTGCTCCGGACTCACCTCTGTCTCAATACCGGCGACCGTGACGACTATCAACGGTTCGGCTCTGCAAGGCTGCTCCTCCCTCACCGGAATCACACTTCCGGCAGCTCTAACCAAACTGGGTTCTTCTGTATTCCAAAGCTGCTCAAATCTGGTTGAAATAGCTATCCCTGCGGGTGTCACCACACTCCCCATGTCCTTGTTCTACAACTGCACCAGCCTTAGAAAGGTGACTATAAATCCAGAAACCACTTTGGGAGGAACCCAGGTATTCCGTTCCTGCCGCTCTCTTGAAACACTGGCATACTATGGTGAGGACGAGATTCCCGCTCCAGGAATCATAAAACTCGGTGCCAAGATGACAACAATACCGAACTACACTTTCTCAGGATGTTCAAGCATGAAGAACATCATTCTCCCGCAAGGACTTACCGCTATCAATCAATACGCTCTCGCAGACAATACACTGGCTTCCGTCGAACTGCCCGACGGCCTGAAGACCATTCAGGGCTGGGCATTCCGCAATGCTACATTTACAGAACTGGTCATTCCGGCCTCCGTCACCTCCATGTCGCAGAATTATATATGCCAGAATGCCAGCTCCATGACAATATATATGTGTAATTCCAATCCCATTTCTCTTGGCTCATACACATTGTCGCTGAAAGCTTCCTCAGGCCCCTTTGCCGCAGTCGTAGTACCCACCGGCACTGTCGATACTTATAAGAACACCGGAAGCAACTGGAAGAAATCGGAAATTACCGCACCGGCCATCACCGATGTCAAAGCCGTCATAACCGGCGTCGAATACAGCGAAAACAAACATATCGTAAGCGGAAAGGTTTCGCTGACCTACGACATGACCGCACTGCCCGAACGCTTCGAGGCTGCCAATACGGCACACGTATTCGCGACCGGCAATATAACCTTTACTATCGACGGTCTTTCGAGAAGCGCCGCCAGCGGCGAAATACATGCCAATCCCGACGGCACTTTCGCAGTCGAAGTCGAAGGTCTCAACGACAACACTGCATACAATATGGCGCTCACAGCCGAACATAACGGCAGTATCTTCGGTGTAGAACCGGTATCGTTCCATACTCCGACCACCACCGGCCTCGGCTCCATCGAGGTTTCCGATGAAACCGTCGGCGACTTCTACAGCGTCAGTGGCATGCGTATGGCCGAAGGCATTTCGCTTGCCGAAGCCCGCAGGACTCTCCCCGCAGGACTATATCTGCTCCGTGTCGAAGGCAAATCGTGCAAAATCGTTATACGATGAAGAAACTCTTTTCGTTCATTCTCGCTTCCTGTGCGGCATTAGCCACACAGGCTACGGGAATTGACTATACACAAGGTGTGTTCATAGTCAACGAGGACTGGTACGGGCACCAGAACTCGACCGTAAACTACATACTTCCCGACGATCCCGACGGCGAATACTGGCATTACCGTGTCATACAGGCCGAGAATCCGGGAAAAGAACTTGGCTGCACCAACCAGTACGGAGCTATCTGGAACGGCCGATTCTATCTGATAGCCAAGCAGGAGAAGGACGGAGGCGCCTCCATAACCGGAGGCCGTATCACGGTTGCCGACGCCTCGACCATGAAGATAATCAAGCAGCTCGAAAACATAGCGACCGACGGTTCGCAGTGTGATGGCCGGGGTTTCGTCGGCGTTACGGCCTCTAAAGGCTACGTATCAACCTCAAACGGCATATGGGTGCTTGATCTGGACAAGATCGAGATCGTCAGAAAAGTCAAAGGTTCCGAAAATCCCAACGGCGCGGACGGAAAACCCAACACTGACGGCTCAGGATCGCTCTATCACGGTCAGTGCGGCACTATGGTGCTCGCCAAGGGACGGGTCTTCGCCGCACATCAGTCGGAAGGACTCCTTGTCATCGATCCCGCCACCGATGAAGTGACCGATGTCATAAAGATGGATATCGTGCAGCCCGAAGCCGGCATAGGCTCGGTCGTACTCGGTGCTGACGGCAATCTCTGGGTGAGCATCGCCGGAGGCACCGACGGCCGCGGTTCGGCGCTGCCCTATCTGCTGAGGGTAGATCCGGTGTCGCTTTCCACCTCCGTCATAACGCTGCCGGAGGACGCCTATGGCCCTTCAAACTCATGGTATGCATGGACTCCGGATGCTTTCTGCGCCTCTGAGATGGAAAACGCCCTTTACTGGAAAGGGGGCGCCAACACATGGTTCTCGGGCAAATACGTGTTCCGCTATAATATCGACACCGGCGAGTGTACGCGCATCATCGATCTCAACGACGACGAAGACGACTGGAAAATATATGGCTGCTCCATGCGCATACACCCCGAAACCGACGAGATATACATGTCGGTCTATCACGATTTCCAGGATCCGACATATGCCCTGCGCCGCTACGACAATACAGGCACTCTCATCAAAGAATATCCGATGATATCGAACTACTGGTTTCCTTCGCTGCCTGTATTCCCGCAGAGCAAGACTACGGCTGTCGAACTTCCGATCGTCGATTCCGAAGATACCCCGGCAGAACTGTTCGACCTTCAGGGTCGCCGTGTAGACCGCAACCGTGCAGGAGCCGGTATCTACATCGAACGGCGCGGTCATTCATCGCGCAAGATCATACTGAAGTAATTGGTAATGCTTCTTTCACGGAGCGGCCGGATGTCTGTGATGATTTCCGGCCGCTTTTACATATTTGGCAAAGCGGAAAACACCTTTTAATGCCTTTTTTCGCTATTTTTGCAGAAAAATAAACCAACCATGAAACAACGAATCGTATTTCTGGATTTTGTGCGTGTTTTCGCATGCTTCCTCGTGATACTGGTCCATGCCAGTGAAAACTACTATGGCGCTCCCAATCCTGGCGAAATGGCCGGCCCGGTATCGTGGCTCGCCAACGAGACCGACCGCCTGTGGGTGTCGCTCTACGACGGCTTCTCGCGTATGTCGGTTCCTCTCTTCATCATCGTGTCGGCATATCTGCTTGTGCCGATGAAAGAATCAATGACGATGTGGGATTTCTACCGCCGGCGTTTCATGCGCATATTGCCTCCCTTCATCATCTTCATGATCCTATACAGCACTCTGCCAATGCTCTGGGGACAGATCGACAGCGAGACAGCAATCAATGATCTTTCGCGCATACCGCTCAATTTTCCCTCTCTGGCAGGCCATCTGTGGTTCATGTATCCTCTTATCAGCATATATCTCTTCACTCCTATGATTTCTCCGTGGCTGCGCAAGGCCACAGCTCGCGAGGAACAGTTCTTCATAGCCCTCTTCGCAATCTCGACATGCATGCCATTCCTCAACCGCTGGTTCGGCGAGATCTGGGGTGAATGCTTCTGGAACGGCTATCACATGCTGTGGTACTTTGCCGGATATCTGGGTTATGTCGTGACGGCACACTATATCCGCACTCATCTCACATGGACCAAAGGGCGCCGTCTGGCCGTCGGCCTGCCCATGGTGATTGCAGGGGCTGCCGCAACGATATGGTCATTCTATATCCAGGCGATCCCCGAAACGCTTCTCGACACTCCCGTACTCGAAGTGGGCTGGTCGTTCTGCACTCTCAATGTCTTCGTGCTCACCACAGGCGCATTCCTCATGTTCAGCACAATAAACATGTCCAAGGAACCGGCTGCCATATCCGACCTTTCGCGTCTCAGCTACGCCATCTATCTCATGCACATCTTCTGGCTCGGATTCTGGGTCGGCATACTCAAATTCGACATGCAGTTGCCTACTGCCGTCGCCATACCGGCAATCGCCCTTTGCACGTTCCTATCCTGCTGGCTCACCGCCCGTATCCTCGCCTTCATTCCAGGCGCCCGCTGGCTCGGCATAGAGCCGGTCCAGACCATAAAGAATACGGAAATACGCCGGGCTGCAAACTGACCGAAAATCACATTCTACATAAATTGGAGGGCACGCATTCAGCGTGCCCTCCGCTATATTTAGAGATTGTTTAACACCTGCTTGCAAGCCTTTCCGCCGCCTCCGGAATCATCCGCGGGAAGCCCTCAGATACAGCACTATGGCAATGATCGTATAGAGAAAATTGGGTATCCACATAGCCACGAAGGCCGACGTAATGCCGTTGATAGCAAAAGTCTGGGTTATGGTCATGAAGAGTATATAGCTGAAACTCAGCACAAGGCCGATACCTATATTCACACCCATGCCGCCCTTTACCTTTCGGGCTGACAAGGTCATGCCGATGATAGTGAGGATAAATGCGGCGGCTGTCATGGCATACCGGCGCTCGCGCTCAACCTCGAAACTCTGTATATTAGCCACGCCGCGACGTTTCTGACGCTCGATATACTGATCAAGCTCAGGCGAAGTCATCTGTTCATGGTCCAGCTCCGAGATAAGAAAATCGCGCGGCTCGAAAGGTATTATGGTATCGAGCGAATAGCCCTTTCTTATTATTTCGCGATTATCGACAAAATCGCGCACTATGTAATCGCTCAGTTTCCAGTTATATAGAGTATCCCAGCGTATGGACTGAGCCGTCAGCCTTGATACAAGACGCTTATTTTCATCAAAACTCTCGAGCTGGAACCGGTGTCCCGTCTTGCTTATATTGTCGTAGCGGCTCATGTATGCTATCTGTCCGGGAGCGACCATAAGCATGATGTTCGACCCGTAATCCACACGTTTGTTCTTGACGTAGGTATTGGTATAATTGTTCTTCTTCACATTGCCGGGCGGCACTATATATGCGCTCAGCACAAACGAGGTCGCCGCTATAATCGCTGCCGAGACCATATAGGGACGCATAAGCCGCTTGAAACTCATGCCGGTGGAAAGCATGGCTATGATCTCGCTGTTGCCCGCAAGTTTCGACGTGAAGAATATTACGGCGATAAAAGTGAACAACGGCGAAAACTGATTGGCGAAATAAGGCAGAAAGTTAAGAAAATAATCGAACAGAGTGCTCTTGAGAGGAGCCTTGATAAACGAATCGAGTTTCTCGTTGATGTCGAACATCACCACAATCGCGAGCAGAAGCACGATTGCGAACACATAAGTTCCGAGAAACTTGCGGATTATATATCTGTCGAGTATCTTAAACACCGTTATTATAATGAAGAATTAAGAATTAACATAATTCATAATCCATAATTCATAATTAATCTACAGCCTGCGGCTGAGTTTCTGCACCATCTCTGTTTTCCAGTCGTGGAAATCGCCGGCAACGATGTGCTTGCGGGCCTCGCCTACAAGCCACAGATAGAACGCCAGATTGTGAATCGAAGCTATCTGCATGGCCAGCAGTTCATTCGCTATAAAAAGATGACGGACATATGCCTTGGAGTAAACACGGTCTACATACGACGGGCCGTCGGGCTGAAGCGGAGAGAAATCATCGGCCCATTTCTGATTGCGCATGTTCATTGTCCCTTCAGGAGTAAAGAGCATGCCGTTTCGGCCGTTGCGTGTCGGCATGACACAGTCCATCATATCGACTCCGCGGTCTATTGCTTCCAGAATATTTACCGGCGTGCCGACACCCATAAGATAGCGAGGCCGGTCGGTCGGGAGTATCTCGTTGACAACTTCTATCATGTCATACATGGTCTCGGCGGGTTCCCCCACAGCCAGACCTCCTATCGCATAGCCGTCGGCACCGCACTGCACGGCATGCTCGGCAGCCTCGCGGCGCAGATCTGGATAAGTACACCCCTGTACTATCGGAAAATAAGACTGATAGTGACCATAGAGCGGTTCGGTGTCGCAATAATGACGCCATCCACGTTCGAGCCAGCGCTTGGTCAGATCGAGCGAACGGCGCGTATAGGCGCGGTCGGCCGTTCCGGGCGCACATTCGTCAAGGGCCATCATGATATCAGATCCGATAGTGCGCTGTATATCCACCACATTCTCGGGCGTGAAAAGATGTTTCGACCCGTCGATATGGCTGCGGAAATGCGCCCCTTCCTCGGTCAGTTTGCGATTTTCGCTCAACGAAAATACCTGAAAGCCTCCGCTGTCGGTGAGTATCGGCTTTTCCCAGCCGTTAAAACGGTGAAGACCTCCCGCACGGTGAATTATATCCATGCCGGGACGCAGATAGAGATGGTATGTGTTGCCGAGAATGATCTGAGCCTTGATGTCGTCGCGCAACTCGTGCATATGCACGCCCTTGACAGTACCCGCAGTGCCTACGGGCATGAATATCGGAGTCTCTATGTCTCCGTGGTCGGTATTTATGACGCCCGCACGGGCCTTACACCCGGGAGCGGTATGTTGCAGAGTGAATTTCATAACGGATGCAAAGGTAGCGTTTTTGACCGTAGTATGCAAACGCCTCATTCGAGCCTTACTTTGGCATAACTGCGTATGCACACCGGACCGCACAGTCCCGATGGCAGTAATTCGGCAGTCTTGTCCCAGTGTTTCCATGTGGTGAAAGTGGAGCGTCCGGATTTGCGCTGAGCATCTGAGACAAGCCATTCCGGCCAACGTCGTATACGCATGCCATCCATCTCATAGTCCTCCGGCAGAAAATCGTCGCCGATAAGACGGTTTGGCCATAGATTGGTTATTTTCACCTCAATTTCGTTGTCGCCTTCCTTCAGGCAGTCGGTCAGAAGAATCGTATATGGTGCTTTCCAGAGTATGCCGAGAGGTATGAAAGTAATGTCCGGAGATCCGCTGCCTTCAATCAGGAAATCGGGTCCGGGCAGTCGACACGTCAAAGCCTCTGTCAGAGACATATCGCTCACTTTGCCTGCGCTCCACAGTCTGTCGGCCAGACGGCGTGTTTCGGCATCGCAGTGAGGATAGTCCGACAGTCCCGGCGATCCCAGCGGTCTGGGCCCGACAATGACAGCGCCATTTTCTGCCAGATCTCCGATCTTTGCGAGCACTTGCGGAGTCATCCACCGCGATTCAGGCATATAAAGCAGCCTGTATTCGCCACCCGCACCCGTCCGTATAATCCCCTTGTCGCATGAAAGTTTCATCAGATTATCGGTGCCGATAAGGTCATAGTCATATCCGCGACGCTTTATCTCAGGCATGTAATATGCATCGTTGGGCGCAGATTCACCGGCAAAGACAAGAACATCGGCAACATTGCGCCCCTGTTGAAGCAGAAATTGCGACCGGGCCACATAATCGAGATATGCCCTGCCCGGTTTCCACCACGTGGTAAGACGGTTGAAATCCATGCCGTAATGCCCGAAAGTAAGTCCCGGACCGATATTCCACGGTTGATGTGTATATGAATGGAAAATAAAACGGTTCACGCCTTCGGCCCATGCCTTGTCGCCGACAGTCTTGATGGAGGCCGGATAGTCGAGCCACGCGCCATAGCTCGTGAAAGCCTCGGCGCCGACAAGAGGATCGCCGTTGACATGCGCTATCGACGATACGAATTTAGCCGAGTCGAATGCACCAAGCAGACCGCTCCAGAATTCACACATTACCATGTCGGCTCGGTCGCCGACCTGCATGCTGTCGTAGGGGCCCCAGTATGGTTCCACATAGAGCTTCAGTCCGCGGCCGTTGCACAATGTGCGGAAGCGGCCATAATAATTTTCAGCCATAAGATCGCCTACCGTGCGGCGGTAATCCCACAGGAAACGCTCGGTTTGCTCAGGACTGTCGATGTAATAGCCCGCATATGTCGGCAGAAACGGCCGCATACTGTAGCCGCGGCGATTCTCGAACTCCGAGTCGAAAGCCTCGGTCCAGTTGCCGGCGCCGACTTCATAGCTGTCTATCACGCAATCGACAACTGTCGTACCGACATAATCGCCCAGATAATCAAGTATTGGCTCGACACCGTTCTTCCAGTAGTAGTCTGTGGCTGCGGCGCTCATCTTGTCGATTTCAAGTCCCCGCCCCCCTGTCACGGCAGGATGATTTTCTGTTCCCGTAGTCGTATGGCCTATGCGAAGCACCACCCACTCGCCCTCGGGAGCATGCCACGACAGGGTTCCGTCAGCATTCATAGCATCAGTGATATCCATCACATCTCCGCTTCTGACAATGGCCGCGTCCCGCACCGAGGCCGTATCAGGCTGAAGGTGATTACGAATACGACCCGAAAGATTTTTATAGTCCAGATCGCGGATACGCTCTGTGCCGACAGGACGAGGGAAAGCAAGCACGGCAATGTCTTTGTAGAAGTCGCGCACGGCTTCCGGACGCGGCAGCACAATGTTGACATGGCCTCCGCCCCCAATATGAGTTTCCGTAAAGACTACCTTCTGCATGGCCTGTTCGGGAGTTACCCACGGGCCGCCGGAATTGGCCCATCCGGCAGAATTGTGAAAACCGAGTTCGAGCCCCAGACGCGACGCTTCGGAAGCGGCAAAGCGTATCAGACCGAGCCAATGCTTGCCGAGATATGTCGCGGGGCCTTCCGGATAACCCATATCCACACAGAATATCTGTGCGTCCCGGATACCGGCCTCCCTCATGGCTTCAAGATCGGCTGTAATGCCTTCGCGCGTCACATTGCCGTTGAGCCAGTGCCACCATGTGCGAGCACGGGCTTCGGACGGCGGAGAGGCGAATCCTTCATCAAGAGACGAAACCGCACTGAGCTGAAGAAAAGCCGTCAGCGCAAGGATAAGAATACCGAATTTCTTCATTTGCGTATCACCTTAATTCCCTCAGGCGCATGAATCGTGGTCTTGACCTTGCCATCGGGCATGCGTGTGTGCGACACCTCGATGACTCCCCGCGGAGTGGGAACAGTACCCCTTACGCTTTCCAGACGCCCCAGATGCGGCTCGACCACGACCTCCTCGAAGCCAGGCTTTACAGGACGCACGCCCAGCACATGACGCGACAGCCACGGTGTCGGCCCCGATGCCCAGCCGTGACAGAAACTATGGCGGTGTCCCTTGTAGCAGTAGTTTCCTGAAGATTTATGGATATCGAATGCTCCCTCCGGCACAATCTCGTCTATTCTCGCGGCCTTAAGACCATGCTCATAGTCGAGATCTTCCCAGAATGTGGTAGCGCCGAGATCGAGCATGCGGCCCCAGTAGTCCGACAGGATATCGATAGCATCCGCATGCGCTCCTGAAGCGGCAAGCGCCTCGAGCATATAGTAGCCGTAGAATGTCGAGAAACCGGACGCCTTACCCGCCAGAATTGCATCGCGCTCGGTGTCGCGGTCGCGCGCCGTACCGGCTAATATGGCCAGTGCAGCCGACTGCTTGGCACCTCCCGTGGGCGGATTATACGACCGTATTCTTTTCAGCAGGGCGGCAGTCTTGGCCTTCAAAGCTTTGTCGCCGGTCCATTCCCCTATCTGCGCGGCCGCCTCCATTGCCATAACGAGGAGCGACTGATAGCCGGAATGAATTACCTCGGGCATTTCGGATGTCGGCCAGTCGAGCAGACGCTGCCCTCCCTGATAGTTCTCACGGTTGCCGTCGAGACCGTCGGCGAAACAGTCGACCAGGCGTCCCATATAATCAAGCTGCTCTCCGAGATACTCCGTATCACCGGAGTAGAGGCATAAATCGCGGTGTATGATCACCCACCACATCGAGTAGGCGGCTATGCCGTTCATCCAGCCGGGCAGAGGCGATGTATCGCGTGCGAAATCGAGGCTTTTCTTCACAACACCATAGTCTCCGAATACATTTGCTATGGTCATGACTTCCGGATGGAGATCACCGACCCAGACGAGACGGTCGCGCTTGACGCCGTCCCAGAGATAATTCTGCATATTGAGATGTACAGTATATGCTCCCGTACGCCATATATCGTTCAGACGCTTGTCGTTGCTTTCGAAAGACCCGACATAAGACAGATCACGGTAGCGTGACACCGCCCTGACAGCCCTCAGAGGCAGTTCGGCCTCAGGCTCGACAAGCTCGACGAGAGCGAAGCGAAATCCCGAATTTCCTACCTCGAGTGTTCCGAGCCAGGGAATGTCTACGGTAAAATCGCGCAAAGAATGCTCGTTGGTCGCCGTTGCGCCTTCGGCCGACACATCGCTCAGAGCCTCGCTCACCGACTCGCCCAGACAGATACGCACTTTCAGAGCTTTCTGAGTGCCACGCAGGGGAGCCGCAAGTTCTATGCCGCCACACAGCTCCCTGCCGAAATCAAGCAGGACAGCTCCGCGCCGACCCTCGCGCGTAGTCAGCACACACACATCGGGTGACGACACCGCAAGCTGGCCGTCGAACGGCCTCAGCAGGGCCGCTGCATTGGAAACTCCGGCAGAATAAGTGTCCGGTAATTCCACAAGTCGCACCGGTGTCACAAATTCGCGTTTCAACTCATCGACAGGATTTCCTGCCGCCGCCCACAAGGGCAACAGCACGGCAAACAAAACAAAAATTTTTCTGAACATAGTCTTTTTCACAGTATTGGAAATTCTTCCACAAAGATACGAAAAATCGGCCGATCCGCCCAATCCGTCTTCACGCGCCGGAACACCGCGAAAAAACTCCCTGCGGAAGATACGGCGCAGGAGGCCGGCGGGGTTGTGGATTGCGGGATTTTTTGCTATTTTTGCAACTTGGATTCGAAGGGACCCGCGACAGGGCCCTCGGGTTTGTGCAATAAATCAGCCACTCAGCTAAATATCACTAACTTATATTTTTTAAGTCGTGCACACCAAATACATTTTTGTCACAGGCGGCGTTGTTTCGTCGCTGGGCAAAGGAATCATTTCCTCGTCGCTGGCATGTCTGCTGAAAGCCCGCGGCTTCAGGGTGACAATCCAGAAGTTCGACCCCTACATCAACATCGACCCCGGCACCCTGAACCCCTACGAACATGGCGAATGCTACGTCACCGACGACGGCCACGAGGCTGACCTCGATCTGGGACATTACGAACGCTTCACCAATGTGCACACCTCACGAGCCAACAATGTCACGAGCGGACGCATATTCCAGAGCGTAATCGAAAAAGAGCGCCGCGGAGACTATCTGGGCAAGACAGTGCAGATCGTACCCCATATCACCGACGAGATCAAGCGAAACGTAAAATATCTCGGCAACACCGGCGACTACGACTTCGTGATAACCGAAATCGGCGGTACCGTAGGTGACATCGAATCGCTGCCGTTCCTCGAGGCAGTGCGTCAGCTCCGCTGGGAACTCGGCCAGAACAGCCTCTGCGTACACCTCACATACGTGCCTTTCATTGCCGCCGCAAAAGAACTCAAGACAAAGCCGACACAGCACTCTGTCAAGTCACTTCAGGAACTCGGCATACAGCCCGACGTGCTCGTGCTCCGCACCGAAAAGGAAATTCCCGACGACATGCGCCGCAAAATAGCGCTTTTCTGCAATGTATCGCCCGAATCGGTGGTGCAGTCGCAGGATGTGAACTCGATCTACAAGGTACCCCTGCGAATGCATGCCCAGCACCTCGACGAAATCGTGCTCCGCAAGATGGGCGTGCCTTTCGAGGGAGAGCCGCACATGCAGCCGTGGTTCGACTTCATCGACAAGATGGACTCGGCCACCGAGACTGTCAACATCGGTCTCGTCGGCAAATACGTGGAGCTGCAGGATGCATACAAATCCATCAGCGAAGCTCTTTTCCACGCGGCAACATATGCCGGCCGCAAGCTTAACCTCGTGTATATACACTCCGAAAAGCTCACGCCCGAAAACGCCGATGAGAAACTCGGCGGCATGGACGGCATAATCATCGCACCGGGCTTCGGCCAGCGCGGCATCGACGGCAAGTTTGCGGCACTGAAATGGTGCCGCGAGCACGACGTGCCGACTTTCGGCATATGCCTTGGCATGCAGTGCATGGTCATCGAGTTCGCCCGCGACGTCCTCGGCCTTGAGGATGCGAACTCCACCGAAATGAACCCGCATACTCCGCACAATGTCATCGACCTCATGGAGGAACAGAAAAACATATCGAACCTCGGAGGCACAATGCGTCTGGGTGCGTTCGACTGCCGTCTCATGCCTGGATCTAAAGCCGCCAAGGCATACGGCACCGACCTTGTGCGCGAGCGTCACCGCCACCGCTTCGAGTTCAACGACGCATACCGCGCACGCTTCGAAGAGGCCGGAATGCTGTGTTCGGGCGAAAATCCGGGCACTCATCTTGTCGAAGTCGTCGAAATGCCGTCCAAGCGGTGGTTTGTCGGCACACAGTACCATCCGGAATACAGCAGCACAGTGCTGTCTCCGAGTCCGATATTCGCCTCTTTCATAGAAGCGGCAATAGCATACCGAAACGAAATACATAAACCTACGAATGGATAAAAACACAGTCACCGGCCTCGTCCTGATGGCCGCAATCATGTTTGGCTTCCTCTACTTCATGAAGCCCTCGGAGGCCGAGATCGCCGCCGAGCGCGAGCGTGCCGAAGCAGCCGCCGCACAAGCCTCGCAAAGCAGCCGGCCAGCGGCTGCCGTATTCACGCCCGCCGACAGCGCCGCCCTCGCCGGCGCCGTCCGCACCATGGGCACGCCCGACGCCACGGGCCGCACCGTATTCGCCGACGGCACTCTCGACATCGCTCTCGACAGCATCGCAGGCCTCTCCGGCACTGTCGACGCCGGTGGTGCCAAAGCCGATATCCGCGACCTCCTCGGCAACCGCGCCGCTCTTACCTCTGCCCAGAGCGCTCGTGCCGCCGCCGCAGTGCGCACTGTGATCGACAATTCTGTGCGCTACGAAGGTTTCGCCCGCTATCTCGGCGGCGAGAACAAGGTAACGACCCTCGAGAACGACAACGTGCGCCTCGACATCGACAGCCGCGGAGCTCTCATCTCGCGTGTGGTCCTGAAGAAATACAAGACTGAAGTCGGCCCCGAACCCGCAGACATCGTCCTCTTCGGCCATGACACCGACAGTTACTCTTTCCGCTTCAATACCCGCGACCAGCGTATCGACACCCGCGACTTCAACTTCACCGTGACGGCCGAAGGCGACAGCGCCGTATTCCTCTCCATGGCTCCCGCCCCCGGAGCGGTATGGGGTATCCGCTACACCCTCGGCGACGGATATGTCGTGCGCATGGACGTAGTTCAAAAAGGCATGGACGCCGTCGTGCCGCCCAGCACCGTAAGCATGGAAATGGACTGGCACCAGAAAATGGCGCGCAACGAACGCGGCCGAACCTTCGAGGAGCGCAACAGCTCCATCGCCTATAAATACGTAGGCGAAGGCGTCGACGAGCTCGAATCCGGAAGCGACGACCACGAGAGCCTCGCCGGACACCTCCGATGGATAGCTTTCAAAAACCAGTTCTTCTCCAGTGTCCTCATCGCGAAAGAACCCTTCACAGCCGCCGAACTCGCTTCGGTAAAGATCAAGGATTCGGAATACCTCAAGGACATGGACATGAAAGCTACTGTGCCATATAACGCCGCCGACGGCACACCCGCCTCATTCGACTTCTACTTCGGACCCAACGACTACAATATCCTCTCCGACCTCGACGACACCCTCGGACACGACGAAGACCTCTCTCTTACCCGCATAATCCCGATGGGATGGGGTATCTTCCGCTGGATCAACACCATAATCGTCGTGCCCGTTTTCGCATTCCTGAGCAAGTTCATCATCAACTACGGTATCATCATCCTCCTGCTCACCATCTTCATCAAGCTCATCATCTTCCCCTTCACCTACAAGAGCTTCAAGAGCCAGGCCAAAATGCGCGTGCTCGCTCCCGAGATCAAGGAGATAAACGAAAAATATCCCGGTCAGGAAAACGCCATGAAGCGTCAGCAGGAAACAATGGCCCTTTACAGCCGCGCCGGTGCAAGCCCCTTCTCGGGCTGCCTGCCCATGCTCCTGCAGATGCCCGTGCTCATCGCCATGTTCTCCTTCTTCCCGTCGGCCATCGAACTCCGCGGTCAGTCGTTCCTCTGGGCTCACGACCTTTCGGCGCCCGACTCGATCCTCACCCTGCCGTTCTCCATTCCCTTCTACGGCAACCAGGTGAGCCTCTTCTGCCTCCTCATGACGGCAGTCAACATCATCTACATGCATCTCTCCATGCAGAACCAGCCCAACTCGGGCATGCCCGGCATGAAAGCCATGCAGTACTTCATGCCCGTCATGTTCCTCTTCATCTTCAACGACTACGCTTCCGGTCTGAGCTACTACTACCTCGTGTCGCTCCTCATCACCATCATACAGACATGGATCTTCCGCAAGGTGGTCGACGAGAAAAAGGTGCGCGAGCAGATGCTTGCCAACGCCCGCAAACCCCGCAAGAAAAGCGGATGGATGGCCCGTCTCGAAGAAGCACAGCGTCAGGCACAGGCAGCCCAGCGCGAACAGGCAAAACGACGCAAATAATTAATAATTACAAGTTAGGAGTTAGTAGTTAGAAATTACGACTCCTAACTTCTCACTCCTAATTTCTAATTGCTCAACATGGAAATTTCCAACAGAATACAGGCTCTTGCAGCCTCTCAGACCCTGGCGATGTCGCAGAAAAGCGCCGAGCTAAAAGCCAAAGGTATCGATGTGATAAATCTCTCCGTTGGCGAACCCGACTTCTTCACCCCCGCACACATCAAGGAAGCCGCCATAAAGGCGATCGAAGACAACTTCAGCTTCTACAGCCCCGTACCCGGCTACATGAGCCTCCGCAAGGCTATCGCCGACAAACTGTCGCGCGAGAACGGCCTCGCATTCGAACCCGCGCAGATCGTAGTCGGCAACGGAGCCAAGCACGCCCTCTGCAATGTAGTGCTCACCGTCGTCAATCCCGGCGACGAAGTCATCATACCCACTCCCGCATGGGTAAGCTACGTCGAGATGGTCAAACTCGCCGAAGGCACCACCGTCGAAGTGCCCACCGGCATCGATCAGGACTTCAAGATGACGCCCGCACAGCTCGAAGCCGCCATCACCCCCCGCACCAAGGCCATAATACTCTGCTCACCCTCCAACCCCACCGGCAGCGTCTATACCGGCGCCGAGCTTCAGGCACTTGTGTCGGTGCTCGAGCGTCACCCGCAGGTAGTGGTCATCGCCGACGAAATCTACGAGCACATCAACTACACCGGCGGCAGCTTCGTCTCGCTCGCCTCCTTCCCCGAAATCGCGGCACGGACCGTTGTAATCAACGGTGTATCCAAGGCATATGCCATGACCGGATGGCGTATCGGCTACTGCGCCGCCCCCCTCGAAATTGCCAAAGCCGTCACCAAGCTTCAGGGCCAGTTCACATCCGGCGCCTCCTCCATCGCCCAGAAAGCTGCCGAAGCAGCCTACAACGGCCCGCAGGAATGCGTCGAGGAAATGCGTCGCGCATTCCAGCGCCGCCGCGACCTCGTTGTCAGCCTCGCCCGCGAAATCCCCGGCCTCGGCGTCAACGAGCCCCGGGGCGCGTTCTACCTCTTCCCCGAAGTAACGGCGTATCTCGGCAAGACGGCTCCCGACGGATCAACAATCGCAACATCGGGCGACCTCGCCATGTACCTCCTCAACGAGGCCCACGTCGCTACCGTCGACGGCGCCGCCTTCTGCGCCCCGGGCTACATCCGTCTCAGCTATGCCACCTCCGACGAAAACATCGTCGAAGCCATGAGCCGCATCAAAGCCGCCCTCGCGCGTCTCGCCTAAGACCGGCTACTACCACAAGACGCGTCGCCCGACGGCGGCGCGTCTTTTTTCACCTTTCCCTCATGAAAAAATTACCCCTCCATATAATCCTCGCACTACTTGCCGTCATGCTCCTGGCCGGTGGCTGCCACCGCCACGACGCTTTCTTCCAGAGCGTCGAAGACCTCATGGTCACCGCCCCCGACTCAGCCCTCGCACTCGCAGAGGCATTCGAACCCTTCGGCCGTGCCGAAAAAGCACGCCGGGCACTCCTCATAGCCAAAGCCAAAAACAAAGCATACATCGACACCTCTGCCGACTCCCTCATCGAATCGGCCGTCGACTACTACCGCGGACACAACGACTCCCTCGAAGTCCAGGCCCTCTACTACAGCGCCGCCAGATATCACACCCTTAAAGACTACGAAATGGCACTTTATCGACTGACTACAGCCGAAGAAAAAGCCGACCGAACCGACGCCCGCTTCTATCTGGCCATGATCCAACGACTTACGTCTGACTGTTACAATGAACTGTACGTCATCGAGCGCGCAGAAGAATATGCCACTAAAGCATGCGAAAACTTCAGGCGTGCGGGAAAGTACAATCATGCTATGTGGTGTGAACTTCTTGTAGCCAATGCTTTTGCCAACAACAACAAAGCAGATTCCGCTATTAATTTGCTTATTAAAAATCGAAATTCTGATAATCTATATTTCGAAAAAGAATGGCATCGGACAATGGCTCATGCTCAATTTATGGACGACAACTACGATGAAGCTATAAATAATTATATATGGTTAAAAAATAATGCGTCTGACTTTCTGGAAAGTTGTCATTACTCCAGATTATCCGAATGCTATCTACACACCAATGATATCATCTCTGCTAAGGAAGCTTTAAAAATTGCTATTAAAAAAAGTAATTCATGGAATGACAGTATACGTATTGGATACCTTGAATCTGAAATCTACTCCGCCGAAGGAGATTTGAAACGCGCATTTTCTTCATATAAAGAATCAGGAGAACGATTAAACTCCCAATATGACAAACTTTTGGCTCATCCTTATTATAAAAGTATCGATAACAATTTAAAAGCCAAGAACCGACAATATATAAAACAAGCTAAAATCGAAAAGAAATTACGGAACTCAGCCTTAGTAATAACTTTTCTTACTATTATAGTAGCCACAACCATAATAATGTTTATCTCAAAAGAAAACAAGGCTAAAAAATACCATATAAGATTATTACTATCTCAAGCCGGAGAACTCAAATCTGAACTCAATCTACTGAATGAAAACAATATAAGAGCCGTCAACGAGACTCAAAATATATTAGAAAATCATGTCCATTTGCTAAATAACATATGCAGCGAATGGTATCTTCTTCCTGAAAATAAGAAAACAGATAGATTATTTGGTAAAAAAATCGACAGTGTACTTTCCGAAATCAATTCAGATGAGACGCTTTTTCAGTTCGAAAAATTTGTAAACGACTATCAGGATAATCTCATTGATCGTATTTGCAGCGCTTGTCCTAAACTTACCAAAGAAAACAAGCGTATTCTCATTTATCTGTCTCTCGGGCTTTCTTACGACTCAATCTGCTTCCTGATTTCTAAAAGCAAAAGCACCTTCGCAGTCTACCGCCACAGACTTAAAAAAACCATCGAAGAGAGTGATCTTAAAGACAAAGAAGACATTATAAAGACCGTATTTCACTGATAATCTTGCAATTAGAAATACACTTCACTAACACACTGAAAACCAATTAATTACTCCATGTAATTCTCAATGTAATCTTTTAGCTTTAAGGTCATCTTGTTAAGTGCTGTATTTCAACTTATTATAAAGCAGGCAGCACCTCTATGTAATTATATGTTATTGTCATAATTCTTGTAATTAGCCCCTCTCACATATAACTTTGCAATGTCAAATCATAATCAATAAGACATATGCAAAAGCTATTATCAACATTTATACTCATTCTTATATTCTGCATATCTCTTTTTGCAGAAGATAATACGGTAAACAAAACAAAAATACCCCTCAATACAGAAAAGAATGAAACTATAAAACGTCACCCGCAGGCCCCTGCGCGAATCCCGGTTGTATGCAGCCACGACGAATACTCGGTATTCGTAGAAAGCCGCTACTCGCTCTTCGCCGACATCACAGTCGAAGACGAATCAGGCACAATTATAGCAAGTACGGCAACCATGCTCGCTCCCGAACTGCCCCTTTCCCTCTCAATCAACGAAGCCGGAACATTCGAAATCACAATCCAAATCGAAGATGCCATCTACTCCGGATCATTCACACTTTAATATCGCATACAAATGAAAAAACTAATTTACCTATTCCTTTTAATAGGTATAATTCTCTTAACGAGCTGCCATGAAAATACAATAATTCTGCCGACAGAACAGCCCCTAAAACAGAAAATATCTAACGATTTCTCTATTTCTGAAGAAAGCGCACTTGCGTATCTTTCAGATTTCATCAAGGATTTCGAACCGACAACCAGAAGCAATAAAACAATTAACATAAAATCAATCGAACCTATAAAATTCCATAGAGTTGCAAGTCGAACTCTACAAGACTCTATCGATTGTAATAATCTGCTTTATATAGCAAACTTCGAGAATAATCAAGGCTATGCAATTCTCGCAGGCGATGAGCGAATTACAGATAAAATTATTGCAATAACAGACACTGGAAACATAGACAGTGATGAACTGTACAGAACGCTCGCAAATGAAAGAATAAATAGACTTATATTCGATGGCTACCCCATGACTGGTCCTGGTTTTTACTACACTCCTGACACAGGAGATGAGCTGTTCATGAATCCTAATACAGTAGACTTATATATCGATTCAATTAAAGATACATTGGTCGGAGAATTCTGTATCAATGACATAGACGCAGTAGATGAAAACGGAGAACCATGGGCTTTAGGAATAGATTCATTAGAATTAGTCGACCCGATATCAAATACATTATGCATCAACTATGCATTGGAAGAGATTGGGAATGAATTCAGAAAAAAGGATGATTTAATACCGTCAACAGAAGGTAGCGGCGGCGACAGCAATCCTCTGATTATGAAAGTTGATACTACTGAATGGAATATTAAAAGTCAAGTTTTGCCAATGTTGACAAATTACAGCTATTGGCATCAAAAATCTCCTTTCAATGATTTATATCCAACTAAAAGAAAATATGGATTTTTTGGCCCTAGACGTCGTGCATCCGCCGGCTGTTTCCCTTTAGCCATTGCAAAACTGCTCACTCATTTCAAAACGCCTAATGAGTTTTACTACAATGGATACCTTGTTAACTGGAACGCCTTGAATCTGAATTATAATTTCGAGAGCGGAAAGTCGTCCGCGTCGCATCTTCTTAAGGGCATTAGCGATATCTGCAACTGCTGGTATTTCTACGGTGGAACTTTCACTTTCCCGGGCAAAGCTGCTAATGCAATGAGAGTATTGGGCTTAAACAACGCTAAAACTTACAGATATAGCTGGGATCGAGTTACGATGATGCTTGACAAAGCCTGTCCAATCATAATATATGCAATGCACAACATAGACATTACATCAAGTCATGCCTGGAATATCGATGGATATAAAATTAAAGAAAGACAGATAACTAAAAGGTTCTTCTTAGGAGGCATTCTTCAAAGCGAAGAGACACAGACTGAATCATTGAGCATGGTTCATTGCGATTTCGGTTGGGGTGGTACATCGAACGGTTATTATGTTTCCGGCATCTTTAATAGAAAAGATTCTCGAATAGAATATGATGCAAACTCAACTAGCTCAGAAAAACCTAAATACAATAGCTATATACATGTTGTAATGTATGACAAACCCTAATTAATATGAAACACTATATCTATTTGCTCATTGCCATCATTTCACTCGTAGCAACCTCGTGCGACCCTAATTACGACAATAAGGGTTATCCTAAAAAGGTTCAATTCTCTGAAAACGGCGGAGAGAAAGTAATTCGAGGAAAAGAGTGTGCTCTCTTTATTACGTTAGACAACGGTAAAGAGCGCTATAATTACAGAATAATAGACGAAGACTTTACCGAAGCAAATTTAGATTGGTTAACAGTCAGAGCCAAATGGCCGGAAGAATCTCTTACTTTAATCGCTGCACCTAAGTCTGAAATAGGAGGCTCGAAAGAGATAAATATCGAACTTCTTTTTGGTCCTGAATTTGGCGAAATCAAAGTTATTCGCGAATAAACCGCAATAGGCAAAGTAGGCGGTGTGTTATAATACATTTTATCATCTTCAGTAGGGGCGCGCGTTCTGCGCGCCCACGCATCAACAGATTATCTACCAAGGTATTGCACAAGATATTCTCGGCGAGCGCGCAGAACGCGCGCCCCTACTGCCTTAAAAAACCGAATTATGACACAGCCTCGTATTGTATTTAAATTCGGCATAATTTATCATTTATATTTCACAATGCCCGGTGACGGAAATTTGCAGAATTGTCTAATTTTGTCTACTTTTGTACCAATTCAAGTGTAGACCATCATGAAACCATTATCCAGAATAATTTTTGCCCTTATCGTTTAATTTTCAAAATTCTACCTCTGCATTCAGCCGGTTTTTATCTGTCGCGCAGCGGCTTCAATAGCTTCGCATTATCAGTAGACTTTGTTATCGGCGGCCGTCCCAGAAAAACAAAGATCAATGAATTATGACAAACCAGACCTTTGCGTTTTCTTAATTGCAAGGGTCTAATTCGTTTATTTACCAAAAAGGTTAATTTTGTTTACCTTTGTGCAAACTCAAGTGTATATACCGTCATGAAAGCATTTCCGAGAATTTTCTTCATATTTTTAGCACTTTCCATAGCTGTTTTATCGATCAGGGGCGCCGAGCCGCTCCGCGTGCAGAACTTCGAAGGCGGCCTGAGTTTGTTTAGGCTTTCTCACCCAATCAATTCGATAAAGGGTAGCGAGAGTTATGTTGATTTCTGCCTCCTGCCATCTGCAGAAATTCGTTTTAATTTTCCTAATACGCCTTGGGATTTAGGAATTTTATATTCGTATATGGATGCAAGTTATTCAGAAGATCCGGGCTGTGCCGCTGATAACGAAAGCGTACTTATCGGCGTATGCTCACACTACAACCTTCGGCAGGGTCGAAAAGTAAATCCTTTTTTCGGTCTTGCCACCGGTGTCGCCATATTCAGCAGTCACGGCTTCCGACATACAGGCTTTGCTGTCGAGCCGCGCATAGGCGTGGAGTTCGTACACCATATCCGTCTTAGCCTCGAGTGCCAGATCTCGCGCAAGCACTATAACGCCGTCGGCCTCACCCTCGGCTTCGTCATCGGCGGACGCCCCAAGAAAACCAAATAAACCGTCCTGAAACACCTCTCCCCTCTCCTCAACAATCCTCTTCTCAAAAATATTTCGTATCTTTGCAGTGGTAAAAAGAAAGGTTTTTCTATGAAATCACTGATATTCAGGTATGTAATATTCGTTATCGGTTTATTCTTTCTCTCCCTCGGCGTAGTATTCATAGTCCGCTCCTCCCTCGGAACAACACCAATTTCAAGTATCAACTACGTCCTGTCGCTTAACACACCGCTTACGCTCGGCACCGCGACCTTCATCATCAACATGCTCCTCATCGTCGGCCAGTTCTGGCTCATACGGGGCTTCGGCACCAATAAAGACCGCGCCGAGATTCTGCTACAGATCCCTTTTTCATTCATTTTCTCGGCTTTTATCGACCTCAACATGGCCATGACGGCCACTATGGCGCCCCCGAGCTATCTCTGGGCACTCGCCATCCTTGCCTTCGGCTGCCTGTGCCAGGCCATAGGCGTAGTGCTCGAACTTAAGCCAAACGTCGCCATAATGAGTGCCGAGGGCTTCGTCAAATACGCCTCACGACGCTATGGCCGCGAATTCGGACGTCTCAAAGTATGCTTCGACGTCACCCTTGTCAGTCTGGCAGTGCTCTGCTCGCTTGCCTTCACAGGCCGCATCGAAGGCGTCCGCGAAGGCTCTGTCGTCGCCGCTCTCGCCACCGGCTACCTTGTGACAGCCATATCGTCGCTCCTGCCCCGCATCCGCACCATAATTGCACACTGAACCGATAAGAACAGCGATGGCCTGCAACGCGATTTCGCGGCAGGCCATCGGCATATACGGTCGCCCTGACAGGCGGCTCCAAATCATCTTTTCAATTCAGAATCAGGGATTATGCATAATTCATAATCCATAACTATGAATTGTGCATGAATCCATAATTCATAATCCATAATTCATAATTATCAATAGCGGTAGTCGGCGAAGCGCTCCTGCAGCTTCTTGCGGGCGAAGAAGATACGGCTTTTGACCGTGCCGAGGGGCAGATTCATCTTCTCGGCGATTTCGTTGTACTTGTAACCGGCCACATGCATTGAGAAAGGAATGCGGTATTCATCGGAGAACTCGCTGATAGCCTCGGTGATCTCGCTGGCGCCGTAGGATTCCTCGGGCGACTCGAAGCCGCTCTCCTGGCTGAGGTTGAGGTGATAGAGGTTGTCGGTGGTGTCCACGACTGTCGCTGCACGAACGGTGCGGCGATAGTTGTTGATGAAGATATTGCGCATTATCGTCATCACCCATGCCTTGAAGTTGGTGTTCTCGGCATATTTATCCTGATTGTCGAGCGCCTTGAGGGTGGTGTCCTGAAGGAGATCGTAAGCGTCGTCGCGGTTCGAAGTAAGCATGAACGCGAAATTGAGAAGATTCGACTGAAGGTTCATCAGGTTAGTCTGAAAGGTTGTCGTGGTAGCCATAATTATGATGATTTTGGAGTTAGTTTTTTCGTCTTTGTTTTGTTTGACGATTCAAAATTATATCCAAATTCACCAATCGCAAGAGTTTTAATGTAAAAATATGTTAATTTCAAAAATCAGCCATCAAATCCTCGATAAATTATTAATTACCAAATAATTAGAAAGATACAATTTTGTTACACAATTGTTACAACAACATTTTGTCACATTACTGTAACCGAAAAATCTGTTTTAAGCGACGAACTTCAGTTCGGCCATCCACCCCGGCAAAATCCCTCCTAAAACCATCAAAAAAGCCCTGCGGAAACCGCAGAGCCTGTAAGCAATCTACTTCAGAGCTTTGGCTATCCGCCAAAGCCCCTCCTCAAGCCTGGCCCTCGGACATGCCAGATTTATGCGGATGAAGCCTTCGCCTCCCGGGCCGTAATCTGGTCCCGGGCTTACCTTCACCTTATAATCCTCCTCGAGCCGACGGCACAGTTCTTCGGTCGGAACACCACAGGCCGACATATCGACCCACAGCAGATACGTACCCTCGAGAGGCGTAACGCCGCACCGCGGCATATTATCGGCAAAAAAGCGCCTTGCAAAGCAATAGTTATCCCACAGATAGCCCCGCAGGCTATCGAGCCATTCCTCGCCCTGATTATATGCGGCGATCGTGGCGGCGACACCGAAAGGATTGACATCGCAGACCTCATTGTCGTTGATGGCACGGTCTATGCGAGCGCGCACACCCTCGTCGGCAGCCACTATATTGGCAATCTGCAGACCGGCGATATTGAATGCCTTGCTCGGCGACACGCATACCGCCGCACGACGCAGGAACTCATCGCCAAGCGTACCGTATGGGGTATAGTCGTGTCCCGCATAGGTCAGCTCGCAGTGGATTTCATCGGATATGACGAAGACATCGTGCTCGAGACATATGCGCGTCACACGCTCCAGCTCGTCGCGTGTCCACACGCGTCCCGACGGATTATGAGGATTGCAGAGTATCAGCAGCTTCGCCTCGGGGTCGGCTGCGCGTCGCTCGAGATCGTCGAAGTCAATGCTGTAGCGGCCGTCGGCATCGCGGAGCAGCATATTGGCCGAAAGCTCGCAGCCATTGTTGCGTATCGACGAATAGAAGCAGTTGTAGGCCGGTGTCTGGAGGATCACCTTGTCGCCGGGACGCGTCATGGCCTTGATGATGGCCGACAGAGCCGGCACCACGCCGGAGGTATATATCACCTCCGAACTGTCGAACGACCAGCCGTGTCGCCGCGCGAACCACCCCGTGCATGCGCTGTAATATTCAGCCGGTACTTTCGTATAGCCGAACACACCATGCTCCACGCGACGCCGTAAAGCATCGACGACAACGGGTGCCGTCCGGAAATCCATATCGGCCACCCACATCGGAATAACGTCCTCGTCGGCAGGGGTATCCCATTTATACGACGCCGTACCGCGGCGGCCGGGTACATCGTCGAACCAGTCGGTGCTCATCGGATCGTGATTTTACAGTCGGCCGGCTCAAGCACATGATCGTCGAGGATGATCTCGCCGATCGAACCGGCTGTAATGGAACCTGAGCGCGGATTTTTCACAGACGTGATATGTCCCCTGATGTCGGCGCGCAGCTCGCTGTCCTCGAATGCCAGATCGCAGTCGGGCGCGAAAGTACAATTCTCCAGAATAAGCCCCTTGGCATAGCACAGCGGCTGTGTGCCCGATATGCGGCAGTTCACCAGACGGAGATTGCGCGAGTGCCAGCCGAGGTATTCCCCGGTCAGCTCCGAATCGTAGACAGTCACATTGTCGGTGTTCCAGAAGGCATCCTTAGAGTCGATGTGCGCGTTGCGTATCACCACATCGGCACAATACTGGAACGAATAGTTGCCCTGCTGGCGGTAGCCGTCGATATCTATCGAGCGGCAATGCATGAAAAGATAGTCGGCATTGGCCACCTCGACATCGCGTAGTCTGATCTCGCTGCAATGCCACAGTGTCTCCTGCGCATCGGGAATCCTCACCCCGCACAGATCGACGCCGGTCATCTCGCGGAACATCTTCGGCGCCTCCACAAGGGTATCGCGCATAACGCAGCCGCGCGAATACCACAGCGCGGCCCGCGCGCCGGGTGTAAACAGACAGTTTTCAACACGAAAACCGTCGGTATGCCAGAAGGGGTACTTACCCTCGAAGCGGCAGTCGACAGCCTCGATATTGCGTGTGCATTTAAGCGCCGATTCGCCGGCGTGGATAGTTACATGCTCCAGACGGAGGTCTCGGGCGGCAAACAAGGGGCGCTCACCGCCAAATTCCTTATCTTTTATTGTTTCCATATTTCGTAAAAATGCCGGCTCATCGAGAACCGGCACTATTATCTTAATTTTTTAAACTTCCTGAACTATTTCTACCCTTATCTCAGCTTGATCTTCTGACCGACCTGAAGCTTAGAGGTAGTCTTGAGACCGTTCAGGCGGCACAGACGGGCGACGGTAGTTCCGTTGCGAGAGGCGATCTTGCTGAGCGAATCGCCTTTTCTGACACGGTATGTCGACGAACCGGCGCCTGTGGTCGAGCCTGAATTACGCACATAGGGCTTCGGAGGATTCTTTTTCAGATATTCCTTGGCATACTCGCTGTTTGCCGACGGCGAGAAATTGCGTGCATTCTGATATGTCGATTTAGAGAAAGTGTAAGTATCGGTATGTGTTGTCTGATTGGCGAAGTCGAAAATCGCGCACGGATTGATGGCATAGCCCATATAGCGCGTCTCGAAGTGGAGATGGGGGCCGGTCGAGCGGCCTGTGTTTCCGCCAAGAGCGATAGGATCACCGGCCTTGACATACTGGTCGGGCTCCACGAGCCACTCCGAAAGGTGGCCGTAGACTGTCTCGAGGTTGTTGGTATGGCGGATTACGATATATTTGCCGTAACCCACGCGACGGCCCTGATTGCGGACTATGCGAACTTTGCCGTCGAAAGCGGCTCGGACAGTATCGCCGATATTGAGCTTGAGGTCGACGCCCTTATGCATGCGGCGGAAACGGCGGCGATAGCCGTAGGGCGAGGTGATGTAGCCCGAATGAGGCATTGCGAAGTTCGTGACATCGATCACGGCGCTGTTGGGCACCTGCGACGCGTTATAGCAGTTCACGGCCTGGCTGTCCCAGCCTTCGGTATAGATATCTAACTCGGGCTCCTCCTCATCACTGAAAAGCTCTTCGAGATATTTTGATGTATTTTCGACGGAGATTCCGGCATTTCCCTGGTTGGCAAGCAGATTGTCGTGGCTGGCGGCATGGCTTGCCGGAAGGCGGAATTCAAGATCTTCGGCCATTGCGCCGAAACCGCAGAACAGGGCTGCGGCGGTCATTATTATGGTTTTATTCAGGCAGGAGAGCATTATATTTCTTTAGCGATTGGCTTTTATGCGGTCTTACTTTGGTTATATATTGCTTGCCCTGACGTCAACGTTCGTCGGGAGCATAGATGGAAGCGACTGTCGGAAGTGTGTAGTCGAAAATCTCTTCCGGTTTGAAGAATCGGTTGATCTCTATTACAGCGTTTTCGGGACTGTCGGAGGCATGTACGATATTTTCCTGGCCACTCATGCCGAAATCGCCGCGGATAGTGCCCGGCGCTGCAACACGGCAGTTGGTGGCACCGACCATCGAACGGACAACGCTCACGGCATCCTTGCCCTTGAGCACCATGACGATGACAGGAGTCGCCATCATCGATTTGAGAAGGGTCGGGAAGAATGGACGGTCTACGAGGTGTGCATAGTGTTCGCGAAGGATTTCTTCAGTGAGTTCCATCATCTTGATACCTGTGATCTGCAATCCTTTGCGCTGGAATCTTATGAGGACGTCGCCTACGAGGCTACGGGAAATGGTCGAGGGTTTGAGAATTATGAATGTCTGCTCCATGACGGGCATTAAGGTTCTTTAAGTGTTAGTTTTACGGTTTTCCAAAGATAGCAATTTTTGGCCTTTTTCCGAAGTTTTTTGAGTTTAAAAAAGTTTAACGTCATCACAGCCGCCCGCAATCAGCCACTTAAGCCCCAACATGCCAAGAGCTTACATCAAAATATGTTTAAAAACATATTTTTAAGAAAAGCGCAGGCCGCATTTGTTATCATGCGGCCTGCAACGTTAAATAATGTGAAAGAAATTCTTATTTCTTGGGGAAGAGGGGCGAGGGATATTCGCCTTTTTCGGTGAGTTCTGCAAATTTGGCGACAACGGCAGGACGGTCGGCGCTGTATGTCACGCCGAACCACTTGGAATCTGTGTCAAGTACCTTGACGGTGGCCTCGCCACTGTTGATGAGGGTATCGATGCAGAGAGGAATAAAGAATTCCGCCTTAGGAGTATTGAGATCTTTCTGGAGGAACTTCACAAATTCGCGCTCGCTGTAGTCGAAATAGTCGGGAGTGAAGCCCCACATGTTCATCGACACAGGAGTGTTCGGTTCGAGGGTCTGTACTTCCCCGTTCTCGTCGGTGAACACAATGCGATGCTCGGGATCGTAGCTGATGGCGGTGCGTTCTACAACTGAGGTGAGGAATCCGTCCTTGTTCTCGCATACGCCGCGGGCAACAGAGCCGTTTTCGGTCATGGTGTTGCCTACACGGAAGCCTACCATACAGTAGTCGCCCTTGCGGTCGCGAGGACGCATGAGTTCTTTGGCGATCACCTCGAATGCATCACGGCCATAGAAGTCGTCGGCATTGATGACGGCGAAAGGCTCGTTGATAGCGCCCTTGCCCATGAGCACGGCATGGTTGGTGCCCCAGGGCTTTGTGCGGTCAGCGGGGCATTCGAAACCTTCGGGGAGCTTGTCGATGCTCTGGAATACGACCTCTACGGGCACTACGCCTTCATATTTCGAAAGGATTTTCTCGCGGAAATCAGCCTCGAAATCCTTGCGGATAACGAACACGATTTTACCGAAACCGGCGCGGATAGCGTCGAAAACAGAATAGTCCATTATGGTCTCGCCGTTGGGGCCGAGACCGTCGAGCTGCTTGAGACCACCGTAGCGGCTGCCCATACCGGCTGCAAGAATGAAAAGAGTAGGTTTCATTTTTTCAGGAGTTGATGAAGTTTTTTAAAAGTGAAGGGTGAAAGGTGAAGGTAATAGTACTTCAGCATTATCTTCACTCAGGCGTAGCCTGATTTTCACTTTATTCACTTCAACTTGAGCTTGCGAAAGTTGAACAAAGAGATATATTATTTAACTGAGAATTTGAAATTTATATGACGCTCATACTTCTGACCCGGCTCAAGAACCGTCGACGGGAACGCCGGAGTGTTGGGCGAATTGGGGAAATCCTGGCATTCTATCGCCACGCCGTCGTAGTCATCATAACTCCGGCCGGCCTTGTTGGCAGGACTGCCGGCAAGCCAGTTGCCGGTATAGACCTGCACGCCCGGCTGGTCAGTCGACACCTCGAGCACACGGCCTGAAGTCTCTTCCTCAAGCCATGCCACAGGCTTCACACAGCCCGGCTTCCAGTCGTCAACCACCCAGCAGTGGTCATAACCCTTACCGATCTTAAGAGCGGTGAAATCTTCCTTGATATCGTGTCCGATAGCCTTGAACTCTGTGAAATCCATCGGAGTCCCGGCCACAGCCTCTGGCTGACCAAGAGGAATCTGCACCTCGTCGGTAGGCAGATAGTTCGAGGCCGCGATACGCATATTGTTGCCGAGCACGCTGCCCGAATTATGGCCTGCGAGGTTCCAATATGCATGGTTGGTGAGATTTACAACAGTCTTGGCGTCGGTAGTGGCCGTAAGGGTGAGTTTAAGTTCATTGCCGTCGGTCCATTCATATTCGGCGCCGGCGGTCAGTTTACCGGGGAAACCGGCTTCGCCGTCGGCCGACACATATTCGAACTTCACCTTGTTGCCTTCGGCCGACACAACTTTCCAGAGCTGGTTGTTGAAGCCCTCTGGACCACCGTGATTGCAGTTGGGGCCGTTGTTTATCGGCAGATGATACTCGAGACCGTCGAGGCAGAAAATACCGCGTGCTATGCGGTTGGCATAGCGGCCGGGCACCTTGCCCGAGCACGGGCCGTCGCCGATATAGTCGGCGGGATCGGCATAACCGAGAGCGATGTCGTCGAGCTTGCCGTTGCGGTCCGGCACATTCACGGCCACGACGCCTGCGCCTACATTGGTCAGCACGACCGAGGCGCCCGAAGCATTGACTATCGTGAGAAGCGTAATCTCGCCTGCAGGCGACGCCGCACAATCTTTCTTAATCATAGCAAAATTAGATATTGCGTACGTGTTTCTCCCATTCCCACGACGAACGGAGGGTGTCGTCAAGATCGCGCTCGGCCTTCCAGCCGAGAACCTTGTTGGCAAGAGCGGTATCGGCCCAGACTGCGGGTACGTCGCCGTCGCGGCGTCCCACGATCTTATAGTTGAGCTTCAGGTTATTGGCCTTTTCGAAACGGGTTATAAGCTCGAGCACCGACACAGGGTTGCCAGTTCCGACATTGAAGATCTCGTATTTGGCGTCCATCTTATGCTGCACCATGCGGTCTACAGCGGCAACGTGTGCCTTTGCGAGGTCATTGACGTCGATATAATCGCGCAGACATGTGCCGTCGGGAGTATCATAGTCGTTGCCGAATACAGAGAGGCATTCGCGGATGCCGGCGGCTGTCTGGGTGATGAAAGGCACAAGATTGGCGGGCACACCGCGGGGGAGCTCGCCGATGAGAGCCGACGGATGTGCGCCGATAGGATTGAAATAGCGCAGAGCTATGCCATACATGCCCTCGTAGGCACGGCAGCAGTCATGCAGTATATCCTCGGCAATCTGCTTGGTGTTGCCATAAGGCGAGGTTGCCGGCTGACGGGGAGTCTGCTCGGTCACGGGCAGCACTTCGGCATCGCCATATACTGTTGCCGACGAAGAGAAGAGCACATTGGGCCGGTTGAACTCCTTCATCATCTCCAGGATATTCATATACGACACCAGATTGTTCTGATAGTACTTCAGGGGCTCGGACATGGATTCGCCGACAGCCTTGTAGGCCGCGAAATGAATCACGGAGTTAAATTGATGGCGTTCGAACACGCCGCGGAGAGCGGCTTTGTCGCAGGTATCTACTTCTTCAAAAGTTACCTTACGGCCTACGATCTTCTCCAGACCCTCGAGAGCCGACGGCTCCGAATTCGAGAAGTTGTCGATTATCACTACATCATATCCGGCCTCGATGAGAGCCACGGCAGTGTGCGTGCCGATATATCCGGCTCCGCCGGACACCAATACAGTTTCTTTCATGTCTTCGTTCAAATGGTTATGGGTTATGTTACAGGTTAATGGCTAACGGTTATAGGTTATTGATTAATGGTCATAAGCTAAGATTACGAATAACCGTTAACTCTTAACCCCTAACCTCTAACCCTTAACCTCTAATCTTTAACCAAAGATCAATGAGCAGCTTCGGCAACCTTGCGGGCGCCGTCGCTGATGATTACTTCATAGATTTTGGGCTCATGGCCGTATTTCTCATTGAAACGGGCCTTGGCCGTGCTGATGAAAGAGGGAAGCAGTTCGTCCTTCACCAGATTGATGGTGCAGCCGCCGAAACCGCCGCCCATGATACGCGAGCCTGTGACACCACATTCCTTAGCGAGGTCGTTGAGGAAGTCGAGTTCCACACAGCTTACCTCGTAGTCCTTCGAGAGACCGGCATGTGTCTCGTACATGCAGCGACCTACGGTATCGTAGTCTCCGGCAACGAGGGCGTCGCAGACGGTGAGCACGCGATCTTTCTCCTCAATGACGAATTTGGCGCGGAAATAGTCCTCGGCCGAAATATCGCTCTTCACGGAGTCGAGCATTTCCATTGTAGCGTCGCGCAGTGTTTCGATTCCGAGGCGCTTGGCGACACGCTCGCATGAAGCGCGGCGTTTGTTATAGGGCGAATCGGCGAGTTCGTGTTTTACCACAGAGTCTACGAGCACGAGAGTATAGCCCTTCGGCTCGAAGGGGAAATATTCATATTCCATCGAGCGGCAGTCGAGACGCATCAGGTGGTCTTTCTTGCCGAATACGCTGGCAAACTGGTCCATGATACCGCAGTTGACGCCGCAGTAGTTGTGCTCGGTGCTCTGACCAATGCGGGCAAGCTCGAATTTATCGATAGCGTTGCCGTTGAACATATCGTTCATCGCGAAAGCGAAGCACGATTCCAGGGCTGCCGAGGAGCTCAGACCGGCACCAAGAGGCACATTGCCTGCGAAGACGGCGTCGAAGCCTTCGACCTTGCCGCCGCGTTTGAGGATCTCGCGGCATACGCCGAAGATATAACGGGCCCAGGACTGACTCGGAGCATCACCTTCGGTCAGGCCGAATTCAGCGTAGTCGTCGATATCGATCGAGTATACACGAACCTTGTCGGTGCCATTGGCACGGATCTCGGCCATGATCACTTTGTCGATTGCGCCGGGGAACACGAAGCCGCCGTTGTAGTCGGTGTGTTCGCCTATGAGGTTGATACGTCCGGCAGAAGCATAGATAGTGCCGTGACCGCCGAATTTAGCTTCGAAAGTCGAGTCAATTTTGTTCTGGAGTTCCATGGTGTTAAAGTGTATTTTTTGTTGAGTTTATTAAGTTTCATATGCAACCGGAAATCGTACACGGACAATCGGCGGCGATTTTGGTTACGTAGTGCAAAGATAAGAAACCCACGAATAAAATACAAACTAAAAAAACCATGTCGGTCATTTTGCCCGAAATGTAATATCTTTTGAACTATTTGTGTCCTCTCCTGAACGTTTTATGCGGCGTCCGCTGGCCGTATTTATGATAAGTGGAACGGTTTCCCGAGTAACGACACTGGTCTCGAGACCCATCGCTTCGGAGTCGTCGATGCCAAGCCGACGCAAGAATTGATGCACACGCATGAGCCTGCGGTCCCGGCCGCTGCAGTTGCTCGACGGCGAGAATATGCGGTGTATGATCATGAATCTGAAATCTCCTGGAATATTCCTGGCGCGCAACGACGGATAGCTGCTGCGCAGATCGAGACGTCCGTCGGCCACAAGATCTTCCACTATCTGGCGCAGATAAGCCGTCACTTTCGGCTCTACGCGGAATCCCAGACGCATAGTTATGAAATATACCGTATCCGGTACCGCGATACGGGCGCTGTATTCGAGTGTCTCAGGTTCGTCGACATTCTCGATGTGTACGAACCAGTAATGGTCGGCCCTCTTTGGCAGCTTGTTAACGATCGAATATACGATCTTGCTCTCAATAAGGTCGTGATCGGCCGAACGGCTGAAATATACAAGGTTCGACGTAAACTTAGATATCGAGTCATCGGCCTTGATGGCCGATATAAGACCGGCACACTCGTCGAGCCGACGGTATTCGATAAACGACGCCCTCGCCCGTGTGGCGTTTCGCCACAGGATCATCACGGCGGCGAGCAATGCCGCAATCCCCATGCTGTACCAGCCCCCATGGGTGAATTTGAACAGATTGGCGACAAAAAAAATGATTTCGACAGTCGCGAAAACAAGCACGAAAATGGCACACAGAATCTTCGGGACGCCACGCGACACCATCCAGAAAGCAAGAAGGACAGTAGTCATCAGCATAGTCACGGTAATCGCCAGACCGTAGGCCGCCTCCATACGGGAGGAATCGCGGAACACGAGCACCGTGATCAGGCAGCCGACAAACAGGGCCATATTCACCGCCGGAATATATAGCTGCCCTTTCTCGACACTCGGATATTTGATCTTGAGCTTCGGCCAGAATCCGAGACTGACCGCCTCGGAGAAAATTGTGAACGAGCCGCTCAGCAGCGCCTGACTCGCAATGACTGCCGCGCCCGCCGACATGGCCACGCCGATGCCCGAGAACCACGACGGCATGATGGCAAAAAACGGATTGACGCCCACTGCCTCGGCCCCATGGCTGATGAGCCATGCACCCTGCCCGAGATAGTTAAGTATCAGACATGCCTTGACGAGAATCCAGCTTACCGAGATATTTTTGCGGCCACAGTGCCCGAGGTCGGAATAAAGCGCCTCGGCTCCTGTAGTACACAGAAACACCGCACCCATAATGAGGAACCATTCCGGTGAAGAGAACAGAAGCCTGAACGCATACACCGGATTGAATGCCTTGAACACCGGCATATATGAGCCCACCTCGGCAATGCCGAGTATGCCGAGCATCAAAAACCACACAAGCATGAAAGGGCCGAAAAAACGTCCTATAGCGCCCGTTCCGGCCCGCTGCATGAGAAATATACATGCTATCACGGCCACCGAGATCAGCACCGTAGGAAGATCGGGATCGAAAACCCGCAGCCCCTCTACGGCCGACGATACCGTGATTGCCGGCGTAATGACACCGTCGGCCACAAGAGCCGCCGATCCGACCGCCGCCACAAGATAAAGCCAGCCCGGCTTCATGCGCCTGAGCGAGGCATAGAGCGCCAGTATGCCGCCCTCCCCCTTGTTGTCGGCCCGTAAGGCCACAAGCACATACTTCACCGTAGTCTGCAGGGTAAGTGTCCAGATTATACACGACACGGCGCCAATGATGTAAGCGGCATCGTAATCAGGCGAAGCCCCCACGATCGCCTTCATCACATAGAGCGGAGACGTGCCTATATCACCGAAAACAATGCCGACGGCCACAAGAAGTCCCATGGCCGACAGACGCCGGACGCCACTATTGCCATGCATAAGAGATGAATCTTTCATGCAATGGAAACACGGCATCAACAAAAAATGTTCTGGCAAACACAAATCGCCCCGGGACGACTGCCCGGGGCGCGTACACTGTCATTCGCTCCTCAGATGGTCTATAGGATTACTTCGGGCAACATTGAGACTGTTGAGTGCGACTACAGACAACAACAGCACCAGAAGCAGTATTATGCAGAGCACCATCGACAGAGGCGAGAGCGAAACCTGCTCTGTGTACTGCGACAGCCATTCGCGCCCCGCCACCACAGCCAGCGCTCCGCCCGCGAGCAACGACGGAATGGCGATTTTAAGAATATCGAGGCAGAACAGCCGCACGATTCGCGACGCCGGCGTGCCAGTCACCTTGCGTATGGCAATTTCCTTGGCGCGGCGCTGCACCTCGTCGGCAGTATATCCCACGAGACCTATCAGGGCTATCACCACAATGGCAATCCCCGATATTATCACCGACGTGCCGAAGCGGCGCACATCGGCAGTAAGCTGTTCCACCTGAGTTTTATAGGGAGTTATATAGATATCGCGGGCAGGATAGACGCGCGATATCACCTGCTGCGCCTGGTGCAGATTCTCCGCCGTAAGACGGTTGAAACGCACAAACAGATTGTCGCTTACATAGCGGCTCGGGAATATGACGGCCGAACGCATGTCGGCGCTCTCCTCGTCGAAGCCGCCGCGACGCATATTGCCTATCACGCCGCATATGGTGTAGTCGTTGCCTCCTTCGGAATGCATGTGCTCGGTGATATTGAAAGTCTTGCCTACCAGATTGCGGTCGTCCACGCCTGTCAGTTTCTTCAGCACATCGGCAAAACGCTCTTCTACAATCACCTGGCGCCCGGTACTGTCGGCAAGCATGTCGAATGTTCCGCCCTGCACGAACTCTATGCCCATCACATCGAAAATATCGGGATTCGCAATATAGAAATCGGCCACATTTATATTATCCGCATAATTATCGCCGACCCACACGTTATTGCCCGAAGCCGTGTAAAGGAAATTATGGTATGTTGCTGCCGCACCCTCAACGCAGCCAAGACTCTTAAGTTCCGACACAAGAGCCGAACGCGACTCACCCGGCACACCCGACAGCGACACATAGCCTATGTTCTCATAGTCGAAACCCATATCGAGCCGCGACATCATATAGTACTGGCGCCCGACGAGCACAAGCAGACACATGAGCATACCCGAGGCGAAGAACTGCACAGCCAGCAGCACGAGCTTCCAGCCGCGCCGGCTGCGCACATTGCTGCGGAAAGCGCTCGCAACAGGCGTGCGGCAGTACAGCCATGCAGGTACAGCACCGGTCACAAGCAGAAGACCGACACACACGGCGCCCTCAACAAGCCATACCTTGCCCGTCGAGAAAAGCTCCTGAGGAGTATAGCCGAGAAGATTGCGGCACAAATCAGAGAAACAGAAAACCAGAAGCACCGCCAGACCAATCGACACAAAAAGAAAGAACAGACTTTCACCCATCACGCGGCCGAAAATACGGCCATTGCCCGTGCCGTAGCACTTTCGCACGGCCATTTCCTTGCTGCGGTGCCCCATCTGCCCTATCACTATCAGCAGATAGTTAAGACCGGCGCTCATCAGCATAATCACAGCAAGCAGCGACAGCATCCAGGTCATTGTCCTCACACTTTCCTGCGATGTATAGATTCCGATAAGGGGCTTCAATCCTATGCGGAAAGCAAATGTCTCTACAAACTCGTTGTCGACATTATCTTTGAGCATCTTCATTATATTGGGCTTCAGTTCATCGGGCTTTGCGCCATCGACAAGCCTCACATAGCTGTGGTAGCGGTCGTTGCCCACCCAGTTTTCCCTTCCGTCATAGGAAAAACTACCTATCGACGGAAGACTGAGATATATCACGTTGTCGATTGTGGAATTGAGCGGAAAATCTTCGTAGACACCGCCGACAGTCACCTTATAGTCTTCGGAAAACGACAGCGCGCACAGCCTTTGGCCAACGACATCGCCCCCGATTTTTTCGGCCAGCGAGCGCGGAATCATGCACACGTCTTTCACTGCCAGAGCGTCGTGAGGATCGCCCGCAATAATCCGTGTCTGAAAGACATCGAAGAAACAGCTGTCGGCCAGTTTGACGCCGTCGGCTGTGAAGACGCGCCCGTCGTCAGTTCGCACATCGTTCTCACCAAGCATATACGTACAGCGGGTCGCAACCTCAACCTGAGGCGCATAGCGTTTCACGCCCGGTGCGATGGCTCCGGGAGTCTGGAGATACTCGCGGTACTCGCCATTCTGAGTCACACTTTCGGTGAGGCGATATATCCTTTCGGCCTCCGGAAAGAAGCTGTCGTAGGTCTGCTCGAAGTAGATTTTTGCCACAAGAAGAAAACCCATGGCAAGACCTATGGTGAGGCACACTATCTTGATGATATTGCGCCGTATATCTGAAGTAAAAAATCTCATGATCTAAAAGTATTAACTCGCATTGCGCCTACATGCGGTCGGCGAGATTTTCGACAATACGGCCATCGAAAAGGTTGATTATATAGTCGGCACAGCCGGCATCTTTCTGCGAGTGAGTCACCATGATTATGGTGGCACCGTCGCGGTGCAGCTCCGTGAGCAATTCCATCACCTCGGCACCGTTGCGCGAGTCGAGATTGCCGGTTGGTTCGTCGGCAAGAATGAGACCGGGCTTCGCCACTATGGCACGCGCTATGGCGGCGCGCTGCTGCTGGCCGCCCGACAGCTGCGACGGATAGTGAGCCGCACGGTGTGCTATGCCCATGCGCTTCATGGCCTCGTCGACACGACGTCGCTTTTCATCGCGCGACAGCTTTATATTGTTCAGCGGGAGCATTATATTCTCACGCACCGTCATCTCCTCGATCAGATTGAAGGACTGGAAGATAAAGCCGATACGGCCTTTGCGCCATTCGGTACGCTGCATTTCCTTGAGACCGCCGACCTCCTTGCCGTCGAGCAGATATTCGCCGGAAGTAGGATTATCGAGAAGACCGAGAATATTGAGAAGCGTCGATTTGCCGCAGCCCGACGGCCCCATTATGGCGACAAATTCTCCGTCTTTCACCTTGAGCGAAACATCGCTGAGAGCGTGCGTCTGCACACTGTCGGTGCGGAATACCTTATATACGTTTTTTACTTCGATATCCATATCTTTACGATTATTCAGGATTGATTAGTTTATAGTTATTTTATCGGCTTCGCCGAAAGAAGAATATGAACTCGTGATGATACGTTCGCCCGGTTCGAGGCCTTCGAGGACCTCGTAATATCTATAATTCTGGCGCCCAATGCGTATATTGCGGCGAGTGGCGGTCTTGCCGTCGGGGCTAAGCACATACACCCAGCGTCCTCCCGATGACTGGAAAAACGAGCCCCGCGGCACCATGACGGCTTCGGAAGCCTCGCCGAGCACCAGATCGACAGGATAAGTCTGCCCCACCCGGATATTGGCGGGAAGATCGCCATCGACCGACAGATCGGCACGGAACTGACCCTGCACGACCTCGGGATAAACCTTGCGGAGAGTAAGATCGAGCGTGCGGTTCTGCCTCTGTCCCGTAGCCTTGAGGCCCTGTGTCACACGGTCGATATAATGTTCGTCTATATTGACCGTTATCTTATAGTTGTCCAGGATATTGATCTGGCCGATCTGCTGTCCGGCGGCTATGTTCTGCCCAAGTTCGGCCGTAAGACTTCCGAGCTGACCGGTGTGCGAGGCCCGTATATTGAGATTGTCGGCACGCTGACGCACGAGAGCGAAATTTTCCTGCATATTATGCAGACTCTCCTTCATCATGGCTATCTGTACGGAGCGGTAGAGAGAGTCCTGACGCAGACGGCTTTCCAGAAGCGAAAGGGTCTCAGAGGCGAGCTGGGAGTCTTCCTGTGCCTTAAGATACTCCTCGCGCGAAGTAAGGCCTTCGGCATAGAGAGTCTCCTGTCGGGAAGCCTCGCGGCGCTTGCGGCTGAAATCGATGCGCGCCGAGAGAAGATCCTGCTTCAGCTGCAGGCGTTCCTTTTCCATGGCTATCTCGGTGTCACGGAGCATATTCTGCTTCTCGGCAAGCTGCGACTCCGAATCGAGTATCTGCTGCCTCAGATTGGGATTGCGGAGAGTAAGGATAATGTCGCCTTCACGGACCATGGCGCCTTCCTCGACCCATTTCCGCTCTACAATGCCCGTCTCAAGCGCCGAGACCTGAACGACAACGCCGGTCTCGACACGCCCGTTGAGACGCACGAAGTCCTCGAAAAGGCCGCGGGTGACATCTTCCGTCACCATCGCTTCGGCATCTGCCTTATAGGTCGAACTGCCGGAGGCTACGACAGCCCATACTACGGCCACGGTCAGAGCCACGACGGCAACTGCGAACCAGCCGTATTTTTTCAGCAAAGGGTATTTATGTTTTATCTCGGTATCCATAAGTTATTTTATGAGTTTTTCGCCATGATAGTAGGCGAGTATTATGGCGCTTATGATTTTCTGTATACGCTTTCCCTCAAGATCGGCACGGGCCGTGGCCAGACGGGCTGCGGAAGTATATAGTTCGATTGCAGAGGCACCGCCAAGCTCAAATTTACGCCTGATGGCCCTGAAAGCCAGCTCCTCGGCCTCGACACGCTTCAGGGCGGCGACATGTCCGTCGGTAGCCTCGCGGAGATCAAGGGCCGCTTCAGCGGTTTCTTTTTCGATTTCATAGCAGGTCTGGTCCAGACGAGTACGGCTCTGGTTCAGTTCTATCTTCGCCTTTTTCACACGATTGACATCGCTCAGCCCTGTGAAAAGCGGAATCGAGATGGAAAAGCCGATATACTGGCCCATATTGTCGTGCCACTGACGCCCGAAACCGGGAACTACGAGACCGGCGCCTATCATCTTATAATATGACGTGTTGATTCCGGCACTGAGAGATATTCTTGGCGAGAAAGCCCCGCGGGCCGCCTTCAGTCCGTACTCGCTTCCGCGGAGAGCCAGTCGGGCCTCGGCAATACGGGGGTGTTCGCCCGAGAAATCGGCAGCGCGCTCTCCGTCGTCCTCGATCAGATCGAGAGCTTCGTCGGTCAGCTCCATGCCCATAGCCCCTCGGAGCGTCAAATAAGCCTTGGAGAGAAGACTGCGCTGGGTGGAAAGCTCATATTCGTCGTTCGCCACGAGCGCACTGATCTCGGCTACATCGGCGCTGCTTTTGGAACCGAGCTGTTCGCCGCGTTCGACGGCACGCAGATCGGTGCTGTCGCGTGTGAGCTGCTCTTCCATCTGCGCGACCATCGCCTTGCAGTACGACACATTGTAGAAAGCACGTATCACTTCGAGCGACACCTGATCCTGCTCCAGCTGCGCCGTCTGTATCTGTCTAAGACGCGCTACTTTGGCCGCTTTCAGATTATTGACATTCACAAGACCGTCGAAAAGCGGGAGTGACATCTGAAGACCGAATCCCGTCGACAGGGTCTTTTTATTGTCGTATGTATTTGTCTCAGGGTCGATATTTCGACCGAAGCTAATATTGCCGCTTGCCGAGAGGCCGATATACGGCATAAGATCGGCGGCGGCGAGGCGTTTGTCGGCGGTAGCCTTATCGATCTCGAAACGGCTTATGATGTTGCGGTGTGCATGATCGCGGGCATATATCAGACAGTCGTTAAGACTCATCTGCGCCGATACTGTCTGCGTCGCCATCATCAATGATAATATCACAATCTTCATTTTCATGACGCAAAAGTAATGAGCCGCCAGCCTGAATCCCATGAAAATGCGGGAAAACCGCATTTCAAGGCAGCGGATTGTCTAAAAAATATACACCCTGTCTAAAAAGCATACAGGGGTATCGGCAAAAAGTAGTAATTTTGCATCCATGAACTGGATAGAGAGTCTTTTTTTCGAGCATACGCCCCTTCAGGCCGTGATTGTCATGTCGATAATCATTGCCGCGGGCCTCGGTCTCGGCAAAATCAAGATCGGAGGCGTCGGACTTGGCGTCACATTCGTATTTTTCATGGGCATCCTTGCCGGACACATTGGTTTCAGCATCGATCCGGCCATGCTGTCGTATGCCGAGAGCTTCGGACTTGTCCTTTTCGTATACGAACTCGGACTCAAGGTCGGCCCAGGCTTCTTCAGTTCGTTCCGGAGCGGAGGCGTAGGACTCAACATGCTCGGTCTGTGGGTAATACTGCTGGGTACGGCTATGGCGATTGCGTTCTGCTATATATTCTCGATGCCGATGAGCGACATGATAGGGGTGCTGTGCGGAGCCACGACCAACACTCCGGCCCTCGGTGCGGCTCAGCAGGCTCTCGAACAACTCGGAATCAGCGCCCAGGGCGCCGCCCTTGGCTGCGCGGTGACCTACCCGCTCGGCGTGGTGGGCGTGATACTGGCCTTGATCGTGGTGCGTAAATTTTTTGTACGCCCTTCGGATATCCGCTCTGGCAGCTCGCAGGAAGAGTCCGACCATACCTTTGTGGCCGGTTTCAGCGTGGAAAATCCTGGCATCAACGGCCTGACGATACGCGAAGTGGCCACAGCGGCCAAAGGACGTTTCGTGATCAGCCGCCTCTGGCGCGACGGATCGGTGACGATCCCCGCCGGCGACACCGTGCTGCTGTCGGGTGACCGCCTTCTCGTGGTGACAACCGACGACGAACTTCCGGAACTGCGCATAATATTCGGACGGCAGGAAGACACCGACTACAACAGCGCCGATGTTGACTGGAACGCACTCGATTCCAATGTCGTAAGCCGTCATGTGGTGGTGACACGCCCCGAAATCAACGGCAAACGACTCGGCTCGCTCCGACTCCGCAACAGCTACGACATCAATATATCGCGCGTAACGCGCGCGGGCGTGAGACTGCTCGCCACACCCGGTCTGGTGCTTCAGCTCGGCGACCGCCTCACCATCGTAGGCGACCAGAAAGCAATCGACGCCGTGTCGAAACTTCTCGGCAACACTGAGGCCAAGCTTCGAGACCCAAATCTCGCCGCCATATTCATAGGTATGGTGCTCGGTCTTGTCTTAGGCTCGATACCCATAATGATTCCGGGTATATCGATGCCGGTAAAGCTCGGTCTGGCCGGGGGTCCGATGATAGTGGGTATTCTGCTGGGACGTTTCGGGCCGCGCTTCCATCTGGTGACATACACAACGAGTTCGGCCAATCTCATGCTGCGCGGAATAGGCCTGAGCCTCTATCTGGCGTGCCTGGGCCTCGAGGCCGGCTCGGGATTTTTCGACACCATAATGCGGGCCGACGGTCTCGCGTGGATAGGCATGGGCTTTTTCATCACATTGATTCCCGTTGTGATAATGGCTGCATGGGCCGTAAGGAAGAGCGGCATAGATTTCGGCACGGCCTGCGGCATGACATGCGGTGCCATGGCCAACCCAATGGCACTAAATTATGCCAACGACACCCTGCCGGGCGACAATGCCGCCGTGGCCTATGCCACGGTCTATCCGCTGGGCATGTTCGTTCGCGTGCTTCTGGCCCAGATACTCGTTCTCGTATTCAGTTGAGTGTACCGACGCACTCGGCCGTATTTAATGAAAATACCTAAACCATGAAAGGCAGTAAGATCTATTTGTTTTCCATCGTGCTCGTAGCCGTGCTGGGAGGTCTCCTCTTCGGCTATGACACAGCCGTGATTTCCGGCGCCGAAAAAGGGCTACAGGCATTTTTCCTCGGGGCCGACGATTTTACATATACCGATGTCATACACGGAATTACATCGAGTAGCGCCCTCCTCGGATGCATACTCGGCAGCGCCGTCTCGGGCCTAATGGCCTCGCGACTCGGCCGCAAGCCGACCCTCATATTCGCCGGCATACTGTTCCTGCTCTCGGCGTTGGGCAGCTACTGTCCGGAATTTTTCTTTTTCGCATACGGCAAACCGACACTTTCGCTGCTGGTGGCTTTCAATGTCTATCGCATCATCGGCGGCGTAGGTGTCGGGCTTGCTTCGGCCATCTGTCCTATGTATATCGCCGAAGTCGCCCCGAGCAATCTCCGCGGCACACTTGTGTCGTGGAATCAGTTTGCCATCATTTTCGGTCAGCTCGTGGTCTACTTCGTCAACTTCCTTATCCTCGGTGAACATACCAATCCCATAATCGAGAAAATAGGCGAGACGGTCTATGCCGTGCATCCGTCGTCCGATCCCTGGACTATCTCGACAGGATGGCGCTATATGTTCGGAAGCGAGGCTTTTGTGGCGGCTCTCTTCACCGTTCTGGTTTTCTTCGTGCCGGAATCTCCGCGTTATCTCGCCCTCAAGGGTGAAGACTCCAAAGCACTCAAGACCCTCGCCCGTATCAACGGATCGGAAGCCGCAGGCACTATTCTCGCCGAAATCCGGTCGACGGTCAGCGTAAAATCCGAACGACTGTTCTCATTCGGCGTAATGGTGATCTTTGTCGGCGTAATGCTGTCGGTATTCCAGCAGGCAGTAGGTATAAACGCGGTGCTCTATTACGCTCCGCGCATATTCGAATCGATGGGCATGGGTAATCCGATGGTGCAGACCGTCATGATGGGCATCGTCAATATAGCGTTCACGCTTGTAGCCGTATTCACAGTCGAAAAACTCGGCCGCAAGCCGCTTCTGATATGGGGATCCATAGGCATGGCCGCCGGCGCATTCGGTGTGGCGGTATCCAATATAATAGATGTGCCGGCCATCGTGCCGGTGATATCCATCATGGTCTATTCTGCCTCGTTCATGTTCTCATGGGGCCCGATATGCTGGGTGCTGATAGCCGAGATTTTCCCGAATACTATCCGCTCGGCAGCCGTCGCGGTGGCCGTAGCGTTCCAATGGATATTCAATTTCATCGTATCGAGCACCTTTGTGCCGATGTACAACATGAGCCTCGGCTCTATGGGCACTAAATTCGGCCATATGTTCGCCTACGCTCTTTACGGCGCCATATGCATTATAGCGGCCTGGTTCGTATACCGTCTTGTCCCCGAAACCAAGGGTAAGACCCTCGAAGACATGACAGTCCTCTGGCGTAAAAAACAATAAAAGGTTGTTTAACTACCTGAAAAAGCCACATTCCGACACTGGAGTGTGGCTTTATTTTGCACAAAAGTGTCCGTTTGGTGCAAAATTACAGCCGAAAATTTTGCAGGCATCGCACAATTATATAATTTTGTCAATATAATATCTATAATAAGTGTCTTTTTGCCACTAATTCACAAAATACAACGACAAAACAACGGCTTTTTATGCACTAAAGAAAACAAACCGAACCATTATATACAGACCCGCGGCACACGGGTCGCGGGAATATGCAATCGACCCGCGACCGAAATGCCGCGGGTCGATTTTTATTTAGAGGATCGTATAAATTACGACCCTCTAAACAAAAAGCGCCCGCTCCAAAAAGGAACGGGCGACTTTTATGTGGTTTTATCTGACGACAGATTAGCCATTGATCTTAACCATGGTAGCGATGAGATCGAGCACCTTGTTGGAGTAACCGATTTCGTTGTCGTACCACGATACAACCTTAACGAAGGTCGGGGTCAGGTATACACCGGCGTTGGCGTCGAAGATAGAAGTGCGGGCGTCGCCGAGGAAGTCGCTGGAAACGACAGCGTCTTCGGTGTAGCCGAGCACACCCTTGAGTTCGCCTTCGGCAGCAGCCTTCATGGCAGCGCAGATGTCTTCTTTCGAAGCGGGCTTGGCGAGGTTGACGGTGAGGTCAACAACAGATACGTCGAGGGTGGGGACACGCATCGAGATACCGGTGAGTTTGCCGTTGAGTTCGGGGATAACTTTGCCTACAGCCTTTGCAGCGCCGGTCGACGAGGGGATGATGTTGCCGGAAGCAGCACGGCCACCGCGCCAGTCTTTCATCGAAGGACCGTCAACGGTCTTCTGGGTAGCGGTTGTAGAGTGAACGGTGGTCATAAGACCTTCAACGATACCGAAGTTGTCGTTGAGAACCTTGGCGATGGGAGCAAGGCAGTTGGTGGTGCAGGAAGCGTTCGATACAAACTGAGTGCCCTTTACATAGGTGTCAGCGTTAACGCCGCATACGAACATGGGGGTGTCGTCCTTGGAAGGAGCGGACATAACCACGTACTTAGCGCCTGCGTCGATGTGACCCTGAGCTTTTTCCTTTGTAAGGAAGAGGCCGGTGGATTCAACTACGTATTCTGCGCCCTTTTCGCCCCAAGCGATTTCTGCGGGGTTCTTGCAAGCGGAAACCTTGATTTCCTTGCCGTTTACGATAAGGAGGCTCTTTTCGAGGTCATAGTCAACGGTGCCGTCGAACTGGCCGTGCATTGTGTCGTATTTGAGCATGTAAGCCATGTAGTCGACGGGAAGGAGGTCGTTGATAGCGACTACTTCGATGTCGTCGCGCTTGGTGGAAGCACGGAAGACGAAGCGACCGATGCGACCGAAACCATTGATACCAATTTTAGTCATAGTAGTATATTGAATATTGGGTTGTGTTATGTGTCGGTATATTAGTTACTTGAAGAACTTTCAGCACAATTGCGGAGGCCATTTCTGACGGCCCGCTTTTATTCGGCGCAAAATTAATGAAAAATTTCGGTATTACATACATAGTTGTTGTTTTTTTATTTTCAAAACTTTTGTTAAATTTGCGCTTTGAGGTCGTAGTCTGCGAAATATTCTCGATTACACTCAACCCGAAAGTGGTGATGACGGTTTTATAACTGACAATAATTAAATGTAAGATATGAAAAAATTTTTGAACGAATTTAAAGAGTTCGCAATGCGCGGCAACGTTGTCGATATGGCAGTCGGTGTAATCATCGGTGCCGCATTCGGCAAGATAGTGACCTCGCTGGTCAACGACATCATCATGCCCGTTGTCGGTGTCCTCACCGGAGGCACCAATTTCTCGGAGTACAAATGGGTTATCAAGGAAGGTGTCACACAGGGCACAGAGGTAATCACTCCTGAAGTAGCCGTGACATGGGGCGCCTTTATCCAGACAATAGTTGACTTCCTTATCATAGCGTTCTGTATCTTCGTGGCAATCAAATTCATCAACAAGCTAAGCCGCAAGAAAGAGGCCGAACCCGAGCCTGCCGCTCCCGCCGGCCCCACACAGGAAGAGCTTCTCACTGAAATACGCGATCTTCTGCGCAAGGACGTAGAGAAAAAGTGACCCGTCGTCCCATTTTTCTCATAGGCTTCATGGCGTGCGGCAAGAGCACTCTGCTGCGCGCCGTGGCTGATCGCGTACACGGCCGCAAATATATAGATCTCGACCACGAGATAGTGCGTGCCGCCGGAAAAAGCATTCCGGCCATCTTCGCGGAGGACGGCGAAGAGGCATTCCGCAGGCTTGAGAGCGACATACTCGCCTCCCTGTGCCGCACCGACGCCATCGTGGCATGCGGAGGAGGCACGCCATGCCGTCCGGGCGCCATGGATGCCATGCTTGCCGCCGGAACTGTCGTATGGCTGAAAGCCGACATCGACATCACACTCAGCCGCCTCAGGCTCGCGCCGGGTGAAAGACCCGTCATCGACGCGCTGCTTGCCGATCACGCGGCTCTGAAAGCCAAGGTCGAAAGCCTGATGGCCGAACGCGAGCCGCACTACAGCCGCGCCACCGCCGTCTTCGACAGCTCGCGGCTCGACAACGAAGCCGAGATCGAAGAAAGCGCCCGCAAATTCATCGACACCTACCTATGAACGCACCTATCCCTCTCGAAGAACTGCTGAGCGCCAAGACAGGCAAGCGAAGCGTAGTCATCGGCCTGCCGGCAGCGGGCGGAGTCATCGAACACCGTTTTCCGCTCACACCCGAGGGTGCCGGCATGCTGGTCGCCCGCGGATTCAGCGTCAGAATGGAAAAAGGGGCGGCCGAACATATACACTACAGCGATGCCGCATACACACGCTGCGGAGTCGAGATAGTGGAGCGTGCCCAAGCTCTTGCGGCCGACATCGTTGTATATCTGCCTCCGCTGGAAGCGGCCGATGCGCGCCTCCTGAAAAAAGGATCGCTGCTGCTGTCGTTCATACACAACCGCGAGACCGACCGCGAGACCGTGCGCACCCTTATCGACAGGCATGTGATAGCCCTCGCCCTCGAACTGATATGCGACGAAGCCGGCCATAGACCTTTCGCCGATATCCTCCACGAGATCGACGGACGCGCAGCCATCGCCATAGCCTCGTCGCTGCTTGCCGATGCAGTCCACGGCAAAGGAATCCTTCTGGGAGGCGTAGCCGGCGTGGTGCCCTGCGAAGTGATGGTCATAGGCTCCGACATGGCCGCCGTCGCCGCCGCCAAAGGCGCCATAGGCATGGGCGCCATCGTGAGACTCTTCGACGACAACGTATACCGCATGCGTGAGGCTGCCGCACTGCTCGGACCGGGAGCCATATGTTCGTCGCTGCACCCGCGGGTATTCGAAAACGGACTTCGTTCGGCCGACATTGTAGTGGCCACAGACACAGCGCCGCGCTGCGGCATTGTCAACGCCGATCTGGTCGGAATCATGAAACGCGGAGTGATATGCTTCGACCTCACATCGGCGCCGGGTTCGGCTTTCCCGTCGCTGCCGCTGGTCGATCTCGATCTCGCCTCGCCGTCCGACAACTCCGTGAGCGAGCCTACGCGCCTTTGCTATATAAACGCAGGCAACGCCGTGCCGCGCACCGTGGCTATGGCTCTGAGCAACACGTTCGTCACCATGCTCGACGATCTTATGATATGCGACGGAGTGGCAAATGCCCTCAAACTCAAGGACGGACTGCGCAAGGCCGCCTATACTTTCCTCGGCAAATGCGTCAATCCCTCGGTGGCCCGCGTCGCGGGCGTGCGCAGCGTCGACATCAATCTTTTCCTGCAATTCTCCTGAAATGAAATACTATGTAGTCTGGGAAGGACGCGAACCGGGTGTCTACGACAGCTGGGACGAATGTCAGCAACAGGTCAACGGCTATCCCGGCGCACGTTTCAAAGCTTTTCCGTCGGCAGAAGCGGCAGTTGCGGCCTACCGCGGCAAACCCTCCGACCAGCTCGGTATAATGCGCAGCATTCTCACCCATACATCTTCCCCACTCATGGCCAAACCCGCAGCGACCTACTCGCCCCCCGTCCATCCGGGCATACGACTCGATGCCATCGCCGTCGACGGGGCATGTTCGGTCAATCCAGGCCCGATGGAATACCGGGCCGTACGCGTATCCACCGGCGAGGAACTTTTCCATATCGGAGACAAAGCCCCGCTGTGGGGAACCAACAACATTGCCGAGTTTTTAGCGTTAATACATATAGCAGCCCTGCTGAAAAAAAACGGCGATACGACAACACCTATATACACCGACTCGAAAAACGCTCTGGCATGGCTGCGCCGGGGAGCTTCGAGAACGACTCTTGCCCGCGAACCGCGCACAGAGGCCACTCTCGAGCTACTCAGAAGGGCCGATGCATGGCTGGCCGCCAATAAAATAGTCAACCCCATCCTTAAATGGAATACCGACGAATGGGGCGAAATACCGGCCGATTTCGGCCGAAAATGAAAAACTGACATAACTACTACATAAAATGGCTAAACGAAAACTTAACATACTCAGAAACGACCCCTGGCTGGAGCCATACGCTGCCGCGATCGAAGGCCGTCACGCCGATGTAATCCGCAAGGAACACGACCTGCTCGGATCGCAGACCTCTCTGGTCGATTTTGCCAACGCCCATAAATATTTCGGACTGCACCGCGCCAAAGACGGCAGCTGGATTTTCCGCGAATGGGCACCCAACGCCACAGGCATTACTCTCATAGGCGACTTCTCGGGCTGGGAACCGAAACCGGAATATGCACTCCACAAAGCCGAAGGCGGCACTCCCGGAGTATGGGAAAGAACATTCCCGGCCGATGCCATGGCCGACGGACAGCTCTATAAAATGCGCGTGACATGGCCCGGCGGCGAAGGCGAACGCATACCGGCATATGCCGACCGCGTGATCCAGGATCCGAACACAGCCATATTCTCAGCCCAGATACACATACCCAAAAGGGCCTTCAGATGGACCGACAAAGGCTTTGTGCCCGATGTCGAACCTCTCCTGATCTATGAATGCCACATCGGAATGGCCCAGCAGACCGAAGGTGTGGGCAGTTACGACGAGTTCCGCCGGAACATACTGCCGCGAATAGCCGCCGACGGCTACAACGCCATACAGATCATGGCAATACAGGAACATCCCTACTACGGCTCCTTCGGCTACCATGTATCGAACTTCTTCGCCGCCTCAAGCCGCTTCGGCGCCCCCGAAGACCTTAAGAAGCTTATCAACGAGGCTCATTCGCTCGGCATAGCCGTAATCATGGATATCGTACACTCGCATGCCGTCAAAAACGAAAACGAAGGCATAGGACGTCTCGACGGTACTCCATATCAGTATTTCCACGCCAACCCCGGACGCCGCGAACATCCGGCATGGGACTCCCTGTGCTTCGACTACGGTAAAAACGAAGTACTCCATTTCCTCCTTTCCAACTGCAAATACTGGCTTGAAGAATACCATTTCGACGGCTTCCGCTTCGACGGCGTGACCTCAATGCTATATTTCGACCACGGTCTCGGAAAAGCATTCACCAGCTACGGCGACTATTACGACGGAGGGCAGGACACAGATGCCATCGTGTATCTCACCCTCGCCAACAAACTGATACATGAAGTCAAGCCAACGGCAATCACCATCGCCGAAGAAATGAGCGGGATGCCCGGACTGGCCATTCCCTTCCGCAACGGCGGCATAGGCTTCGACTACCGCATGGCGATGGGCATACCGGACTACTGGATCAAGACCCTAAAAGAGAAGAAAGACGAGGACTGGCACCCGACATCTATTTTCTGGGAACTCACGAACCGCCGCGCCGACGAAAAGACCATATCATATGTGGAAAGCCACGACCAGGCTCTGGTAGGCGATAAAACGGTGATTTTCCGCCTGATCGACTCCAAGATGTACTGGCACATGATGGTAGGCGACAACGACGGCGACGTGGCCCGCGGCATGGCCCTCCATAAAATGATACGCCTCGTGACCCTCGCCACTATCAACGGCGGCTACCTTAACTTCATGGGCAACGAGTTCGGTCATCCCGAATGGATCGACTTCCCACGCGAAGGCAACGGATGGAGCTACAAATATGCGCGCCGGCAGTGGGATCTCGTAGACCGCGAAGATCTCCAGTACCGGTTCCTCAACGCTTTCGACAACGCCATGATAGAACTCGTAAGCAAGGTGCACAACTTCCAGGCCAAACCTATCCGCAAGCTATGGGAGAAAGACGACGACCAGATTCTGGCTTTCATGCGCGGCGATCTTGTGTTCGTGTTCAACTTCAACCCCGTCAAGAGCTTCGACAACTACGGCATTCTCGCCCCGGGCGGCGTCTACAGTGTCGTATTCACATCCGACGACGCAGCATTCGGCGGCTTCGGCAATATTGATGACAGCGTAGAGCACTTCACGGTGCCCGATCCTCTCTATACACCAGCCGGAGTCGAGCGTCTGCCGCTCTACCTGCCCGCCCGCACGGCTATGGTGCTCCGCAAGCATCCTGCTCGCCGCACCCGCAAGTCGGCCGAAAAGAAATAAACGCGCCAATCTGAAAAGTATATATGCAAAACCCGGCACAAAGACAGTCCGGGTTTTGCATAATTTTATTAAAATTAGACCAGGCGAAGACATTGCGGTGAAATTTTTTTATTAACTTTGCGTTTGTATAGAATAACATGCGACGCTTAAAGTATAAAATACACCATGAGGGCACGAACATACTGATATCGCTTGCCGCGATACTGGTAGTCATCAACGCCCCCCTCTGGATATGGGTCAGACCATTGTCCTGGGCTATCGTATCAACTGCCGTCTGCGGTATTCTCTATCTTCTTGTGGTGAATTTCTTCCGCTCTCCGCGGCGCGAATTTCCGGGTGATCCCGTCGATACGGTCGTATCGGCTGCCGACGGTACCGTCGTGGCTCTTGAGGAAACATTCGAACCGGAATATCTCAAATGCCGCTGCATACAGCTGTCGGTCTTCATGAGCATACTCAACGTCCATGCCAACTGGTTTCCGGTCGATGGCGAGGTAATCTATTCGCGTCACCACCCCGGACGCTTCATGGCGGCCTACCTACCGAAATCAAGCACCGAGAACGAACGGTCCACCGTCGTCATTCGCACGCCCGGCGGACAGGACATACTCATGCGTCAGGTCGCGGGGGCGATGGCACGCCGAATTGTGACTTATGCACGCCCCGGCGACGAAGCATCGATAGAAGACCACATGGGCTTTATAAAATTCGGTTCGCGTGTAGACCTCTATCTGCCTCTCGACACAGAGATACTTGTCAGGATCGGCGATAAAACGACAGGCGGCGTCACCGAAGTGGCAAAACTTCATCCCAAGGCCAAAACAACTACATGACTCACACCAAACGCTCAATAACATCTTACATTCCCAACACCGTGACGTGCCTCAATCTTCTGTCGGGGTGCGTCGCCGTGTATATGGCATTCAACATAGACCGTCAGATAGGCTGCGCGACGGGGGCTGTCTGGGCCATGACAGCCATAGCCGCAGCTGCCGTCTTCGACTTTCTCGACGGCGCCAGCGCACGTCTGCTGCATGCCTATTCACCTCTCGGCAAAGATCTCGACTCGCTGTCCGATATGGTAAGCTTCGGTGTGGCTCCGGCAATGCTTATTCTCAACGTCATGCTCGGATACAGCTCCACTCCCTGGCTGTGTTTCGCGGCTTTTCTGCTGCCGGTATGCGGAGCCATGCGTCTTGCCATATTCAACAACGACACGGAACAGACAAGTTCCTTCCGCGGACTGCCGATACCGGCCAACGCCATCTTCTGGATAGGCATGTACGGATGGATAAGCCGTTACGGCTATCCCGGCACCGCGATAATGGTGATACTCATAGTGCTGCTGTCGCTCGCGATGGTAGGTCGTTTCAAGATGTTCTCCCTCAAGTTCAAGAACTTCGATTTCAGCGAGAATTTCTGCCGTTATGTCATCATAGTAGCGGCGGTTGTCTTCGTGATCATCTATGGTCTGGCCGGTCTGTCATGGACCATACTGCTCTACTTCCTGCTGTCGCTTCTGCGCCGCGACAGGATCTGAAGAGTCCGGACATCTTTTTCAACAACTCTCCCGCCGGCCTCCAGCGACAGCCGGTCTTTAATCTACAATAATGACATTCATACTTCTGTTTTTATTCATAATGTTTATAGTGGTGCCGCTTGTGAGCGCCGCATACAAATTCTGGTCGTTCCGCCGGAATGTCCGCCGTTTTATGGAGGATCCTTTCGGACAGAACGCCTACCGCGGAAACGCCTCCGCAGGCACCCGGGCCAACCGGCAGCAGCAACCGCACCGACGGTCGAAAAAAATACCGCACGACGTCGGCGAATACGTGGCTTTCACAGAATACGAGTCGCACACGACAACCGATACGGCTAAAACATCTTCGGGACGGCACGTGCGCACTGAAAGCCAGATAACAGATGTAGAATGGGTCGATATAGAAAAATGAGCAAACAGTTATTTGATTTTCTTACACGCCTGGCCGAAAACAACGACCGCACATGGTTTGCCGCCAACCGCGCCGAATACGATAGTCTGCGCGCCGACTGGCTCACCAAAATACAGCGCATCATCAACGCACTCGCAGTCAACGATCCGGCCCTGCGCGGGGTGCAGGCTTCGGACTGCGCCTACCGTATATACCGCGATACCCGCTTCTCACACGACAAGACACCATACAAGACTTATTTTTCGGCTCTGATATCTCCTACCGGACGCCACTGCGACCGCGCATGCTACTACGTGCACATCGGAGCCGACGAATGCGCCGTATACGGCGGCGTATGGTGCCCCGAAACCCCGATACTCAAAAAACTGCGCCGCGCCATAATCGACAATATCGAGGAATTCCGCGAAATCACCGAAGCTCCCGAGGTTGAAGCCCTGTATCCCGGCTGGTACGGCCGCAAGCTGAAGACGGCGCCCAAGGGTTATGACCGCGACCACCCCGACATCGACCTTCTTCGCCTCACGGAATTCGGCAAGGAGCACCGTCTCGACCGCGACTTCTTCGACGATCCCGAATGGCCTGAAAAAATTGCCGCCATGCTTCAGGTGCTCAAACCGATGAACGACTTCCTCAACTATTCGATAGACGAATAAACGCCACATAACAAACGCCATGTCTCAGAAAAGCGATTCGGTAGTCATAATACCGATGTATAACGAAATCGAGAACGCAGCCGCCATAATAGACGCAGTGCTGGCACTTCCCGTGCCGTTCGATATCCTCGTGATCGACGACAATTCGCCCGATGGCACAGCCGCAGTGGTCAAGGCCAAGATGGCAGAACATCCGGGCCGCGTCGATATAATCGAGCGAAGCGGCAAACTCGGTCTCGGCACGGCATATATCACCGGCTTCAAGGAGTGCGTGGCGCGCGGATATGACTATATCTGCGAGATGGATGCCGATTTCTCGCACAATCCGTCCGATCTGGTGCGCCTGAGGCAGAAAGCCGCCGACGGCGCCGATGTCGTTGTAGGCAGCCGCTATGTGACAGGCGTCAACGTGGTCAATTGGCCGATGGGACGGGTGCTCATGTCGTTCTATGCGTCGAAATATGTGCGTCTTATCACCCGTATGCCCGTACACGACACTACCGCCGGCTTCGTATGCTACCGCCGCCGTGTGCTTCAGGCTCTTCCTCTCGACAAAATCAAATTCAAGGGCTATGCCTTCCAGATAGAGATGAAGTTCACAGCCTACAAATACGGCTTCCGGGTCGAGGAAGAACCAATTATTTTCGTAAACCGTGTGCTCGGTACAAGCAAGATGAGCAGCGGCATTTTCGGAGAGGCTGTTTTCGGCGTTATACGCCTCAAATGGAACAGTCTGTTCAGGAAATATCCCGATTATTCCAAAGGCGATGAATAAGACACTGATATTTAACGCGCATGTCGTCGGTGCGCCGTCGCTCGCCCCCGGGACAGAAGGCTGGGTGCTCTTCGAGGACTCTTTGATAGCCGGAGTCGGGGCGGGAATGCCCGACTCGAAACTCTTCGAAGACACCGAAGCGGTCGACGCACACGGCGCACTGCTTATGCCCGGTCTGATCGACAGTCATGTACACTTCCGCGAACCGGGCCTGACTCATAAAGGAGATATAGCCTCTGAAAGCGCCGCCGCCGTGCTCGGAGGCGTCACTTCATATATAGAAATGCCCAACACTGTGCCGACAACGACCAGTGAGGCGGCTTTCGCCGACAAACTGAAACGCGCCGAAGGTCGCTCGGCGGCAAACTACGGCTTCATGCTCGGCGCCGCCGACGGTGTTATGAAAGCACTCGAAGACATAAGCGCCATCCTTGGCGAAGACCTGCTTCCGGCCGTGAAACTCTTCATGGGGACTACTACCGGAGGTATGGCAATGCCTATGGCCGCACAGCTCGACGAAATGCTCGGTTATTGTGCCGAACACCGGCTGCCCGTTGTGGTGCATGCCGAAGACAACGCCATAATAGCCCGCAACACGACCAAGGCGATCGAACGGTATGGCTCGGCCGAAGCCGTTCCGCTGAGCGAGCACAGCACTATACGCAGTGCCGAGGCTTGTCTGAGTTGCGCCCGTCAGGCAATCGATATGGCCCTCGGCAGCGGCGCACGCCTTCACCTCGCCCATGTAAGCACCGCCGCCGAGGCAGCTCTGCTTTCGGCAGGCGATCCGAAAGCCAAACAGATCACTGCCGAAACGACGCCGATGTATCTCGACGGTGAATTCCGCCGCGCAGAAAACCGCACATGGCGCCATAAAATCAATCCGGCTATAAAAGGCGATGCACTGGAACTGCGCCGCGCCCTCACCGACGGACTCATCGATACCATAGCCACCGACCATGCTCCCCATCTGGCATCCGAAAAGGAAGGAGGAGCCCTCAAGGCCGCTTCGGGCGCGCCGTCGGTACAGTTCGCGCTACCCGTGATGCTCGAATATCTCGATCCCGCGCTTATCGTCGAAAAGATGGCCATGAACCCTTCGGCCATATTCGGTGTTAAAAAACGTGGAAAAATCGAGAAAGGATATTATGCCGATCTCGTGCTTGTGGAAAAAAACTCCCGTCACATTATAGCCGATTCCGATGTGGCCTCTCCATGCGGCTGGACTCCTTTCAAAGGGCATACCATCAGTCACCGCGTGACCGATGTATGGGTAAACGGCATAAAAACGGTCACCGACGGCTGCCTCACCGGCAATATTGCCGGACAGCCCCTGCGCTTCGGCCATTAATTCATCATATTTTAAACAATGTACTACGTTACAAAACGCCTCGAAATATCGGCCGCACACCGCCTTACTCTCGACTATGAGAGCAAATGCACGTCGCTGCACGGCCACAACTGGATCATAACCGTACACTGCCGCGCCGAGGAGCTTAACGCCAACGGCATGGTGGTCGACTTTACCGACATAAAGCGCACCGTGCTCGACCGCCTCGACCACAGATGCCTCAACGATGTGCTGCCGTTCAATCCTACGGCAGAGAACATAGCCCGCTGGGTATGCGATCAGATCGAACACTGCTACCGCGTGGACGTGCAGGAAAGCGAAGGAAACACCGCAAGCTATGAAATATAAGGTAAACGAAATATTCTATTCCCTTCAGGGCGAAGGATACTACACGGGTACTCCGGCAGTTTTCCTCCGCTTTTCGGGCTGTAACCGCGCATGCGGGTTCTGCGACACCGATTTCGGAGCCTATACCGAAATGACAGCCGAAGAAATCGCCGAGGCCTGCGCCGCTTTTCCGTCCCGACACCTTGTGGCGACCGGCGGCGAACCCTTGCTGCAGCTCGACAGCGCTCTGCTTCGACATCTCAAGCTCAAGCACTTCTATGTGCAGATAGAGACCAACGGCTCGCTGCCGGTGCCTCCCGAAGTCGACTGGGTAACATGTTCGCCGAAGGCCGCCCCCTGGGCCGTAGACCGTGTCGACGAACTCAAAATAGTATATCAGGGCCAGAACGTCGAGGAGACCGCAAGCTTTTTCGACACTCCCAACCGTTTCCTGCAGCCATGTTCGGGCTTAAACACCGCCGAAACCATCGATTATATCCTGGCTCATCCGCGCTGGCGCCTCTCCCTTCAGACACACAAGTTGCTCGACATCAGATGAAACGCCTGCTGACGATATTCACCATCTGCCTCGCCGCAGTCCTGCAGGGATATGCCCGGCAGGACACAACGGTCTATTTTGCAAACATATACCCCGGCTCCGACATCTACGAACTCGAGGGACATTCGGCCATACTCATCAATATCGAAGGCCGCGGTCTCGACGCCTATAACTTCGGCGTTTTCGACTTTGATTCGCCCAACTTCGTATATCGTTTTGTAAAAGGAGAGACCGACTACATGGCGGTCGTGCAGCCCGGCGTACCATTTCTGGAGCACTACATACGCCACGGACGCCGTATCGTGGCCCATCAGCTGAACCTCGACCCTGAGCAAAAGAAGCGGCTCGCCGACATGCTCAATGAGAAAATACGGCCCGAAAACCGCGTGTACCGCTACAACTATGTGAAAGACAACTGCGCCACACGTCCGCTCGACGCCGTAGAGGCAGCTCTGGGCGACAGCATAACACTTGCTCCGGCCCCATCGGAAGCGCAATCCTCCTCGCCGGTGACATTCCGCAACATCATGCGCCGATATCACCGCAACTATCCCTGGTATCAGTTCGGAATAGACCTCGCGCTCGGGAGCGGTATCGACTACCCTCTGCAACGCCGCGAGATGGCCTTCGCGCCCGCCGAACTCGACGCCATGCTTCCGGCAGCCCTCGCCGGAGGCAAACCTCTGGTGGGAAAAAGCATAGTTATCAACGATACCGCACCGGATGCAGCTGTCGAGGGTCCCACGCCCTGGTATCTTACGCCGCTGACGGTATGCTGGGTATTTTTCGCGTTCACGCTCGCCCTGACCGTACGCGACATGCGGCGACGTAAGGTGAGCCGATGGTTCGATGCCATATATTTCGGACTTCTCGGTCTCACAGGCTGCCTCCTGTCGTTCCTCATATTCATCTCCGTTCACGAAGCGACATCGCCCAACTGGCTATACCCCTGGCTGAATCCTCTTTGTCTCATTCCGACAATTTTTATTTGGATAAAAAAAGCCAGAACGTTCGTCATGTGCTACCAAATGACTAACTTTGTGGTCTTGTTGGCGCTCTGCGTGCTGTGGCCCTTCCTGCCGCAGTCGGCAAACGCCGCATTCATCCCTCTGGTTGGAGCCGAATTAATGCGCTCCTTCTCATATATCTATATTACCACATACAGTAAATGCTGAAACTGAGCCGTCTGAACATACTTCTGTCGCTGGTGGCGTCGCTGACGTCGCTCAGCCTCGGCGCAGCCTCGCCACAGTCGCCCCGTCTGCTGGTCGGCATAATGGTCGAGGGTCTCGACGGCGACTGCCTCGAGCTTCTGCGCGGGCAGTTCGGCGACGGCGGTTTCCGGCGCCTCGAGCGCAACGGCCTCACAATAGCCCAGACAGACTACGGCACATATCTCGACGCGGCTGCCGCCGCTGCCGAGGTCGTGACCGGCGCCTCTCCGTCGGTCAACGGCATTCCGGCTGAATATATCTATGATCCTGAGGCACGCCGCAGCGTCAGCGTATATGCCGACGCCGCCTCGATGGGCAACTATACAAACGCCTCTTATTCGCCCTCGGCGCTAAAAGTCAGCACCATCTCCGACGAAATCCGCATAGCCTCGGGCGGCATCAACGTGGTCTACGCCATCGCGCCGGATCCGGCTGTATCGCTCGCACTGGCCGGCCATGCAGGCAACAGTGCCCTCTGGCTCGACTCTAAAACGGGCAACTGGGCTTCGTCGACTTTCTACAAGGAACTTCCCGTAGCTGTGGCCGCCCGCAACCGCATGGCGCCGCTGTCGGCCCGTCTCGACACGATGAGCTGGTCGCCGTCGATAGCTCCGGCCGACTTTCCCATGCTCCCCGACCATCTGACGCGCTATCCTTTCCGCCATGTATTCCCGCACGGAAAAAGCGAACGCCTCGATATGTTCGCCTCCTCGCCGATGGTCAACAACGAGGTCACCGATGTGGCCATCGACATCCTCACATCGCTCAAAGTCGGACAGCATCCGGGCGTTACCGACGTGCTCAACGTAGCCTATACCCTCGAGCCTTATACATACGGCAAGAACCCCGACAACCGTCCCGAGTTATACGACTCCTATGTGAAGCTCGACAGGAAACTCGAACAGCTGTTTAACACGATAGACCGGCGCGTAGGGCTCGACAGCACAGTCGTATTCCTCGCATCGACACCACGCCGACCCGGCAGCCGCCGCGACGACGAACGCTGGAACATACCCTACGGCGAATTTTCGACCCGCAAGGCGGCATCGCTGCTCAACATCTATCTGATGGCCATCTATGGCAATGGCGACTTTGTGGCGGGATTCCACCGGGGGCAGTTCTACCTCAACCAGAAACAGATCAAAGACCGCGGCCTCGACATACGCGCCGTGCGCACCGAGGCCGCCGATTTCCTGTCGAGAATGACAGGCATTGACCGTGTATATACCATCGACGACATCATAGCCGGCCGTGCGGGCGAGAAACCCGAGACTCTGCGTCGGAATACAGTCAAGGAAAGTGCGGGCGATCTCGTGGTCGAGGTCGTACCGGGCTTCGAGATCGTCGATGACCTCACAGATCCGATGGCCACCAACGGCGGCGACGTGCATCGCCTGGCCGCAACAACCTCGCCGGCCTTCATCATGGCTCCGGGAGTGACCGCAAGAACCATAGGCACTCCCGTAGATGCCCGCGCGATAGCCCCGACTGTCGCCTCGATACTGCGCATACGCTCGCCCAACGGCGCTGCCGTGCCTCCGATCAGGTAGGTCACGGTCTGCCGAACGCAGACTGTAGCCGGACTGACACAAATATCATACGGAGCAACAATCATGACAGCAGACAGGAACGCAAACTCTTGTCGGCAAGCGTATTTTTTAGTATTTTTGCAACTCGAAAACAAGAAAAACCATAATATGTCCGTAACTTCATTTCTCAAAAAAATATTCGGCGACAAGTCGGTGCGCGACCTCAAGGCCATACAGCCCAAACTAAAGGCGATAAAAGAAGAAATGCCCCGCGTAGCCGCCCTCGACAACGACGGTCTCCGTCACGAAATCGACAAAGTGCGCGCCTCCATCGCCGAGGCTACAGCTGAAGACCGCGCGGCGGTAGAAAAACTCCGCGAAGAGGTCGAAGCACTGCCTTTCGACCAGCGCCAGCCACTGTGGGATAAGATCGACGCCCACGAGAAGTCTATTCTCGACATCATCGAGAAACAGCTCAACGACCATCTCCCCGTAGTCTTCGCCACCGTGCGCGAGACTGCCAAACGATTCGCCGAAAACGAGACCATCACCGTCACCGCGACCGACTTCGACCGCGAGCTCGCGGGCCAGGGACGCGAATTCGTGAGCATCGACGGCGACAAAGCCATCTGGAAAAACCGGTGGATGGCCGGAGGCAACGAAATCGTGTGGGACATGGCCCACTACGACGTGCAGCTCATCGGCGGTATCGTGCTTCACGAAGGCAAGATCGCCGAAATGGCTACCGGCGAGGGCAAGACCCTCGTGGCTACCCTCCCCGTGTTCCTGCGCTCGCTCTCGGGCCGCGGCGTACACGTGGTGACTGTCAACGACTACCTCTCCAAGCGCGACTCCGAGTGGATGGGTCCGCTCTACATGTTCCACGGCGCAAGCGTCGACTGTATCGACAAGCACCAGCCCAACACCCCCGAACGCCGCCGCGCATATGAATGTGACATCACCTACGGCACCAACAATGAATTCGGCTTCGACTACCTGCGCGACAACATGGCCATGGTACCCGAAGACCTCGTGCAGCGCAAGCACTACTATGCCATCGTCGACGAGGTCGACTCCGTGCTCATCGATGATGCCCGTACGCCTCTGATCATCTCGGGCCCCGTACCCAAGGGTGACGATCAGCTCTTCGACATCTACAAATCGAACGTCGAGAAAGTGGTGAAGGCCCAGCAGCGCCTTGTCACCTCGATACTCGCCGAGGCCAAGAGCAAGCTCGCCTCCGACAACAAAGACGATCAGAAACAGGGCGCGCTCCTGCTCTTCCGCGCTTTCAAGGGCCTGCCCAAGAACGGCGCCCTGATCCGCTTCCTCAGTCAGGAAGGCATGCGCAAGATTCTCCTCGAGACCGAAGCGCACTATCTGCAGGACAATGCCCGCGAAATGCCCGAGGCAACCGATCCGCTCTACTTCGTTATCGACGAGAAAAACCGCTCCGTAGAGCTTACCGACAAGGGTCTCGACGAGCTCACCGGCCACACCCAGGACCCGCAGTTCTTCGTGCTGCCCGACATAGCCGCGCAGCTCTCCGAACTCGAACATATCCCCGACCTCGCCGAACGCCAGATGCGCAAGGACGAGCTTATGGCCGACTACGCTGTCAAGGCCGAACGCGTTCACACCGTCAACCAGCTTCTGAAGGCCTATACCCTCTTCGAGCGCGACATCGAATATGTGGTGGACGACAACAAGGTCAAGATCGTCGACGAGCAGACAGGCCGTATCATGGAAGGTCGCCGCTACAGCGACGGACTCCATCAGGCCATCGAAGCCAAGGAGGGCGTGAAGGTAGAGGCCGCAACCCAGACCTTCGCCACAATTACCCTTCAGAACTACTTCCGCATGTACCACAAGCTCGCCGGTATGACCGGTACCGCCGAGACTGAGGCGGGCGAGCTCTGGGACATCTACAAGCTCGACGTGGTGACCATACCCACCAACCGCCCGATAGCGCGCGTGGATATGAACGACCGCGTCTACCGCACCAAGAAAGAGAAATACAAGGCTGTCATCGCCGAGATCGTGCGCCTGGTCAATGAAGGACGCCCCGTGCTTGTCGGCACCACGTCGGTAGAAATCTCCGAGCTGCTCAGCCGCATGCTCGACATACAGAAAATACCCCATCAGGTGCTCAACGCCAAGCTGCATCAGCGCGAAGCCGAAGTCGTGGCACAGGCAGGCCGCAAAGGCTGCGTGACCATCGCCACCAACATGGCCGGCCGCGGTACCGACATCAAGCTCACCCCCGAGGTGAAAGAGGCCGGCGGTCTCGCCATCATAGGCACCGAGCGCCACGAGTCGCGCCGCGTCGACCGTCAGCTCCGAGGCCGTTCGGGCCGCCAGGGCGACCCGGGCTCGTCGGTATTCTTCGTGTCGTTCGAAGACCCCCTGATGCGTATGTTCGCCACCGACAACGTCGTGCGTATGCTCGACCGCCTCGGCCTCAAGGAAGACGAGATGATAGAGCACAAGATGGTCAACAACGCCATCGAAAAAGCTCAGAAACGTGTCGAAGAGAACAACTTCGGTATCCGCAAGCGCCTCCTCGAGTTCGATGACGTGATGAACAAGCAGCGTACATATATCTACGAACGCCGCCGCCATGCCGTGCTCGGCGAACGTATCGGCGTCGATATCATCAACATGCTCTACGACACTGTCGAGAACATCATCATGACATATGAGAACGCCGCCCAGTACGACGATCTCTGCACCGAAATCTTCAAGGTGCTCGCCATCGAGGCTCCTTTCACCGAAAAGGAATATGCCGAACTCGACCGCGAGGAAAAAGTGAACCGGCTCCACGACGCCGCTGTAGCCGCCCTCGACCGCAAGAGCGACCATATTCGCGACGTTGCCCTTCCCGTCATCACCCAGATGGCCGAAAATACCGACTACGACGGCCTTATCCTCGTGCCCATCACCGACGGCAAGCGCGTGTTCAATATCCGCACCGACCTGCGCAAAGCCGTGGCGAGCGAATGCCGCACCATCATCAAGGAATGGCACAAGGCCCTCATGCTCGTTACAATCGACGAACTATGGAAAGAGCACCTGCGCGAACTCGACCAGCTGCGCCAGAGCGTGCAGAACGCCGCTTACGAACAGAAAGACCCGCTTATCATCTATAAAGTGGAGTCGTTCCACCTCTTCGAGAACATGCTCAGCAACCTCAATGCGAAAGCTGTGGCAGCCCTCATGCGCGGTCAGATCCACATGCGTCAGCAGGCACCCGCACCTCAGCAGCCGGCACCCCAGAATCCTGAGCAGCAGATGTCGAAACCCGCACCCCGCGAACCGGACGTGAAAGAGACTCAGGCTGAAGCGCCCAAACGCTATAACTACAAGACCTCAAAGGCCGAACTCCCCGGCGACCCCGCACAGCGTCAGGCAGCAGCCGCTCCTCAGGGCGAACAGCAGAAGCCAATGCCGGCCAAAGCATCGCCCCGCATCGGCCGAAATGACCCATGTCCCTGCGGTTCAGGCAAAAAATACAAGAACTGCCACGGCAAGGGGCTCTAAAATTTGAATTATGAATTATGGATTATGAATTGTGATTTGCTTTGATTGATAATCCGTACCACATAGCGGACGTGCCATCGCGGCGCGCCCGCTTTTTCATTGTGCCTCTATGGTATGGTCATTCTATCGAACGCCTAAACCATAGGCTGTGTGAATATTTAACCGCCGACGAGCATTTGATGAGGATACCGAACGAATAGCCGCATTAGCGGCCTATAGCTGCGGAGCAGCGCTAAGAATAGTAGGCCCGCGCAAGCGCACCGTCAGGTGCGCGCTGCACGGGTATATATAATTCCATCCGAACATTGGAGCTGCGTAGCTGCGACATATTTCGCCGGTTGTAACGCTGCTACGCAGCTTGGTTGGAGCAGGGGGGGCGCTTGTCCCCTATGGCTGCTCGCACCTGAAGGCGCGTTTGCCATAGGCTATTATTCTTTACGCTGCCATGGCAGCGTGTCGGCCGCTATCGCGGCGTACTTGGGCTATCCTTCGGCCGGTTTTCGCGAATTAAAAAAGCCCTTCGCCGGGGAGGGCGAAGGGCTTGGATTGACTTGACGTTAAATTTTAGGGCAAGGTTGCAAGCATGTCTTATATAAACGGGGTGAAACCCAAACGACTGAACTAAAAACTAAAAACAGACTGCGGTGTTAGCCTCTAAAGTTTCCGTAAAGTCAAATTTATATCTTACTCTTGCCTGAAAGATCAGCGGATGAATTTCTTCGATACTTTCTTGCCCTGCTTAACGATGTAGAGACCGTTTTCGGGGTTGGCTACGCGAACACCCTGGAGGTTGTAGTATTCAACAGGAGCGTTTTCGTCTTCAACAACGATGTCAGCAACACCGGACTGAGCGTTTTCGTCCCACTTCTCGAGTTTGACGTCGGTCCAGGGATGCCAGTATTGAGCGGGCGAGTTTTCGTTCTTACCGATACCGATCCATACTTTTGCAGGAGCGGTGAGTTCGAATTCAACATACTGACGATAGAACTCGGGGTTAGCAACGAAAGCAGCAGCCGATTCGCGTTCCTTGCCGGAGTCATCCCAGCCGTCAACGACATTGCGTGTTTCATATGCAGGAACAATCTGAGTGCCGTTAGCAGCTACGCGGGTTTCATTGTCGGGCATAGCGGCATAATCGCCGTTGTGGAGTTCCCAGCAGTCTTTGATACGGACACGCTTGTCGGTAGCGGCATTAAGTTCACCAAGATCTTCTTCCCAGTCAAGGCTCTTGGGCTTGGATGCGTTGAACGAAACATAAAAATATGCATTGTCGGTGGTATTGTCGTCGTCATATTTCTTGTTGTCGAAATAATCTTTGGGAGACTGGCCATCAATAAGTTTCCATTCACCCTTGCAACCTACATACTGACCATTGAGGTTACCTGCGCCGCCATAACGGAAGAAAGTAATGGCGCTGAAACGGTATTTACCGGCAGGAAGATCGACCTGCTGGCCAACATTGTAAGGAGAAGCATTAGTCTTACGGTATACACCGCCCTGCTTGTTCATGTCAGGAGTTTTGTCGCTACCGGCGCTATTTACACAATCCCATGCTCTTTTGACATTGAGACCTTCGTCGAAGCCTGCATTCTTGATTTTGGAAGTCATATCTTCCGCACCCTTATACAGGCGGAAATTGTCGAAGCAGCACCATTCGTCGGCATAGCAACCCTCGTTCATTATACCGACTACCATGTCGCCACCGGGGTGGCTGACAGTGATTTCGTTGAGATATTCACCGGCTGCAAAAGCAGTGGCAGCTTCGCCTGTACCGTTGGGAGCGGCATCGCGGCCGTCGAAAAGACCTTTGACAGCTTTCTTTTCGCCATTGATATAGATATAGGCATAGTGAAGAGCGCCATTGGTCATATTGGCCTTCGAGAAGTCGTTGTTACCACAGCGATAGAAAGCATCTACCTTGAGGGTATACTCACCGGCTTCCATATCGGGAAGAGTCTGATAAAGATTGAAAGCACCGTTCCATACTTCGCCTACGCCGTCGGCGGTTGCTGCAAGAGCACCCTGCCATCCGGGAAGATATGCGGGATCGGTTACGTACTGGCCGGTTACGTCACGATAAGCACCGGCGGAGGCCGAAGCAGCTATGGCTGCGGCACCGAGCAGCAGAGCGCTGCGTTTGATGTAGTGTTTTACCATAATTTGATAAGGTTAGGATTAATGAATATCATAGGTTTTATCAGATGCGTACCCGCTCGGGGGCACGCATCTGTTTTATGTCTTAGAGTCCCTGATAGCCGGGGTTCTGGCTCCAGTTGAGGTTTGTCTCGAGAATACCGCGATGGATAGGCATGAGGCGGCGGGTCGGATCTTTCACGCCCGGACGCTCAACCCAATGGAAAGGTCTTGTCTTAGAGAAATTGGACGCGCCGGTAGCCTCGCATTCCGGACAGGTGTAGACCTCTACGGTTTCTCCATTTACATTTTCTTCTTTAACGACTTTAGATTTCTCGACAATGCTGCCGCATACGGCACACAGGTAGCGGTCTGAATATTCTTCACCGTCCCATACTTTGTAGCGGTTCTTCTCACCCCAGTCGGCTTCGAACTGACCGAAGCGGATAAGGTCGTTGCGGCGCCAGGGCTCGAGAATGAATTCACGCGAACGCTCGTCGAGGAGTTCCTGCATTGAGGGATTCTTTGTAAGTTCGGGAGCACCCGAGCAACGACGTATTTCATTGAAGAGGCTCTGAGGAGTCTGCCCGAGTGTAGCGGCGGCACCGCGAAGAATACATTCGGCCTTCATAAGCAGAATGTCGGCAAAACGGAAAATAGGAGCGTCGTTAGCCTGCTGACGACTCCAGAGAGTATAATCTTCTTCGCGGGGAGGATATTTGAAGCAGCGCGCACCTTTCTGGATGTTCCTCAAAGCGGAGCCGTCTGCAACAGTCTGCTTGGAGGGTTTAGGCAGAGCTTCGTCACCCAGAGAATAGATTGAAGCATCATCAAAATCGAAATATACACGATAATTGAGCTGGCCGAGTAACGTTTTTTCGTTGCCGGGAACGTTATAAATGTATACCGGGATATCGGTACGGTTATACTGGGCATCGAAAGTATACTGCGGGCCTTTAAGGATCATTTCATTACGCTCGTCGTTGGGGAGGTTGAAGCGAGCCACAGCCTCAGGAGTCAGGACAGTCTGACCCGCAATAGATTTGGTGTTTTCCCAACCGAGGAAATAAGGACGACAGAGACCGTCTTTCTTGAAACCGAACCAGCGGTACCAGGTAGTGGTTCCGTCGGGTTTGGTGGAGGGATCTACGTCGAGGGCATAGATAAAGTCCTTGATGTGAACACCGTTGTCGGGGAAGAATTTCTTACGGTATCCGATACCGACCTCGAAAAGACCGCTGTTGATGATTTCGTCGCACCATTTCACACAGTCATCAAGTTTAGGATTGGGAGTATCGCCGGTAACGGTTGTAATATCATTGGTATATACGCCCCAGTTGAGATAAAGCTTGGCGAGAAGTGCTGCGGCCATCCAGTAGTTCGGCTTGCCGTAGGTCGAAGCATCGTTAGCCTTGCTGAGACCGCCTTCCTGACCGAGGATATCGAGAAGCTCGCTCTCTATGAAGGCTGCGACCTCTGCGCGGGGCGAGCGGTCGATGGCCTCACCGTCCTGAAGCACGTGGTCGAAGATAGGAGCGTCGCCATAGAGGTCCATCATCCAGAAATGATAGTATGCGCGGATAGCACGGAGGGGAGCCACAATGGGGTCTTTGAATTCGGCGCCGCCATACTGGGCGATTTTGGTGTTGGTATATGTACAGCCCGACATACAGCCTTCGATGATTCGGCAGCGCCAGTCGTCGAGGTGTATCGAGTGTATCGACGAGTTGAGGTAACGGCCGTCGTCGAAGTAGTTGCCGGCACCATAGCAGCAGCCCATCACTTCGTCGCCCTGGGCTATGACAGCTTCGTTGAAGTCGCGGCCGAACCAGCCGTGCATGTAGCCGTAGCAACCGTTGAATTCACCTTCGGTGGCAATAGGATTGTCGGGGAAGGTAGGATATTTTGTGTTCAGGTCAGTGTCGAGGTCGGTGCAGGCGGCGGAGGCAGCGAGCAGTCCTGAAAGAGCCAGACCTTTGATATATAATTTCATGGTGTTTATTTCTAAAACAGAATGTTTGATATATTAGAAGTTCACGTTGACGCCGACAAGCACCTGGCGAGTGCGGGGATAGTGGTCGGAGCGGGTGTCGTGGCCGGGATCAAGACCGCCGAGGTTGATTTCGGGGTCGCGGCCGGTGTACTTGGTGATGGTGAAGAGATTGTTGCCCGACACATAGAGGCGTACGTCCTTGAGCCAGCCGTTGAAGCAGTTGCGGAAGGTGTATCCGATGGTTGCGGTTGCGAGTTTGAAGTACGAGCCGTCTTCGAGGTAGCGCTGCGAGGGATAGTGAGCCAGAGCGTCGGTAACGAGCTGGTCGTCGCGGACAGAGGCCATCACGTTCTTGCCCTGGGTAATACCGGCGATATACGAGAAATATGCATGGGGCTCGTTGAAAATCTTCTGACCGAATACACCGGTAAAGAAGAGGTTGAGATCCCAGTTTTTCCAGGTGATGGTGTTGTTCCATCCCATGGTAAGTTTCGGTTGGGCATTGCCCATGTAGATGCGGTCGTCCTGACCGGGCTGCATTGTGGTTTCGGGGTTGCCGTTCTCGTCGAGAATATGGTTGCCCTCGCTGTCGTAGCGGTAGAATGTCGAGATACCCTGATCGTTATATCCGGCCCAATCCCAGAGATAGAACGAACCGATAGGCTTGCCTTCGACAATGCGCTGTGTGTTGCAGCCCTGCGAGAGACCGGGGAGATGCGGGTCGTAGCGGTTGAGGACACCGGCGTTGAACTCAGAGTTCGATACGCTCACAACCTTATTGCTGTTGTGCGAGAGGTTAAGCGAGGTCGACCAGTTCCAGTCGCGGCTCTGAATCGGAGTTGCGTTGATGGTGAGTTCGACACCGGTATTGCGCATCTTGCCGACATTGGCGGTAAGCCAGTTGACAGGATAGAGTGCGGTCGAAACAGGATAATCCCAGATCATGTCTTTGGTCGACTTGTTGTACCACTCGACAGTACCGTTGATACGGCCGTTGAGGAAGGCGAAGTCAAGACCGATGTTGACCATGGTGGTTGTTTCCCACTTGAGGTTGTCGTTGACGTTGCGGGCAGATGTAAGACCTTTATATGAAGTTACAGTACCTGTCACGGGATCTACGTAGTCGAAACGCTTGGTAGAATCAAAGAAGAAGCGGGCGGTGTAGATGTCGAAGCCCTGCGAGTTACCGCTCTGACCCCAGCCTGCGCGGAGTTTGAGGTCGGTGAAGATACCGGTATTCTTGATGAAGTCTTCTTCTGAAAGGCGCCATGCCACAGAGCCAGAGGGGAAGGTCGCCCATTTGTTGTTCGCGCCGAAGACCGAAGCACCGTCGCGACGGACAGCCGCCTGGAAGATATACTTGGAGTTGAACGAGTAGTTTGCACGACCATAGAACGAAATCATCTTGGTGTGGCTCTCAAGGTTGCCCCACACGGGGTCTGTATCCCAAGAGTTGGCCATGCCGATATTGTTCCAGCCGAGGTAGTCGTCGTAGAAGTTGTAGCCGCGCGCGCCGAAGCCATCGCCGTTCTTGTGCTCTTCCCAGGAGTAGCCGACCATGAGAGAAAGCTTGTGGATATCGTTGAAGGTCTTGTCGTAGTTGCCGTAGATTTCCATCAGCTTGCACCAGTCGTCGGTTACATTACGCGAGGATTCACCATGTCGGGTATTGTTCTGCGACTGAGTCGATGTGTAGTCCTTGTAGTGATAGTTCTGAGTCTCGTAGTTGAAGTTGGCGTTGGCGGTAAGGCCGTCGATGATGAGGACGCTTGCCTTGCCGGTGAACTGGAGACGCTTGAATGTGGCCATCGAGCGGTTCTCGTAGATTAACGACATGGGGTTGTAGTTCTGCGAGATGGTCTTGTCGGAATACCAGGTCCCGTCTTCGTTCTGCACGGGCACCAGGGGCGAATAGTAGTACATGCCTTCATAAACCGAACCGCCTTCGATACCACGGGGAACGCCCCACTCCTTGCGGATATTGCCGTTAACGCCGGCGGCGAGGGTCAGACGGTCTTTAAGTGTCTTTGTCTCCACGTAGGCACGGCCTGTGAAGAGGTTGTTGCCGACGTTCTTTATGATACCGTCGCGCTTGGTATACGTTACCGAAGCTGTGTAGTTTGTGCTCTTGTTGCCGCCTGAAATCGAGAGGCTGTGGTTTGTAGCGAAGCCGGTCTGCTGCACGACGTCGGCCCAGTTTGTATTGGCGCCGCGGTCGTTGGGAATGCTGAGGTTGTTTTCAGCGGCATATGCGCGGAGCTCGTCGGCGGTCATCATGTCGTGGTCGTTGGCAATCTTTTCCCACGATATATATCCCTGATAGGTGACGCGGGCGGGGCCCTCGGCACCACGTTTGGTTGTCACGATGATAACGCCGTTGGCGGCCTTCGAACCGTAGATAGCGGTGGCTGAAGCGTCGCGAAGCACGTCGATGCTCTCGATGTCGCTCGGGGGAATGAGGTTGAGGTTTACGCCGGGAATACCGTCGACCACATAAAGAGGGCTGGTAGAGCCGTTGAGAGTCGAGGCGCCGCGGAGGGTCATGGAGTTTACGCCGCCGTTAGGGTCGGAGTTCTGAACCACAACGAGGCCGGGAACCTTGCCCTGCAGGAGCTGACCGGGGTCGGTGTATGCGCCGACGTTGAGGTCTTCGGCCTTCACGGTGGTGATTGAGCCGGTGACGTCCTTGCGTGTCATCGTACCGTAACCAACGACAACGACGTCGTCGAGAAGTTCGCTGTTGGGCACAAGCTTGATATCGAGCTTGGTCTTGTCGGCTGTCACTTCCTGTGTGAGATAACCGATATATGAAATCTGGATTTTCTTGCCGTATGCGCCGGCGATCGAGAAGTTGCCGTCGAGGTCGGTGGTGACACCGTTCTTCTCGCCTACTATACGGACAGACGCGCCGATGAGAGGCTCGTCGTTTTCATCTGTCACTGTTCCTGTCACATTCTGGGCCGAAGCCGAAGTGGCCGTAAAGAAGAGCAGTGCGCAGAGAAGCGCCTTGAAAAGGGACTTGAATAGGTTGACTTGTCCTTTTCCGTGGTGGGGATTACCCTGTTGCACAGTTGAATACATGTTAAGGTTAAGGTTAGATCAAGTATTATTTTCCATTGCAGCCGCCTGATAGAAAACCGGGCGGGAAATATATTCAGTGAATCGTGTTTTTCATTTTTCCGACAGCAAATATATGCACATTTCGTCAAAAGACAACACTTGTTTAGCCCTGTTAAGAAGTTTTAACCAAAGAAAATTAATTTTAAGTGTGGTTTTAACACTTTCACCTCCCAAAAGGCTATTTTTGAGGCGGAAAAACACTGAATTAACAAAAAAACAGGGAGACTACAACGGCAGATTCTCCAGATCTTCGAGAGCGACGGACGCCCTGTGTATGGCCGGCCATGCCACCGGATCCTGCGGGAAGACGTTGACACCGGCTGTATCAAGAAGCATGACAGAAGTCCAGCCACGCAGATTGGGATGCACAAAATCCTTGGCAAGATTATCGCCCACATAGAGACGGCGCGCACAGGCAGTGCCGAAACGCTCTTCCGCCAGCCGGAACGGAAGAGGAGTATGCTTGTCGCCCCCTGTCTCCCCGCTGATCAATATTGCATCCGGCCCAAAGAAACGGTCGAGTCCGAGAGCCACTATCTTGCTCCGCTGATGGCGCGAGGATCCGTCTGTGATCAGCACAAGCCTATGACCGCAGGCCTTAAGCCGGACAAGGGTCTCCTCTACTCCGGGTGAAAGCTGTATGTCGGGTGTGTGATTGCGGTATATTTCGACAAGCTCGTCGACAGTAAAGGGCAACCGGTGGCCCTTACGGGCAAGCATGCCGAGAGCAGCCTCGATTCCGCGGGGATGGTTGCCGTTTATAAGCGCGAAAAGCTCTTCCGGATCCTCGCCGGTTGCATCGGCAAGCGTACGGGCGAGAACCCTGTGCCCGGAGCGCAGGAAATCGCGCTCCTTATAGAGCGTATCGTCGAGATCGAAAGCTACGAGCGACGGCTGTATCATGAGCGGAGGGCTTTCGACGGGGTCGAACCTGTGATGAAGGTGCACAGAAGCCGTGAGAATGAGAATATGTAGTCGGCACAGAGGCTAAGGGCCACGACCGGAACGGCGCCGAGAGCGGCGAAGACAAGCAGAGGCACAACAGCGAGGTCGAACGCCTCAAGCAGCGGCTTCATGAACGGCATGGGATATAGAAAGAAGTAATGCAGCAGGTATATGGCCAGACTCCTGTCGCCGAGAAAGGCCCACATAGCGGCAAACCGGGCCGGCTTCTCGCGGGCCGGATCGAAAGCACGCTCACTCCAGGGTTTTATCACGGCCACGGCCACGACTGCAAGAGCTATCTGCATGGGTATCTGCGCAAAGATGACATAAAACTCGCCATTGATGCTATAGCGCCACGGCCAGCATACATATGCCATGCAGGCCACTATGACAAAAAGAGAGACCGTGACAGCCGTCGACGAGGTGCAAAGGCGCATGAATGCCGCGCTGTGACGCCTCGCAATCACTCCGGCCATGAATATGGGAAAGAACGAGAACAGCAGCCCGAACGAAAGAGCGGCATCGGCAAGCGGCGGAAGGCAGAGACAGACAATCCGGAGCAGGCCCCAGGCGCCGACGCACACAAGCAGGTCGGATACGAAAGAGGCTGTACGCTTCAGCACAAAGGTAAGAACTGCATAGACGGCGAAAATCTCGAAAAGCACGAAGGTGAACCAATAGCCGTTTTTCCATACATTGAGCCACAGACCGCTCCACGACGAATCGAAAGGACTCTGCAAGCCGGAATGGGGATAATAATATATGAAAAGCGTCGAGGCTCCGAGCATAGGGAGCAGGAGCCTGACGGCACGCGAGACGAGGCCCGGTGTCTTCAGGATGCCATTTTCATCGGTCTTGACTGCAAACCAGCCGCTTATAAAAAAGAACAGCGGCATATGGATCTGGGCGATGAACTTGAAGACCGGCGCACGGTCAATCTCACGCACGCACATGGTCAGTATATGACCCATCACCACCAGAAAGATGGCGAGACCCTTCATCATGTCGAAATATTTCAGCCTGGCCTTCATATCATTCTGCAAGACGGAATACTCTCAGTCCGAGCCACTGTCGGTTTTTCTTCATGAAATCGGCCAGAGGTCGAGCGGTAACTTCCACCTTTCCGTCGGAATAAGAGGCATGAAGAAGATATGGTTCCGCCGACGGATCTTCACGGACCACAATACCCATATGGGTGACATCGAGATTCTTGAGATTCGACACCAGCGCCACGACATCGCCGTCGTGGAAAGCGGCCCTGGTGTCTTTGGCACCGAGATCGATGGTCTTGATATAGTGGAAACGGTGATTACGGTATCCGTTTTCGATAGAACGTATGCGGGCATAGTTCGCCGAATCGGCAAGAGCCGGATAGCGGTCGCGGTTGGCGGTCATGAAGTCGATTGTTCGCGTCATAGTCGTGACACGAGGGAAGAGCGTCGTGGCATCCTCGATATTGCCCCGGTATTTATTGTCGACAGCCCAGTCGCTGATATAGTGCAGACGCGAGGGATATCCTTCGATCTCTCCGCCGCGATAGCGTATACGGCGCAGATTATAGATAAAATCGCGCCATGACGAGCGTCCTTCGCCGATAGTGAAGGCAAGAGCCATAGCCGTTTCGACAAATGTGGTGCAGTCGAGACTGTCGACACGTACGGTGAGCACTTCCTCATCGCCCTCAAGAGTGTGGGCGGCATATGGCACACCCTCGAACATGCGGGCAAAGAATGCCACCCGTGCCTCGGGATTGGCGAAATGCCGACCGGCAGCCTTGTCGAGCATTGCCGTTATAGCAGTGGTGTCGGTAGCCTCGCAACCGAAACGCACGGGGCTCTGGGCCGATGCCGAAGAGACCATAAGCGCCACTACGGGCAATATCAGATACTTCAGAAGTCTCATTGTTGTTTATTGCATATCAGGATAGCACCGATCACACCCGGGACCCAGGCACAGAGTGTCAGCGCGGTTACAAGAAGAATGGAACCGCAACCCTTGTCGAGTACGGCCAGGGGAGGAAAGATAATGCACAGAAGTGCTCGGAGACAGGACATTTCTTTAATTATGAATTATGGATTATGAATTATGAATTTCACAACCCTGCTTGTTTTTATTTATGAATTATGAATTTCACAACCCTGCTTGTTTTTATTTATGAATTATGAATTTCACAACCATGCTTGTTTTTATTTATGAATTATGAAGTTCACAACCCTGCTTGTTTTTATTTATGAATTATGAAGTTCATAACCATGCTTGTTTTTATTTATGAATTATGGGGGTTCACAATCATGTCTATTTTTTATCTATGGATTATGAATGAGGAGATTGATTGCGTAAATCATAATCCATCATTCATAATTCATAATTTGGATTAAAATTCGCTGGTGAAGTGGAAGCGGATTTTCGGGAAATCGTTCTGCGCCATGGTGAGGACAAACTGCGAGTCGGCAAGAAAGACGTCGCGGCCTTCGCGGTCGAGGGCCATGAACTGATGCTTGCGTTTCTTGAAGGCTTCGAGAGCGGCGGGATCGTCGCTTTCTATCCAGCAGGCCTTGTACATAGACATCGGCTCCCAGCGGCACTGCGCGCCATATTCATGCAGAAGACGGTACTGTATGACCTCGAACTGGAGCTGACCGACGGTGCCGATGACCTTGCGGCCGTTGAACTGGTGCATGAACAGCTGTGCCACACCCTCGTCCATGAGCTGCTGAATGCCTTTCTCAAGCTGTTTCGACTTCATTGGGTCGGTATTCTCGATATACATGAACATCTCGGGCGAGAAGCTGGGCAGCCCCTTGTAGTGTATCTCCTCGCCGGCGGTCAGCGTATCGCCGATCTTGAAGTTGCCGGTGTCAGGAATGCCGACGATATCGCCGGGATATGCCTCGTCGACAATGCTCTTCTTCTGGGCCATGAAAGCCGTAGGGGCAGCAAATCGAAGTGTCTTGCCTGTGCGCATGTGCTTATAGGGGGCGTTGCGCTCGAACTTGCCCGAGCATACCTTGACAAAAGCGATACAGCTGCGGTGGTTAGGATCCATATTGGCATGAATCTTGAACACGAAACCGCTGAAGGCATCTTCCTGTGGCTCGACCACACGTTCGAGAGCGGCCACAGGTCTGGGTTCGGGCGCAATTTTCACGAAGCAGTCGAGCATTTCCTTGACACCGAATGTATTGAGAGCCGAGCCGAAGAATACGGGAGCCGTGCGTCCGGCAAGGTAATCGTTGACATCGAATTCGGGATATACGCCTTCAACCAGCTCAAGATCCTCGCGCAGTTTGGCGGCATCAACATCGCCCACGGCCTCGTCGATGCGCGGATCGTTGATATCGTCGATCTCGACGCGTTCGGTGGCGCGCTGTTTGTCGGGTGTGAAGAGGTCGAGGCTCTTTTCATAGATATTATAGACGCCCTTGAATTTAGCGCCAATATTTATCGGCCACGACAGCGGACGGACGGCTATCTTCAGTTCGGCCTCCAGCTCGTCGAGAATTTCGAATGGATCACGACCTTCGCGGTCGAGCTTGTTGACGAATATGATGACAGGGGTATTGCGCATGCGGCATACCTCCATGAGTTTGCGGGTCTGGGTCTCGACACCCTTGGCCACGTCGACCACTATGATAACGCTGTCGACAGCCGTAAGAGTGCGGTAAGTGTCTTCGGCGAAGTCCTGGTGACCGGGTGTATCGAGAATGTTGATCTTATAATCGCCGTAATTGAAACCCATGACCGAAGTGGCAACCGAAATGCCGCGCTGCTTTTCGATCTCCATCCAGTCGGATGTGGCCGTTTTTTTGATCTTGTTCGATTTCACGGCACCGGCGATATGGATAGCGCCGCCGAAAAGAAGCAGCTTCTCGGTCAGAGTGGTCTTGCCCGCGTCAGGGTGCGATATGATGGCGAAGGTGCGTCGCCGTTTTATTTCTTCGTTTAGATTAGCCATTTTCCTGGATACTTGACAGTTGGGAGATACACCGACGCAATGCGTCGCGCCAGTGCGGGATGGCAAGACCGTATGTCGCCTTTATTTTGGATTTATTGAGGACTGAGTAGAAAGGACGTGTTGCCGGCGTAGGATAGTCGCTGGTAAGGATCGGCTCGACGGCACGTGCCTTGTCGGCCTGACCGGTCTCCTCGAGTACAGCCACAGCGAAATCATACCATGTGGCCACACCTTCGTTGGCATAATGGAATATGCCGGCATTCCAGTGGCGCGACTGTATGATATGAGATATGGCCTGGGCGAGATCGGCGGCATAGGTCGGCGTACCCGTCTGGTCGGCCACCATACACATACGGTTTTCCTTAGCGGCAAGACGCAGCACTGTTTTCAAAAAGTTATGACCGTAAACGGAATACAGCCATCCCGTGCGGATAATCATCGCGGTCGGTGCAAGGCCCATCAGAGCGGTCTCGCCCTTGCGCTTGGTAGTTCCGTAGACAGACAATGGCTCAGGCTTGGCAACCTCGGTATACGGACTCCAGGTATGCCCGTCGAACACATAGTCGGTCGAAATGTGTATTATCTTGAGATCGAGCTCATCGGCAAGACGGCCGAGATTGGAGGGAATATCGACGTTAGCCTCCTTGCACTGGAGCTTTTCCTCTTCAGCACGGTCTACGGCCGTATAGGCGGCACAGTTTACCACATGGGTAAAATTTCCGGCCCGTAGAAATCGCTCTACGGCCTCACGGTCGGTGAGGTCGAGATCTTCACGGTGTATGTATGTTGTCACACCCGGCATATCGTGCTCCAGGACACGCTTCAGTTCGTGTCCGAGCTGCCCGTTGCTGCCGGTTACTAAAATTTTTGCCATATACATTATCAGTCGTGAGTGCAAAATTAGCAAAAAAAAACGACATTAGGTTAGCGAAAACTCCCCGAACAATCGCAAGTTTGTATAAACGGCAACATTACCGCACTTCCGGCCGGATGCGGCGATGGCGATCCGAGTCAATCATGGTGATAGGGCTCGCCACGAAGTATTGTACCTGCGCGGTAGATCTGCTCTACTGCAAACAGGCGCACGAGTTCGTGTGGAAAAGTCATCGCCGACAGCGAAATCATGGCATCGGCGCGGTCGTAGACCTCCTGGCTGAAGCCGTAGGGACCACCCACGGTCAGCACAAGCGTACGCGGCAGATCCACACTCTTTTTCTGCAGGAAATCGGCCCACTGGCGCGATGTGTATTGCTTTCCGCGCTCATCAAGAAGCATCAGGAAGTCGCCCGGGGCTGTTTCGGCAAGTATTTTAGCGCCTTCGAGAGATTTCTGGCCTTTCTGGTCGCGTGCGCCTTTTACGTCGGGTATGCAGACCATCGAAAACGGCCAGTAATGCGGTATACGCCTGGCATACATGTCGATGGCTTTGGATATGGCGGCATCCCGTACGCCGCCGACACACAGCAGTTTGATTTTCATTCGACGTACAGCACCAGACCCTTAAGATACTCGCCTTCGGGGTGATATATGTTCACAGGGTGGTCGGCAGGCTGGGTAAGCTGATGAAGGATACGCACCCGGCGACGGCTCTGTGCCGCCGCACTGAACACCGCAAGACGGAACTGCTCGCGGTTGACGGCCTGCGAACACGAGAAAGTGAAAAGAATGCCACCGGGGGCAATCTTTTCGAACGCACGCGCATTGAGGCGGCGGTAGCCCTGAAGGGCATTGCGAAGTGCGCTGCGATGCTTCGCAAAAGCGGGCGGATCGAGAATTATCAGATCATGACGCCCCGACTCCATACCGTCGAGATATTTGAAAGCGTCGATGGCCTGCGACACATGGCGTGTATCGCCGGGAAAATTGAGCGCCACATTGGCATCGGTAAGGCTGATTGCCTTTGCAGATGAATCGACCGACACAACCTCGCGGGCATTGCCGGCAAGAGCATAGACCGAAAAACCGCCGGTGTAGCAGAACATATTGAGCACACTGCGGCCTGCGCTGTAGCGCCGCAGAAGATCGCGGTTATCGCGCTGATCGACGAAAAAGCCTGTCTTCTGGCCACGCAGCCAGTCGATATGGAATTTAAGCCCGTTTTCAGTGGCCACATCATGCGTGTATCCGCCGACAATATAATCGTTCTGTGGATCGAGATGTGCCTTATAGGGGAGTGTAGTTTCCGATTTATAATAAACGTTCGACACCCCGAGGCCATCGAGCGAGGCAAGTTCGCGGGCAATTATATTGCGGGCAAAGTGCATGCCCGGAGAATGCGCCTGCATGACAGCGGTATCGCCATATACGTCGACCACAAGCCCCGGAAGAAAATCGCCCTCGCCGTGGACCAGACGGAAAGCGTCCGTAGCGGCCGAAGGAAATCCGAGAGACTTGCGGAGCGCGAGCGCACTGGCGAGGCGACGACGGTAGAAGGTCTCGTCGACCTTCTCGTCGGTGCCAAATGTGAGCATTCTAACGGCAATGCTGCCGATCTGGAAATGACCGGTACCGACTGTGCGGCCGTCGGAGGCCACAACCGTCACGAGGTCACCCTCTTCGATACCGTCGCCTTCCTCAGGCATTTTAACTAACGCTCCCGAGAACACCCACGGGTGAAAACGGTCGAGCGATTCTTCTTTTCCACGGCGCAAACGCAATTCCATATTGAGCTATTGAGCTGTTAAGCTGACAGGCTGACAAGTTTTTATACAAAAACCGTTAATGCGGTCAGGATGTCAGAATATTGATTATTCGGTATATTACAGTTTCAGACTTCGGGCCGTAACTGAAAGCCTGTCAGCTCGTCAGCTTGTCAGCCCATCAGCCTATTTAAAGAATATGCGGTAGAGGTCGTTTCCGTTGGCATAGAAGAGGAGGGCCAGCAGGAAGAAGAAACCGATGGTGTTGGCGATCTCGAGGAAACGGTCGGAAGGCTTGCGGCGCGTCACGATCTCGACCAGAAGGAAGAGTATATAACCGCCGTCGAGAGCCGGAATCGGTATTATGTTCATGAAGGCAAGAATAATGGAGAGGAAAGCCGTAATCTGCCAGAATGCCTCCCAGTTCCAGCGGGTCGGAAACAGGTCGCCGAGGGTCGCGAAACCGCCGAGGCTCTGCGCGCCTTCTTTGGTGAAGACAAGCCCGAGCGACGACACATAGTTCGACAACTGTCCGGTTCCGATCTCCCAGCCGCGCGGAATAGCCTCGAATAAATTATAGTTTATCTTCGTACGTTTGAAAATATCGATCGGGCTGAGCATTTGTATGCCGATAGTCCCGCCGTCGGTGATTTCGACCGGTATCACCATCGTGCTGTCGCCGCGGACTATACCCAGAGGCACAGTCTCACCCTTATGCGCGGCAAGCGACTCCTTGAAGGTCTCGATGAAACCGGTAGTATCGCCGTCGACAGTCAGAATACGGTCAAGTGGCTGAAGACCGGCCTTGATAGCATTGCCCCCGGCCACGGTCTTGCCGACGACAACAGGGATACGGGCCCGCATAGGCACTGCGTCCTTACCCTTTGCAAGAAGCGAACGTATGACCTCACCGGGGACGACGATCTCGACCTCGGCGCCATTGCGGAGCACACCTACACGGGCACCAGGCTGCAACATATCCCAGCCGGCCGAATAGTCGGCCGCTTCAAGAGGCTTGCCGTCGAGGGTCTGGAGGATATCACCGTCGCGAAATCCGGCTTCCTTAAGTTCCGGACAGAAATTCATACCTTCGCTCATGTCCTGATAAGCCACGACATCATCGCCCCAGTGGAATGCTATACCTATATATATACATATGGCCAGAACGAAATTGAGCACCACGCCTGCCGCCATGACACATAAGCGCTGCCATGCCGGCTTGCTACGCAACTCCCACGACTGAGGCTCTGCGGCGAGCTTGCTGCTGTCCTGAGTCTCATCGACCATTCCGGCAATGGCACAGTATCCGCCCAATGGCAGCCATCCCAGGCCGTAGACGGTATCGCGCCATGTCGGTTTGCCGTCGGGCCGAGGCTGATGCGGCTTTGACACTTGCCATGTCTTAAGGGGTTTTGGCCAGGTGCCGTCCTTGCGCTCTCCCGGAGCAATGAATTCGAGGGTACCCTTCATCGGGTCGTAGCGCAGAATAGAGAACCACGGATTGAAGAAGAGAAAAAAGCGTGTTACTTTCACGCCGAATATCCGGGCGAAGATATAATGGCCGAACTCGTGTATTGTCACCAATATCACGAGCGCCAGTACAAGTTGCGCCGCTTTAACGAGTATTTCCAAATTTATAAGTTTAAATATTTTAATTATCAATTATTTTCCTATCAAAAGACAGGTAATATCACATCATTTTATCATTTCGGCGGCTTTGGCGCGCGCTTCGGCATTAGACGCCACATAATCGTCGAATTCGGGAGCCGCCACATACGACACGGCATCAAGCGTACGTTCTATCACTCCGTAGATCCGGCCGAATTTAATGCGGCCTTCGAGAAATGCGGCCACGGCTATTTCATTGGCGGCATTGATGACGCAAGCCGTATTTCCTCGACGTCCGAGCGCCACACGGGCAAGACCAAGACAGGGGAAACGTTCTTCGTCGGGTTTTTCGAATGTCAAAGTCGCGAAATCAGCAAGGCCCATGCGCTGCGATGCCCCTTCAAGCCGCGAATGGCATCCGAGAGCGTATGCTATGGGCAGATGCATGTCGGGAAGACCGAGCTGGGCCTTGACAGCTCCATCGACAAACTCGACCATGGAGTGGACTATGGACTGCGGATGCACCACAGCCTCGATCCTGTCGGGAGCTACACCGAAAAGATAGTGAGCCTCGATGATCTCGAAAGCCTTGTTCATCATTGTAGCCGAATCGATAGTTATTTTACGTCCCATGTTCCAGTTGGGGTGACGCAGGGCATCGGCGGCCGTAGCCTCAGCCATCCGTTCGGCCGACCATGTGCGGAACGGGCCGCCCGAGGCGGTAATCAGAAGACGACGCACCCTGTCGGGCTTCTCACCGGCGAGACACTGGGCTATAGCGGAGTGTTCCGAGTCGACGGGATATATTTTCGACGATGACTCGACAAGCATGCGGTTTATCATATCGCCGGCCACGACAAGAGTTTCCTTATTGGCCAAAGCGATATCCTTGCCAGCTCTGATGGCGCGCACGGTGGGCTGGAGACCGCTGTATCCTACAGTCGCGGTAACGACAGTGTCGATATCATCGGCTTCGACACACTCGGCCAGCGCCTCGTCGCCTGCGCGGCACTCTATGCCGAGCGGAGCGAGAGCGGCCTCGACCTGAGGCAGAAGTTCCGTCCGGCCTATGACGACACGGCGCGGACGATGCACGCGGGCGGCTTCGATAAGTTTGGCGGCATTACTGCCGGCGGTGAGCACAACGGCATGATAGCGCCCCGGTCTGGAGGCTATTATATCAAGGGTCTGGCTTCCGATAGAACCGGTAGCTCCAAGTACGGCTATATTCTTAACTGTGTCTTTCACAAGATGTGAGATTGGTTGCGGGTGCAAAAATACAAAAAAAAGCGGAGTTTTTTGTAACTTTACGGGCATTGGCGCAGTCTACAAGACAAAACACCGAAACAATGAAGCGATTCTTAACATTAATTGTGCTTTCAGCGGTCATCCTCGGCATGACAGCAGGCAATCCGTCGAAACTTTTCGATGAGTTTAAAAACACCGAAAACGCCGAATATGTAAAGGTTCCGCGCTTTCTTCTATGGATAGCCCGGGCAAACGGATCGATCGGCGACGTGCCGATGGCCGGAAAAATATCGGGCGTGAAAGTCCTGTCTCTCGACGGAGTCGGAACCAAGACTAAAAACGATTTCGGCAGACGCCTGAAAGAGGAGACCGACGGATTCGACGAACTCATAAATGTAAAAGATGATGACAGCCGCGTCCGCATTTTCACACGGGCCGACGGCAACAAGTTCAAGAATCTGTATATCTTCGCCACCGACAAGGACGACTGCGCCTTCATCGAGCTATCGGGCAAATTCACACCCGACGATCTGAAGAAGATAATGGAAGACTGATGACCGCCGCTGCATTCAAAGGACAGGTATGCGTGCACCTCGACGCGATGTATCGTGTGGCGCTCGCGCTATGCGGAAACACTGCCGATGCAGCCGACGCCGTGCAGGATGCCTCGGTCAAGCTATGGGAGAGCCGCGAAAGCCTCGACCGCGTAGGAAACATGCAGGCATACTGCATAGCGGCCGCGCGCAACGCCGCGCTCTCGCTCATCAAAGGACGACACCGGACAGACGACATCGACGTCACCGCCCCGGTTGCTTCCGCCGAATCACTCGACAATAAAATCGATAACCGGGATACCGTAGGATATATCAGAACGATCATGGCCACTCTGCCGGATAATCAACGCATAGTCCTGACCATGCGCGATTTCGAAGGCTGCGAGATAGACGAAATAGAGAAAGCCACAGGACTGTCGGCCGGCAATATAAGAGTACTGCTGAGCCGCGCACGCTCGACAATCAGAAAACACTTCGGAAAATGAATATAGAAACAGAATACATCAAAAGCCTGCTTTCGAAATATTACAGCGGCGAATCGACGCTCGACGAAGAGCGCCTCATACGCGAATATTTCGCCGGAGACGCCACAGACCCCGAGCTGGAAACCGACCGCATGATATTCGCCGCAATGGCCGAAACGGTCAAGGCGCCCGAGAGCCTGCGCGAAGCCGTAGAAAAGCACGTCGAACAGGAATCGGCAAAAGAAATAAAAAAGCGTCTGCGTCCACGATACGGCCGCATTGCCGCAGCTGCCGCCGTGCTTCTTGCTGCCGTCACGATCTCAGTACACTATCTCGCAACGCCTTCAGAACCGGCTCTCACGCCCGAAGAGGCCCGCGAGCACACGGTAATGGCGCTTACACTATTGACAAAGACAATGAAAAAAGGCTATACGGCGGTCGAAAACAGCGCACGCACAGCCTCTACCACAATCGAAACTGCTGAAAACACTATAAACAAACTATGAAAAAAATATTTATTCTCCTGATCATCTGCTTCTGTGCCTCTATGGCCAAAGCCGAAACCTTCTTTGAGGAATGCGAGAACATTCCGGGCGTGACAACCGTGTACGTTTCCAAAGCCATGATTTCGCTCGCCGGAGACCTCAACATCGATTCCGACAACATGGACTTCAACAGTATTGCGTCGAAAATCGACGGTTTGTGGGTGGTAAATGCCGAAAACGACAAAGCCAGAATCATCAAAGACAAAGCCAAGAATTTGTTCAACGGTAAAGACTACGAGAAACTCGTGTCCGTACGTGAAGACGACGAAACCGTCGACATTCTCATGCGCCCCCTCGGCAAGGGCAAGAATGAATGCATAATCAAAGCCTTAGAAAGCGACGAAGCCACCATCGTGATAATCACCGGTTCCTTTACCCTGCAGGACATAGCTTCGGCCACCCGCACTTCGCGATAGTACAATAAAAATGTTTCATGTTAAAGACGCCGTGTCAAAATCGATACGGCATCTTTTTTATCGCTTTATTTCGGCTGAAGGAAAAGATCGTAGACAATCCACCAGAGGAAGGAATAGACAAACATAACGATAAAATATCGCCATCCCCTCGACTTTGGAAACCGAATCCGGTCGGAAACCCAAAGCAGAAAGGTTCCGACCGCAATATATAAAAGAACATAATACCAGGGCATACCCAAAAACATGACGCAAAATATTTAAGAGTTTTTTCAATTAGACGCCGATTCGCACAAATAATTACAAATAGGTATAACTCTTTTACAATCCCGCCAACAAGAGTGCGAAAGAGATTATCCAAGCTTTCTTAAAGATCTTGCAAGTATTCCACCCAACAGCCATACTTACAAACATGATCGGGACCACATGAACGCTCAAAGAGCAAGTGCGTTATCGTTTTTTTGCAGATTCAATTTATATTCTTATCTTTGCGATTACACTAAAACCTAATGTATTACAACAACTATCAATAATTTAATCTAATACTACAACTACTGACAGCAGATATTTAAAGCATTCGGATAATTCAACATTTCACGAATATAAATCCTACAATCAAAAACATGGCACTCCCAATAAACATAGAAGATTTACTCAACAAAAAGAAAGTGGAGTCGAATCGAATTGAATTCAAAAGCGGATGGAATCCCGATAAGATATATCATACTATATGCGCTTTTGCCACAGACCTTGAGAATATCGGAGGTGGGTATATCCTCGTCGGTGTTGAGGAGGAGAACGGGATTGCGAAAAGGCCTGTCAAAGGATTGCCAGATACCGAAATCGACAGAATTCAGAAAGATATGATTGGCTATGATGCCAAAATATCTCCGGGATATCACTGCAAAGTTTCGCCAGAAGAAGTTGATGGTAAAACCATTCTGGCAATCTGGGTTCCTACTGGCATCAATCGCCCATACTCTGTAATGGAGAGTGTAGTCGCAAAAAAATCGATACCTAAATTTTATATACGAAGCAAATCGTCTACCATAGAGGCCAAGGGTGAACTACTGGATGAAGTACGAGAACTTGCCAATCGAATTCCGTTTGATGACAGAGGAAACGACATTATAAAGATTGACGACATCTCCGGAATAAGGGTATACGAACATTTGAAATCCGTGGGGAGCAAACTCGTCAATGAGTTCAACTACAAAACCCTATGGGAAATTCTTGATGAAATGGATTTGACAATAGGACCAGTCGAAAACCGTCAAATCAAAAATGTTGCCGCAATGATGTTTTGCGACCATCCCGAAAAGTTCTTCCCGGTGACACAAGTAGATATCGTTCATTTTCCGGAGGGTAGCATAGAAAATCCCGATATCATGATAGAGATTCCAAAGATTATCGGTCCTGTGCCTAAAATAATCAACGATGTATTGTCATATCTTCGAACCAATGTCATCAAGCAACGTGTCTCCAAACCATCTGACAACGAGAAATCAATCAAAGTATTCAACTATCCTTATCAAGCATTTGAAGAAGCCGTGGTCAATGCTCTCTATCACCGCGATTATATGGAGCGTGAACCAGTGGAAATAACAATAGAGCCAACGCATGTGGACATTTTGAGTTATGCAGGTCCAGACCGCTCAATAAGCGCAGAAGCAATTAAAGCTGCACAAAAACTAAAAGCTCGCAGATACCGCAATCGCAGGCTTGGAGATTTTCTAAAAGAGCTGGGATTGACAGAAGGCCGTGCCACTGGTATCCCCACCATTCAGAAGCATTTAAGGCTCAATGGAAACCATCCGGCAGTTATTGAAACCGATGATGACCGCACATATTTTCTCCTAACCATTCCTTGCAGGGAAGATATGGTAGAATTCAGTTCTATCACAAATACAGAAAATTCGTCCACAGACGAAATTACAGCTTATCTTGAAAAAGAACTTACGAACATCCATTTACAAGTCTATAGCCCTGATATCAAAGAATTTAACATTATAAAATCGAGACTTGCAAATCTGATTTCACAAGTCTATTTACAAGTCTGGAGCACGGCCAAAACCGACCTTGTCATATTAACTTCTGATGTCATAAGAACATTTCTTATGCTCAGCAAGGACAACTTAACTTCCAGCGAAATACTGAAAGAACTCAATATTGATACTCTTTATAAATTGAGAAAATACATTCTTGCACCAGCCATATCATCAAAATATATCTACATGTCCATTCCAGATAAGCCCACAAGCTCAAAACAGAAATACGGTTTGACACAATCAGGAATAAAACTGCTCAAATAACATCCGCGGCCTGTACTTGCTAAAAAAGCTACTAAAAATATAACGGAACTTTTTGGTTTTCGGCGGATTATTCGTATCTTTGCGGACGGTTTCGAAGCCTATTACGCCAAGCCGGATGTAATTGGCTCAACTCTAACGTTTTAATCATGATTAAAATCACATTTCCCGACAATAGCGTAAAGGAATTTGAAGCAGGCGTGACCCCGCTTCAGATTGCCGAATCCATATCGCCCCGCCTGGCTCGCGAAGTGTTGGCCGCCAGTGTGGACGGCAAAGAGTGGGATCTCACGCGCCCCATCACCACAGACGCTTCAGTCAAGCTTTTCAAATGGGAAGATCCCGAAGGAAAGCACGCTTTCTGGCATAGCTCCGCCCATCTTCTGGCGGAAGCCCTTCAGGAACTCTATCCCGGCGTGAAATTCGGCATCGGCCCGGCCATCGAAAACGGATTCTACTATGACATAGATCCGGGTGACAACAAGCTCACCAGCGAAGACTTCGCCAAAATCGAGGCCAAGATGCTCGAACTGGCAAAAAAGAACGAGGCCATTGTCCGCGCCGACATCACCAAAGCCGATGCGCTCAAACTCTTCGGCGACCGCGGCGAAGAATACAAATGCGAGCTTATCTCCGAACTCGAAGACGGTCATATCACCACATATACTCAGGGCAACTTCACCGACCTCTGCCGCGGTCCGCATATTCCCTCGACGGCACCGATCAAGGCTGTGAAGATAACCTCACTCGCCGGCGCATACTGGCGCGGTGACGAGAAACGCAACCAGCTTGTGCGCGTATATGGCATCACCTTCCCCAAGAAGTCGATGCTCGACGAATACCTCGCGCTCCTGGAGGAAGCCAAGAAACGCGACCACCGCAAACTTGGCAAGGAGATGGAACTTTTCGCATTCTCACAGCGAGTAGGCGCTGGTCTGCCCCTCTGGCTGCCCAAAGGCGCGGCTCTCCGCGACCGTCTCGAGCAGTTCCTACGCAAGATCCAGAAACGCTACGGCTATCTGCAGGTAATCACTCCGCACATCGGCAACAAGCAGCTCTATGTGACCTCCGGTCACTATGCCAAGTACGGCAAAGATTCATTCCAGCCTATCCATACTCCGGAAGAAGGCGAGGAATATCTGCTCAAGCCGATGAACTGCCCCCACCACTGCGAAATATTCCGTTCGCTCCCCCGTTCCTATCGCGAACTGCCTCTGCGCCTTGCCGAATTCGGCACAGTATACCGCTACGAACAGAGCGGCGAGCTTCACGGTCTCACCCGCGTGCGAGGTTTCACGCAGGACGACGCACATATTTTCTGCGCGCCCGACCAGATAAAGGACGAGTTCCTGAAGGTGATGGATATCATCCTCTATATCTTCAAGGCACTCAAATTCGAAAACTACGAGGCTCAGATATCGCTCCGCGACCCCGAGCACAAGGAAAAATACATCGGCAGTGATGAAAACTGGCACAAAGCCGAACAGGCTATCATAGAAGCCTGCAAGGAAAAAGGGATCAACGCCCGCACCGAACTCGGCGAAGCCGCTTTCTATGGCCCGAAACTCGACTTCATGGTCAAGGACGCCATCGGCCGCCGCTGGCAGCTCGGCACAATCCAGGTTGACTACAACCTGCCCGAGCGCTTCGAGCTCGAATATACCGGCAGCGACAACGCCAAGCATCGTCCCGTGATGATACACCGCGCACCCTTCGGCTCGATGGAACGCTTTGTGGCCGTTCTTCTGGAGCATACCGCCGGACACTTCCCCCTCTGGCTCGCTCCCGAACAGGCTGTCATAATCCCCGTCAGCGACAAATATCTCGACTACGCCCGCAAGGTAGCCGAAGAGCTTGAAGCCGCCGATATCCGCCTCACCATCGACGACCGCAACGAGACCCTCGGCCGCAAAATCCGCGACAATCAGCTCAAGAAAACCCCTTATATGCTCATTGTCGGCGAAAAAGAAGCGGAAAATGGTGAAGTTTCTGTAAGAAAACCTGGCGAAGGCGACCTCGGTTCGATGAAAATTGCTAACTTTGCAGCACTTTTGACCGAAGAAGTCAACCAAATGATTAACCAATAATCCCCTGAATGGAGAAAAAACCACCCTACAACCCCGGTGCACCGCGCCCAGCGGCTCCCGGAGCACGCGCACCCCAGCAGCGACGCGACCCTCGCCAGGTGAAACAGGCGCCGAACAACATCAACGAGCACATCCGCGCCCGCGAGGTGCGTCTCGTCGGCGACAACGTGACACCGGGTATCTACTCCATTCACGAAGCCCGCAAGATAGCCGAGGAACTCGAGCTTGACCTGGTGGAGATTTCGCCTAACGCCGAGCCGCCTGTATGCAAGGTGCTCGACTATCAGAAGTATCTCTACCAGCAGAAGAAGAAAGCCAAGGAAATCAAGGCCAAGTCGACAAAAGTTGTCGTAAAGGAGATCCGTTTCGGCCCCCAGACCGACGACCACGACTACAATTTCAAGCTCAAACACGCCATCGGCTTCCTTCAGGAAGGCGCAAAGGTGAAAGCCTATGTGTTCTTCAAAGGCCGTTCCATTCTCTTCAAGGAACAGGGAGAAGTGCTTCTGCTTCGTTTTGCCAACGACCTCGAAGACTACGGAAAAGTCGAGCAAATGCCTCTGCTCGAAGGAAAGCGAATGATCATCATGATCTCGCCTAAAAAGAAATGATTCGGCGCCACGGGTTGGCGCAAAATTATACAACTCGAATTAACTACATTAACAAACAAACAAATGCCCAAGATTAAGACTAACTCCGGTGCCAAAAAGAGGTTCGCCCTTACCGGATCAGGAAAAATCAAGAGAAAACACGCTTTCAAGAGCCACATCTTGACCAAAAAGACCAAAAAGCAGAAACGCAACCTCACCCACGCAGGTCTGGTAGCACGCGTCGACGCTTCGAACGTCAAAGCTCTCCTCGGCCTCAAGTAAGACCGACGGTTTCTCTCGATTCGCAATCACAACGACAGCTTAATTCGTGATTTTATAATTCATTATTAACCGAATGCTCAGCCTTAAGCACCGTCATGATGACGGACGCTGACGTTCAAAAAATCATCTGAAACAATGCCAAGATCAGTCAACCACGTTGCATCGCGCGCCCGCCGCAAGAAAATCCTCAAACTTACCCGTGGCTACTTCGGCTGCCGCCGCAATGTATGGACCGTCGCTAAGAACACCTGGGAAAAAGGTCTTACCTATGCCTATCGCGACCGCAAGGACAAAAAAGGCAACATGCGTGCCATCTGGATCCAGCGTATCAACGCCGCCGCCCGCATGCACGACCTCAGCTACTCCAAGCTCATGGGCCTTATACACAAGAGCGGTATCGAAATCAACCGCAAAGTCCTCGCCGACCTCGCCCTCAACAACCCGCAGGCTTTCGCCGCAGTCGTTGAAAAGGTGAAAAACGCATAAGCAAACGGCTAAATCACACAGGCGGAGTTGCATCGTTCGATGCGACTCCGTTTTTATTTATATTTCAGGTCATTACAATGAAGCACGAAAGCAATCGGATTAAAAATATGTTTTACAACATAATTTTTTAGCATGTTTTGAAATCTTTTTGTACCTTTGCGGCGTTTTAGGAATGAAGCCCGAGGGCTTCGACAATAAGTAACCTCATTCAAGATTGTTTTACTAATTCCAGATGCTATGCTTAGAATAGTCAAAAAAGCCTTAGTATGGTATTGCAAAGCGAGTGCTTCACTCTACTCGCCCGACATGAACAAGTGGTGCTAAACCACCACAGACCAAGGATCGGCAAGTCGATCCTGTGAGAAATCAACATCGTTTCAACAATTTATCAGACCGTCCGACGCAGTTGCCGGGCGTTTTTTATTTCTTTTTTCGTATCTTTGCGCATTATACATTCCTGCAATATATGAAAAATTTAGTTTTAACGCTTCTGGCAGCGTCGGCCCTGTCGGCCACGGCGGCAGACGCACCGCTTTGGCTCCGCGACGTCAAGATCTCACCCGACGGCTCGCACATAGCATTCACATATAAAGGCGATATCTTCACCGTGCCCGCCAGCGGAGGCGAGGCCACGCGCCTTACCTCCCAGCCATCATACGAACAGCTACCTGTATGGAGCCCCGACGGCAAGACGATAGCATTCGCATCGGACCGTTACGGCAATTTCGATATATTCACCGTCGCAGCCGACGGATCGTCGGGCACATGGAAGCGGCTCACATACAATTCGGCTTCCGAACTTCCTGAAGCATTCACACCCGACGGCAAGGAAGTGCTTTTTTCAGCCACGATACAAGACCCAGCTACCAGCGCCCAATTCCCGACAGGACGCATGACCGAGCTGTATGCCGTTCCCGTATCCGGAGGGGCCACACGTCAGTATCTTGCCACACCTGCGCGCAATCTGTCGTGGGCGCCCGACGGCAAAAGTTTTGTCTATGAAGACGTGAAAGGATTCGAAGACGTATGGCGCAAGCACCATACGTCGAGTGTCACCCGCGATATATGGCGTTACACTCCTGCCACCGGCAAACACGAACGCCTTGTCGACCGTCCGGGCGAAGATCTCAGCCCGGTCGACGCAGGCAATGCCATCTACTTCCTGAGCGAGCGCGAACCTTCGAAGAGTCTCAACGTATACCGCGCCGACAAAGGCGACTATACCGCCGCCAAGCAGGTGACTAACTTCAAGACACACCCAGTGCGCTTCCTGTCGCGCGCCGCCAACGGCACAATGGCCTTCACCTACGACGGCGAGATCTACACACTCGCCGACGGAAGCTCCAAGGCCGTCAAAGTCCCCGTAAGCATAAAAGGCGATTTCCCCGACGAACTGCGCAAGATAGGAGGCACCCGCGGCGCCACAGGTGCCGTAGGCTCTCCGAACGGCAAACTCGTCGCATTTCTCTATCGCGGCGACGTATTTGTTACCCCGGTGGAATATGCCACAACAAAACAGATTTCAGACACTCCCGAGGCTGAATCCGATCTCACCTGGGGCAACGACAGCACACTCTACTACACCTCCGAACGCGACGGCAAAGCAAATATATACCGTGCGACGATAGCCCGAACGGGCGAGGAGCACGATCTCGCCCATGCCACTGTCATAGCCGAAGAATCCGTGTTCAAGACCGACAGCCACGAGCGGACAGCTGCCAAACTGTCGCCCGACGGCAAGAAACTGGCATTCATTCTTGACCGCAACAAACTCGCCGTCATGGACATGAAGTCGAAAAAAGTGACAGAACTGACCGACGGCTCCACACATCGCCAGCGTAACGGACGCTTCTACTATACATGGTCGCCCGACTCGCGGTGGATAGCGCTCGAGATCATCGACCGCAAGCATGATCCATATTCCGACGTAGCCATAATCAATGTCGAAGACGGCAAACTCACCAATATAACCAACAGCGGCTATTTCGATGCCGAACCCAAATGGATCCTCGGAGGCGATGCCCTCGCTTTCTCGACAGAGCGCCTCGGCATGCGCAACCACGCCTCATGGGGCTCTCAGATGGACGTTTTCTTCGTTTTCATGAATCGCGACGCCTACGACCGCTTCATGCTTCCCAAAGAAGAGAAAGAACTGCTTAAAAACGGCGGCAAAAAGGAGAAAAACGACACCATAATCAATGTGGAATACGACAGCCTCAGCGATCGTCAGGTTCGCATTACACCGATGTCGACCGACCTGCGCGACCAGATCGTAGACTCCGACGGCAAGCATCTCTACTTCATATCGGGCGCCGACGAAGGCTCTTTCATATGGGACTACGACCTCGAGAAGAAGAACCTCAGCATGAAGCGTAAACATCCCGAATCGGCATATTTCGACATCTCGGCCGACGGCAAGACAATATTCCTCTTCGGCGGATCGCTCAACAAATTCGGCGACAATATCAAACCGATAAGCTATCGCGTCGAAAAAACGCTCGATCCGGCAGCCGAACGCGCCTTCATGTTCGACAACATGGCCCGAGAAGAAGCCGAACGCTTCTACACCAAGGATATGCACGGCATCGACTGGCCGGCCATGACCGCACACTACCGCAAATTCCTGCCCCATATCAACAATAACTACGATTTCGCCGAACTGCTCAGCGAGATTCTCGGTGAACTCAACGTGAGCCATACCGGCGGACGCTATCAGGGCAACTCCGGAGCCGAAATGTCGGAGCGCACGGCAAGTCTCGGTGTACTCTACGATCTCGACTACACGGGTAAAGGCATGCGCATAGCCGAAATCCTTGAAAAAGGGCCCCTCTACAATATCGACAGCGCCATCGCTCCAGGAGCAGTCATCGAGAAAATCAACGGAGAGGCCATCAGCACCGAGATGCCGGCCGACCGTCTGCTCGCCGACGCTGCCGGAAAGCGTACTCTCATCACAGTGAAAGGTACCGACGGCACGACGAAGGATATTGTCGTGCGCCCGATAAGCAGCGGCCGCCATGGTGCCCTCCTCTACGACCGCTGGGTGAAACAGCGTGCTGCCGACGTCGACCGTCTGTCGGGCGGCCGCCTCGGCTACGTGCACATCTCGTCGATGGACGACGATTCGTTCCGCAAGGTCTACTCCGACCTTCTCGGCAAATACAACGACCGCGAAGGCGTGGTCATCGATATACGCTGGAACGGCGGAGGACGTCTCCACGAAGACATCGAAGTGCTCCTGAGCGGCGAAAAATACTTCACTCAGGAAATACGCGGCGAAGCGACATGCGATATGCCTTCGCGCCGATGGAACAAGCCTTCGGTGATGGTGATGGCAGAGCCATGCTACTCCAACGCCCACGGCACCCCGTGGGTCTACAGCCACCGCGGCCTCGGCAAGACCGTAGGAATGCCCGTGCCGGGTACAATGACATCGGTCAACTGGGTTCGCATGCAGGATCCGACGCTCATATTCGGCATTCCGGTTGTCGGCTACCGTCTGGCCGACGGCTCAGTGCTTGAGAATCAGCAGCTCGAGCCCGATATCCGTGTAGAAAATACGCCCGAAGGTATCGTTGCAGGCGAAGACGCACAGCTCCGTGCCGCCGTAGAATCGCTTCTCAAAGATATAGACTCGAAAAAGAAATGAAGATAATAGCCGAAAGCAGCAGCACCCGGACGGAATGGGCTCTGGTCGACGGCACCGAGATCGTCGAACACGCATTCACCACGGGTCTCAACCCGTTCTTCCAGACACGCCGCGAAATATCGCATGCGGTGCGCCTGGAGCTGCCCGAAGCTTTCTTCCGGCGCCGGTGGGAACATGTATACTTCTACGGTGCCGGCTGCTCATCGAAGGAGAAGAACAAGATCATGGAATCGTCGCTCGTGGCGCAGTTCAAGACTCCGGTGACGGTGCAGAGCGACCTTCTCGGAGCCGCACGCGGTCTGCTGGTGCGCAAGCCCGGTCTGGCATGCATACTCGGCACCGGCTCGAACTCGTGCCTCTACGACGGATCGGAAATCGTGAAGACCGTATCGCCACTGGGTTTTATCCTCGGCGACGAGGGTTCCGGCGCTTATCTGGGCAAGACATTCATCGCCGACATGCTCAAAGGACTCGCTCCTGCGGCTCTCGCCCGCGCTTTCTATGAAAAATACGAAGTGACGCCAAATATGCTTATGGACGAGGTCTACACCAGTCCTCTGCCAAGCCGTACACTATCGCGATATTCTGTTTTCCTCGCCGATCATCTCGCCGATCCGTATGTCTACAGCCTTATCTACGATGCCTTCATGCGCTTCTTCAACCGCAATATATGGGCTTATCCATATAAGGAGAATCCGATATGCTTCGTAGGCTCAACATGTGTGCTGTTCAAGGATATACTGGTCAAAGCGGCCGCCGATTACGGCGCCGAAATCGCTAAAATCATACGATATTCCATGCCAGGCCTTATAGAATATCATTCAGCCGACTGATACACCGGAGTATGAATTATGGAGATAAATCATCCATAATTCATAATTCGTCGAACATTAGGGTGCTGTTGCGTGTTCTTATAGCAGACCAACGAAATAAAAAACTCTCTGCTATTATGACAACTGCAAAAGATATCAAAGGCACCCGCACCGAAAAAAATCTCGTGACAGCCTATATGGCCGAATCAGCTGCCTATTCCCGCTATACATTCTACGCATCGCAGGCCGACAAGGAAGAATATTTCCCTATCGGAGAGGTGTTCAGAGAAACCGCCGCCAATGAGTTGCGCCATGCTAAAGTATTCTTCAAGTTCCTTCAGGGAGGCTCCGTCCAGGTGCCGCTCGATGTTGATGCCGGAGTCATCGGCACCACAGCCGAAAATCTGACCACAGCAGCACGCGAAGAAGAATTCGAAGGTGTGAAACTCTACACAGACGCCGCCAAGGTCGCTGAAGAAGAAGTCTTCGCCGACATCGCAAGCCACTTCCGTGCCATTGCAACAATCGAAGAGCGTCACCGCCGCCGCTTCCTCCACTATCTCCGTCAGGTCAAAGACGGAACAGTGTGGAAACGCGACCACGAAATCACGTGGAAATGTCTCGTATGCGGATATGAATACAAAGGGACCACTCCTCCCGAAGTATGCCCCGCCTGCGACCACCCGTACCAGCACTATATGGCCATGGACTACGTGGAAGGACTCGAATAAGACCCACCATCACTCCTCATATACCCGCAAAAGGGGGACGAGCCATCCGGGCCCGCCCCCTTTGCCTATTTAAGAGGTTGTTTAATAACATATGTGAAATCACAGGTTGGTGGATTTTTGCTTAAATTGCACATTATGAAGAGGGAACATAGCGGTGGCTATGTGACC
>ERZ836877.219-NODE-219-length-101865-cov-24.739564_pt1 | contig 101865 bp, 72 predicted proteins | sample MGYA00519469_ERZ836877 | MGnify/ENA primary metagenome ERZ836877 (study PRJEB31850, sample SAMEA3708809) | human gut metagenome | biome: human gut; feature: human-associated habitat; material: faeces | place: China | collected 2014 ...
GGTTTTCGTCATCAATTTATCGGCGGCAGGAAAGCCGCCGCCCCACACGCCGCCCCACACGCCGTCTCACGCCCCTGCGTCAAACTTTTAATAGTTATCAAAATTTCGAGCCGCCACACAAATTCACAACACACTGAAAATCAACACACTTCAAACCTTCCCCGTCAAACTTTTTCTCTTGTCCGAAAACTTTTAAAAACCTACATTTGCATCAATACAACCACAATCAGTTGTGTTTTATACCCGATATGAAAGTTTGGGACAAAGTGCGCCAAAATCATTTTTGCGTCCATCCATACCATTCTTACCATCAACCAATTATCCCGACTCTATTTCCCCGAACATGAAAGTTTTGTTTTGATGATGAAAGTTTGTTAGCGTAAATTTGCATCATTTAAACTAAGCAACGGCGCAGGTCAGTCCGAAAAAGACCGTTTTTAAAGATTATTTCATCCGTTAATATTTTTTACATATATTTGCATATTGACTGATACAGTCCTTACGCCAACAAATAATCATCACAAAATGAAGAATCTATTTATCGCAATTTTCCTATTCTCTCCGTTATTCCTTGTGGCACAGGAGGCGGCGCCGGCTAATGCCGACGAAGCACTTCAGGACACTGTCAAACTAAAAGAGGTGGTCGTTAAGGTCTCCAGACCCATTTCAAAGATCGAGGGAGACGGTTTCGTCACTCAGATTCAAGGGTCAGTACTGCAGGAATTGGGCACTGCAAAGGATGTGCTCGGGTTCATTCCCGGAATTCAGAACAACAATGGTGCTATTTCAGTCATAGGGTGCGGTGTGCCCACCATATATATCAACGGTCGAATGGTGCGTACCGGTCAGGAACTTGACCAGCTGAGAGCAGACAAGATGAAAACAGTGAAACTGATCACAAATCCCGGCGCCCGCTATGACGGGCAGACCAACGCCGTTATACGCATCACCACGGTTAAAAATCTCGGCGACGGTTTTGCTCTCGATTCCCGTACCTCTTTGAGTTTCCGAAATTATTTAGGCGGCAGGGAGGATCTGTCGTTAAATTACAGGCATAATAATCTCGATATTTTCGGGACCCTCGAATATGACTATAATAAAGGTAAAGGAACGATGACCGAGATTCAGGACTCATGGCTGAAGACCCACAACCGCTCTCTGCTGAATACTGACGCACACCGCAAGTCGCAGATTTATGACGGCAAAATCGGTTTCAACTATTCTCCCTCTGAGCAGCACCATTTCGGGGCATTTTACCACACTTCGCACCAACCTGCAAGGGATTTCCGCCATAGCGCATCCCGATTCTATCAGAACGACATAATGGTCGACAACAGCTGGCTTTCAGGCAGTGACAAGTCGACCGACAATGAGCATCTTATCGACGCCTACTATAATGGCACATGGGGCGGCTGGGAAGCCGACTTCACATTTGACGCTTTATGGAGAAACAGTGATGAAAACCAGAGAATTCGCGACATGTCGACATCCGAGTCCCGGGAGATGCTCCTTAAGGATAAGAGCCGGGGCCGTCTGCTGGCAGGCGAACTGCATCTGACACACAGCTTGTGGCGCGGCTCCATCGGGTTCGGAGGACAATACTCCAACAGCGACAGAAAAGACAATTTCCTCGGTGACGAGGCGCTGATCAGCAGCAGCAACAACCGCATCAACGAAGGAAACCTCGGCCTGTATGTCGAGCTATCACAGAATTTCAACTGGGTAATAGCTCAGGTAGGAGTGCGCTATGAGCACATCTACAGCAACTATTTCGAGAATGCAGTGAAAATGCATGAGCAGAGCCGTAAATACAACGAACTGCTGCCATCGGTCAACTTGATTTTCCCCATTAAGAAAGCCATGCTGCAACTCGGCTATTCACGCAAATACCGCCGACCCCTTTATTCCCAGCTGAGCAGCACCGTCACCTACTACAACCAGTATCAGTATGAAAGCGGCAATCCCTTCCTGAAAACACCTTTCAGCGACATTGTCACATTAAATTTCCGATGGAACTGGCTGACATTGATGTGCCGCTACAAACACGTCGACAACCTGATTATATCATCGGCATCGGCATACAACGGTTCCGAATCTATTACCCTTATGAAAAAGGACAATTCGCCCTACGCGTCACACAACATCGAACTTGTTGCATCGTTTGTTCCCGGACTGATCAAAAACTTTTATTATCCGGTGCTATCTTTGATCGGGCAAAAGCAATTCCTCAATGTGAATTATCGTGGGGGGATAAAAAAGATGAACCGTCCGATGTACATGGTGAATCTCCAGAACATGTTTATGCTCCCCAACAATTACATGCTGACCGCCAGCCTCAACTGGAGAAGCAAGTTTGATGCGGAAAATATCACCATGCACCCGACTTGGAACATTGATTTACGCGCACAGAAAAAATTCGGCAAACACTGGAGCGTAGAGCTGTCGGCCAACGACATTTTCAACACCGCTGACAAGAATCATTTCATCATGTACAGCGGTGCCTGGGGAATTGATATGGAAAAAATCAATACATCACGCAATTTTATGCTGACCGTCGGCTATAAATTCAACACCACCAAATCGAAATACAAAGGCAAAGGCGCAGCCAAAGAGGAACAGGAGCGTCTCTGACATCCGATGAAAAGATTCAAATGCATAAGGCAGCATGATTCCATGCAATGCGGCATAGCATGCCTGTCCATGATAAGCAATTATCATGGACAGGCATATTCGCTTGAATATCTGTCAAATCTATGTTTCGCCACCACCGAGGGGGTCTCGCTGAAGGCCATCAAAGACGCCGCGGGGGATATCGGTCTTGAATCCGAATGCGTGAAGACCACAATCGACGATCTGTGCCGGGCGCCGCTGCCGTGCATCTTGCACTGGAATCAGAATCACTTTGTGGTGCTGTACGCCATCTCCAAAAACAGAAAGCACTTCTATATCGCCGACCCGACCAAGGGGAAGATAAGATACAGCTACGCGGAGTTTCAGAAACACTGGATCTCCACTTCGTCCAACAGTGCGGAAAAGGGCATCGCGATGTTTTTCAACCCCACTGAAAAGTTCGGGGCAGGCAAACAGCAGAAATCCCGCAACAGGAAGTTTTTAGGCTTTCTGTGGCCTTATATAAAATCCTACAGGAAATATCTGTTTCAGATACTGTTGGGGTTATTGCTGGGATGCGTGTTGCAGCTGATCCTGCCCTTTCTGACGCAGGCGATTGTCGATGTCGGCATCAGGCATAAGGATATCGGATTTATCTGGCTCGTCCTGTTGGGCGAACTGATGATAGTGGTGGGGCGCACCGCCACAGATTTTGTCCGCCGGTGGCTGCTGTTGCACATCTCCATGCGCATCAACATCTCGCTGGTGAGCGATTTCTTCATCAAGCTGTTGAAACTGCCGATGTCGTTTTTCGACACCAAGCTGATGGGCGACCTGCTGCAACGCATCGGCGACCACTCCCGCGTGCAGTCGTTCCTGACGGGGCAGGTGCTGGGCATCGTCTTCACCTTCCTTAGCTTTATCATCTTCGGCATAGTGCTGTTTGTCTACAATCCTCTGATCTTCGGCATCTTCCTGGCGGGGAGCGTGTGCTATGGATTCTGGATTGTCTCTTTCCTGCGAAAACGCAAGGTGATCGACTACGAACTTTTCGAATGCCAGGCCCGGAACCAGAACCGCACATATCAGTTCATCACCTCCATGCAGGAGATAAAACTGCAGGACTGCGAGCAGCGCCGCCGCTGGGAGTGGGAGGACACGCAGGCCGACCTGTTCGACGTGCAGATGAAATCGCTCAAGCTGCAGCAGACGCAGGAGGCGGGATCGATTTTCATCAACGAGATAAAGAACATCGTGATAACGGTTCTTGCCGCCACGGCCGTCATCCAGGGACATATGACACTCGGCGCCATGCTCGCGGTGCAATATATCATAGGACAGCTCAACTCTCCCGTGGAACAGTTCATGACGTTTATCTACTCGTTGCAGGATGTCAGGCTGTCACTTGAACGCATCAACGAGATCCACGAGGGGAAAAACGAAGAGACCGACGAAAACTCCGCTACGGAATTCGCGGCCGGGAGATCGATCGACATCAGCCACGTCGATTTCAAGTATGATCCGCACGCGCTGAAGAAGACGCTCGACGACGTCTCGTTCCGTATCCCCGAGGGGAAAGTGACGGCCATCGTGGGGGCTTCGGGCAGCGGCAAGACCACCCTGATCAAGCTGATGCTCGGTTATTATCCCGTGCTGTCAGGCTCAATCGTCATCGCCGGCCGGGACATCAGCCGGTACAATCTGAAATGGTGGCGCCGGCATTGCGGGGTAGTGATGCAGGATGGCGTGATATTCTCGGAATCAATCGCCCGCAATATAGCCGTCGACGACGGCGAAATCGACGTGGACCGCCTCGAACATGCCGCACGGATCGCCAACATCCACGACTACGTGATGGCGCTCCCGTTGAAATACAACACCAAGATCGGACCCGACGGCGTAGGCCTCAGCCAGGGACAGAAACAACGCATACTCATTGCCCGCGCCGTCTACCGGAATCCCGATTTCATCTTCCTCGACGAGGCCACAAACGCCCTCGACGCCAAAAACGAAAGAGCCATAGTGGAAAACCTCGACGAATTTTACAAAGGCCGCACCGTGGTGGTTGTAGCCCATCGTCTGTCGACAGTCCGCAACGCCGACAGTATAATCGTGCTCGACTCTGGCCGGGTGGTGGAAACCGGCAGCCACGCATCGCTCATCGCCCGCAAAGGCGCATATTACACACTCGTCAAAAACCAGCTCGAACTCGGCAACTGAACAAATGGAAAACACCACCCGCACACCCGGAAAAACCCCGACCGGCACGCACGACAAAATAGAACTCCGATCCGAAAAAGTGCGCAAACTCATCGGCGAGATACCCCCGTCGCTCGTGCGCTGGGGAGCCGCCATCATCGCAATCGTCTTCCTTGCGCTGCTGGCCGCCCTCTGCTTCCTCCCCTACCCCTATTCCCCCGGCGAAACAATCCTCCACCACCTCCTCAACTAACCCCTTCAGTCAGTCAATACCCATTCCTTACAATCCCAAACAACAAAGCCGCCCCACACGCCGCTCCACACTCAGCCCCGACTCTTTCACATTTTCAAAGGAGGCATACATGGTTAATGAGATATTTTTATTAACTTTACGGCTCCAACAATGATTCGTATGACTGACCCAACAATACGAGGTACTGTAATTGCCATTCTGGCAACAGTATTATTGACAATCACCGGCTGCAGCCGGCCCGAGCACCCCGCCAGATCCGACGGCAGGTTGGATCTGGCGGACGATCTGATGGAATCACGACCCGATTCCGCCCTTACCGTGCTCTCATCGATCGACACAACAAGCCTTGCCGACGATGGGGAAAAGGCCCGCTATGCCCTGCTGATGTCAATGGCGCTCGACAAAAACTATATCGACACCACCAATTTCGACATCCTCCAGCCCGCGATCGACTACTATCCCACGCACGGCACCCCCGACGAAAAGCTCCGCACTTTCTATTATCAGGGACGAATATTTCAAAACAAAGGCGACCGAGACAATGCCCTCCGCTCATTCAACAAAGGCATTGAAATATCCTCCCATTGCAATGATTCATTGTGCATAGCAAGGACGCTCGTTGCCCGTGGAGCACAATTTTTTGATTTTTCTGATTACAAAAATTACATCAACTGCCACCTTAGAGCCGCAAAAATTTATAAAAATTTATCTCGCAAATGGCATGAATTTGACTGTTTGCGCAATGCTCTGAATGGCACTGTTTCATTAAAAGACAAAGCAAGAGCGGACAGCATACTCCATATTTTAGAACAATTCCACGATTTGGATAAGGATCAGGAACGAACATATAACGGATTCATATTAGCCTATACCAATACATTTGGAAATAAAAGCGATATTCAGAATCTGATTCAAAGACAAGAACGGAATTGCAATCTTAACACAGACGGCTTTCTCAATCTTGCATTCGCGTATCACCAAATCGGGAATGACGCAAAAGCTAAACACATTCTGGATTCAATTCATCAAACGACTGATTACAACGCGCTTAAATATCTTTCCATATCAGTTGATGTATATGAATCCTTAGGCGATTATAAGAAAGCCCTTGCTTCCTATAAAGAATTCTCAAAAAAATAGAATCAATAGATTCAATTCGATACGAGCGCAAGTCAAAATTTATTGAAGAAAAGCACCAGTTGGAAATTAAGGCCGACGAGGAGACAAGACAACATGCACATATAATAATATGTTGCATCGGCGGCATTCTATTTCTCCTGATGGTCATCATCATGTTGTTCCTACTATTTCGCAGCACTAAAAATCAGAAAGATCTGGCTGCTGAAAAAGCCAAAACCTCGGCACTTGAAAGCGAAAGGCTCAAAGCTGAAAGCGAAAAACTGGAACTTGAAAACAGGAATCTTCAACTGGAAAAGGAAAAACAGGCATTGGAAGCAGAAAATCTGTCCCACCGGGTAGAATCATTGAAAAGCGAATGTACAAGCCTTAAGAAATTGATCGATTCTCACGAAGATTTACCTTCGGAAGTTCGGCAGACCATAAAAGTTCGTTTCGAATTATTGAATGACATGATGAGCCGGTATTTAACCGACAATAACCTATACGAGGACTCCGTCACACCCTGGATAAAGGAACTCACCGACAACACAGAGGATTTCATGAACAGCAACCGTCTGGCATTTAAGGCATCACATCCACGTTTCATCCAATATTTCGAAGAAAGGGGTTTGACGGTCGGTGAAATCAACTATGTATGTCTTTACGCAATCGGATTGAAAGGCAAGGACGTGGGAAAATATCTCAAAAAACCCAGCCATGTCAACATCAGCAGCGCCATACGCAAAAAACTCGGCATCGACAAGCACGAAACCAACATCGGCATTTATGTGCGCAAGCTGCTGAAAAATTGTGATTGAATACCCGGCATGAAAGTTTTCAGGCGAATGCGCCAAAAACACATTCTCGTCTAACGCCACCAACCTAATTATCAACATATTATCTCGGATAGATTTTTCAAAATATGAAAGTTTTGTTTTGATGATGAAAGTTTGTTATCGTAATTTTACATCATCGAAACAAACAAAAAAGCACAAAAAATGAACAAATTTTTATCACTTATTCTTGCTCTAATCACTTCAACTCTTCCATTGGTCGCGGAGGATAATTCCAATGAGCCACCGTCGCAGCCGGTAGAGTTTGAAGTACGCAAAAAACAGGACACATCAACACCAGCACATCGTATACCCGCCCGCATTAACATTCAGGCATATTATAATGTTGAAGAGGGCACACTCGAAGTTTACTATGACGGAGAAGCTGTCGGCGAAACATTCCTATTCCTAAACGGCAATATCATCGGATATGACTCCTAAATAAGCACCTCTTTCCCGATCGCAGCTCCCGGTCGATACAAAATTGAAATCGTCAGCGATTCGTGGACTGCCATCGGCTTTCTTCAACTATAGCCGTATAATTTAAGATCCAGCCACCGCAAACTGTGCAGACCTGTGGAAAGGCGGCTTTCCTGCCGCCTCCCTATTCTATATGCTTCCCGGCTATTTTCAATACGTTGATTCAGACCCAAAAGCCGGCTTCCGTCATCTTTAGGCCGGCCGCCCGAAAGCCCCCTTTCCACAGCCTCCGCACTTCCATTCGTAACAGCATACACAAAGGAATAAAACATATCGATAGACGTCAATCGAAACCGAGCATTACCGGAGGAAATGCCGGAGGTGCCGATCTCCGAAAAATTGAGGCATAACTAATTTCGACAATATGAAATCTGTCGTTCAAATTTCCGATTTACCTGACGTCATGTCAGTCGACGAACTCATGGATGTAAAGGGCGGTATTTCCGGCAACGGAGTCCTGTGTGGTCTCTTCAGTTCTGCTGTGACATGTACCGTATACGGATCTGGAATCTGACTATGTGGGAAATACGGGTGCCGGAATATTCATTGTACACGCCCGACACTTTTTCCGAGATCAAAGCGACACGAGACCAACTTCTATCCATACAGGATTTTGTAAAGAACAGCATTCTGCCTGATGCGAAAATACAGATTGTTTTCAGCGCGGAAGCTCTTGATGCAAAATTCCGAAATGCAGGCCCCAAAAAAGATTGTTTCCACGGTGGCTCCTGTGGGATCTTACAAAACAGACTGTTTATATTGCCCGACGGCAAAGTGAGCGTTTGCGAGCAGATGTACTGGCACAAGGATTTCATAATAGGAGACCTTAAAACATCTTCGATACAGGATATCTGGAATTCAGAACGCGCCCTGCAACTGTTCAATGTTTCAAAATCACTGTTCAGGGAGGATAGCCCCTGCATGAAGTGTTCGCATTTCGATGATTGCAACGCGAAAAAAAGAAGATGTGTTGTAAAGGTCATCAAAGCTTACGGCGCGGACAATTGGGATTATCCTGATCCAAGATGCAAATTCGCGCCCAAGTTCAACAACGATTTAATTTACTGAAAATGAAAAAGATATTATTAACACTCCTGTTGCTTACGTCAGTTGTGTCCGTAATGGCGTACCCTTACAAAGGGTTTGTCTCAGACGGGCATGGACAAGTTATTGCCGGGGCCAACTGTGTATGTTTTTCACTACCTGATTCAACTTTATACAGTGTTGCAATGTCGGATGAATCAGGAATTCTGACTTTCGACGCACCTGCGGGTCGCGACTGGTATATAGTCGTCAGCAGTCTCGGCTATCATCCTCGCACCCTTTCAAACAAGGAATTTATAAAATTATCCGAAGCAGGCCGGCTTTTGGGACAACATTATTCTCAACTGACTGTCAACATACCACTGGCTCCCAAGGCATCGGAGCTGAGGGAAGTGGTGGTGACCGCCCACAAGGGCGACATATCGATGAAAAACGGCATTATTTCGTATAACAATCTGGATGAAATACGGAAAACCCGCGCTATTTCGTCGGCTCACGACCTGCTGCTGGCGTTGCCGCTGCTATATTCCACCGATGGCGATAACATTTCACTGACAGGCGCCCCCCTGGGGAGTGTCATCTACATCAACGGAAAACGGACACTGATGGATACGGCGGCATTGATCGATTATTTAAAGAGCATTCCTCCCGAAATGATCAAGGGGGTGGAAATCATTTACACCCCCTCCCCAAAGTGGAAAACCCGCAGTTCCGTGATAAATGTTACGATCAAACGAAACGATCCCCATACGCTCAACGGACAGGTGAGTGCCTCAGGCACATGGCAGCATCTGCTCTCCGGGCGCCTGGGGTCGTCGGTCTTCTGCGGTCTGCCCAAATGGAATGTCAATGCCGGGTATTCCTTCAATTGCGGCAAAACGATTCAGAAAGAGGTATATTCAGGCCGGCACACCGTGGGCGATGATGTTTTCGATGTCAGCAACACCGAGGAGGCAAGGTCATTGTCCGACACGCACCGCTTCTATGTCATGGCCGATTATGAAATCGACAAAAGCAACTCCCTTTCAATCAACTATGACGGACAGTTCTTTCCCAAGGTGGACAGTGACTCGTATTCCGACAATTCCGCTTTCGGGATTTATAAATCCGGATCACGGTCCAAGAAGTATTTCAATGCCGTTTCCCTGAGCTACTCCAACAAGAAAGGGATCGATGCAGGCATCGACTACTGGCATTACACCGCCGACCGGAATCAGATAATCACCGGCGACGACACCTCGGGCAATCCGGCTCTGACAGGGCATTCGGGTCAGACCGCCAACCGCGCAAAAGCATATCTCGACATGACCACTCCGTTAGGACGGCAGTGGAATCTGTCGTATGGCGCCTCATACGAATTCAGCAGAAACGCCAACCGGCTGATCAACATCTCCGACGACCCCGACATGGTCAGTGACGATGTGAGGACCAAAACCGACGAACATATCGCCAACGCATACGCAGGCGTTCAAAAATCATTTTTCGAGGGCAAGTTGTCGTTGTCAGCCAACCTGAAAGGTGAATATTACAAAATAGCGGATTACAAAAAGACTCAGCTGCTCCCTACCGCCACTGTCACATTCATGCCCTCGCAAACTCACATTTTTCAGGCGTCATACCAATCTTTCAAATCATATCCCTCCCTGTGGCAGCGGCAGGAATATAAATCATATGTCAATCCCTACCAGCTCAACGAGGGTAACCCCACATTGAAACCGGCGACTTACAATATAGCGTCCCTGATGTACTTTTTCAAACAGAAATATATGCTGTCGTTGAGTTATTACCGGGTCAACAATTTCTTTTACACCCAATCCTACCAGTCAAACGATGCGCTTGTGCTGATAAGTCAGCCCTACAACATTGATTTCTCACAACTCTATGACCTGACTCTGTCAATACCGGTATCGATTGGCAAAATATTATTTACAAATATAACGGCGACTTTAAACGTGGAGACTTACAAATCTTCCGACTGGCACAATCTATCGTTCAACCGAAGAAAGTTAGGGGGATACTTCTGGCTGAACAACACTTTGACCATATCACAGAAACCAAAGATCTCGATCAACGTCACCGGCATGTACAGAATGCCAAGCATCAACGGCTTATGGAATGTCGGACATGGATGGCTCCTCAACGCCGGCGTGACCGGGACCTTCCTTAACGACAACCTTACAATCTCTTTAAAAGGAAGCGATCTGCTGAGAACCCTCTACGGCAAACAACAGGTACGTTTTGACCGACAATGGATAAATCTCGACAACAATTATTACACCCGGAGCCTTTCGCTTTCCGTCTCATATAAATTCAAAGGATATCAGGATAAAGACATCAAATCCCGCGACACATCCCGCTACGGTTTCGACTGACGCCAACAAATAATCATCACAAAATGAAGAATATTCATCGCAATTTTCTTACTTTCTCCGCAATTCCTTTTGGCACAGGAACAGGGTCAGACTCAGGAGACGGCGCCGGCTAATGCCGACGAAGCGCTTCAGGACACTGTCAAACTAAAGGAAATTGTTGTAAAATTTTCCAAACCCATTTCAAAGATCGAGGGGGACGGCTTCGTCACTCAGATTCAAGGGTCGGTACTTCAGGAGCTGGGCACTGCAAAGGATGTGCTCGGATATATTCCCGGAATTCAGAACAACAATGGGAATATCACCGTATGGGGGCGCGGAGCTCCAACTGTCTATATTAATGGCCGAATGGTTCGCACCGAGCAGGATCTTGATCAGCTTAGAGCCGACAAGATAAAGACAGTGAAACTGATCACAAATCCCGGTGCCCGCTATAACGGGCAGACCAACGCCGTGATACGCATCACCACGGTTAAAAATCTCGGCGACGGTTTTGCTCTCGATTCCCGCTCCTCATTCACATACGACGATTATTTTGGGGGCAAAGAAGATGTGTCAGCCAATTACAGGCATAACAATCTCGATATTTTCGGAAATCTCGAATATCGTGGTTCAAAAAGCAAGAATAGTGTTACGACCAATCAGAATGCATGGATGCAGACGCATAACCACACCATCATTGATGATTATTCACATGCTAAACGGCATTCCATCAGCGGCAAGATCGGATTTAATTATTCTGTCAGCGACAAGCACCATTTCGGCGTATATTACCGCACGGCCCACGGAACGGGCCGTATCCTCAGCGAAAGTACGTCGGAATTCTATCAAAACGATCTTCTTATAGACAACAGCCTGGTTTCATCCTGAAGCAAGGGAACATCCCATCAACATCTTCTCGATGCCTACTATAACGGCTCATGGGGAGGCTGGGAAGCCAACGTTACGTTTGACGCTTTATGGAAAAACATTGATGGGAATCAGTCAATTCAGGAACAGTCGGCCTCTGCATCCCGGGATATGCTTCTCAATAACAAGAACCGCGGCCGGTTACTGGCAGGGGAACTGCATCTGACACACAATCTGTGGCTGGGATCTATTAGCTTCGGAGGGCAATACACCAACAGCGACAGAAAAGATACAACTCTAAGCGATTACGAGATGATCAGCAGCGGGGAAAGCCACATCAACGAAGGCAATCTCGGAGTATACGTCGAGCTCTCCCAGGACTTCAAATGGGTAAACGCTCAGATAGGGCTGCGCTATGAACATGTTTATAGCAATTACTATGAAAACGCCGTCAAAATGCACGGGCAATGCCGAAAATACAACGAGCTGCTGCCATCGGTAAATCTCGTGTTCCCGATAAGGGAATCGACCCTGCAGCTTGGATATACCCGTAAGTATGAACGACCGATTTATAGCAATTTGAGCAGTAATATTGAATATGTCAACCAATACCAGTATGAAAGCGGAAATCCTTTCCTGAGGCCCTGTTTCAGCGACGTTGTGTCGTTGAATTTCCGCTGGAAATGGCTGATGCTGATGTGCACCTACACGCATAAGAACGATCTGATTGTCACAACAGCATCAGCTTACAAAGACTCTCAGACAATCACCCTCTTTTCAAGAACGAACTCGCCCTACGACGCGCACTTCATAGCATTTTATGCATCGTTTGTTCCCGGCATGATCAAAGGGTTCTACTATCCGGTGTTAACGGTTGGCGGAGTGCAGCCATACCAAAACATAGATTTTTGTGGCCGTATAAAGAAAATGAACCGTCCCACGCCCCTGGTGTCTCTCCAGAATTATTTCCAGCTCCCTGACAATTATTCACTGACAGCAAATTTCATGTGGGTCGGAAAAGGAAACACAGCAAACACAACTCAAAGCTCCAGATGGCAGATAGATTTCAGTGCACAAAAATATTTCGGCAAACACTGGAGTGTGAAGTTATCGGTTAATGACATATTCAACTCCGCTCATAAAACATGGTTCACCTCATACAGCGGCGTCAGAAGTACAAATATCTCCTGGGACAACACTTCACGAAATTTCGATATTACCGTCGGCTATAAATTCAACACCACCAAGAGCCGCTACAAGGGCAAAGGCGCAGGTCAGTCTGAAAAAGACCGCTTATAATCTTTACACCCGGTTTATACAAAGGCTGTGGCGCGGCGGCTTTCCAGCCGCCGGCCTCCGGCCTCTGCAGGGCACTTTTGCGGAAAAAAACGGCAAACTCATCGGTGAGATTCGAAAAAAAATGTAACTTTGCAATCAGAAAAACTCAAAGTAACTTTCCACAGTTCCTTATCACCATGAACGTCACCGAAAGATTTCTCAGATATGTGAAGTTCGACACTCAGAGCGACGAACTCACTAACCTCACCCCCTCCACTCCCGGACAGTATATTTTCGCCCAGGCTCTCGAAAAAGAGCTGCATCAGTTGGGTCTGGAGGAGATCACCCTCGACGAAAACGGCTATCTCATGGCCACTCTCCCGGCCAACACCTCCAAGGCCAACGTGCCCGTGGTGGGGTTCATCGCCCATCTCGACACCTCCCCCGACATGTCGGGCCACAACGTGAAGCCCCGCATCGTCAGCAACTACGACGGCAACGATATCCTCCTCAACGAGAAAGAGGGCATCGTGCTCTCGCCCGATCAGTTCCACGAGCTGCGCAACTATCTGGGTCACGACCTCATCGTCACCGACGGCACCACTCTGCTCGGCGCCGACGACAAGGCCGGCATAGCGGAAATCATCTCGGCCATGGTGTTCCTGAAAGAGCACCCCGAAATCGAACATGGCAAAATCCGCATCGCGTTCAATCCCGACGAGGAGATAGGCCAGGGGGCACACAAATTCGACGTGGCGCACTTCGGAGCCGACTGGGCCTACACAATGGATGGCGGCGAAATCGGCGAACTGGAATATGAGAACTTCAACGCCGCCGTGGCAAAGGTGTCGTTCCGCGGCCGCAACGTCCACCCCGGCTATGCCAAGCACAAGATGATCAACTCCATCCGCATGGCCAACCAGTTTATCCTCATGCTCCCGCGCTGGGAGACACCCGAGCACACCGAGGGCTACGAAGGGTTCTATCACCTTGTGCAGATCGAGGGCGACGTGGAGAAGACCACCCTCACCTACATCATCCGCGACCACGATCGCGACCGCTTCGAGCGCCGCAAAAAGGAGCTGGAGCATCTGGTACGCAAAACCAACAACGAGTTTCCCGACTGCTGCTCGCTGGAGCTTAAGGACCAGTATTACAACATGCGCGAGAAGATCGAGCCGCTGATGTATATCGTGGAGAACGCCGAGAAAGCCATGGAGCGCGCGGGCGTAACCCCAAAAGTGCAGCCCATCCGCGGCGGCACCGACGGCGCCCAGCTCTCGTTCAAGGGTCTCCCCTGCCCCAACATCTTTGCCGGCGGCCTCAACTTCCATGGCCGCTATGAATTCGTGCCCGTAGATTCCATGGAGAAAGCGCGAGACGTGATTGTGGAGATAGCACGCATCGTCAACGAAAACGCCTGACACCCGTCGGCTTCCTGCTTTTGTGGAGAGCGCCACACCAAACAACAGCGACACCCTCGTAATTGTCACCGGAGCCACCGCCTCGGGCAAGACGGCTCTTGCCGTCGAGCTGGCGCAGGCTCTCGGCACGGAAATCATTTCAGCCGACTCCCGTCAGCTCTATCGCGACCTTACCGTCGGCACGGCGCCGCCGTCGGCCGACCAGCTCGCCGCCGTGCCGCACCATTTCGTCGGCAACCTCGGTCTCGGCCAATATTATTCCGCCGCGCAGTTCGAGGAGGACGTGATGCAGACGCTCCCCGGCATCTTCAGCCGCTGCGGCTCGCGCGCCGTCATGGCCGGCGGATCCATGATGTATATCGATGCCGTGTGCCGCGGCATTGACGCCCTCCCCACCGTTTCGGAGGAGAACCGCCGCGCCGCCTACGCCATTCTCGACACTGAGGGGCTCGACGGCGTAATAGCCCGTCTGCAACAGCTTGACCCCGAATTTCTCCGCACCACCCCCGACCTGAAAAACCACAAGCGGCTGGTGCACGCGCTCGAGGTCACCCTCCAGGCGGGACGCCCCTACTCCTCGCTGATAACCGGACAGACGCGCCGACGCCCGTTCCGCATCCTCAAATTTGCAATCGACATGCCCCGCGAGGAGCTTTTCGACCGCATAAACCGCCGTGTGGAGGCCATGATGGAGGCCGGATTGCTCGACGAGGCCCGCCGGGTATATCCCCTGCGACACGCCAAAGCCGGGCATCCGGTGCTCAACGCCCTCAACACCGTGGGCTACAAAGAACTGTTTGCCTGTTTCGATGGAGAAATGGACCTCGCAACAGCCGTGGCCCGCATACAGAAAAATACCCGCGTCTACGCCAAAAAGCAGCTGACATGGCTACGCCGCGACCCGTCGGTGATCTGGCTCCCCACCTCCGGGCCGCTCCTCCCGGCCATCCTCAGCCGGCTTTAAGATAAAGGGAAAGGAGAAAGGCAATCGCTGACTTAATCGGACGTTACGAGTGTGAGGACTCCATCCTTGCCATATAGCACCGACGAGAACACAGGGTCGTTGACATCGACGCGATATTTGTCGGCAGTGTGCTCCACCCGGTCGACACACTGATCCAGACCGTTGTGAATCAACAGATGATAAAATTTGCCCGGCACCACCGCGCGGAGCAGCGGACGCGCCAGCGAATATCCCTCGGGAGCCACCGTCTCAATCACATTCCCCTTTTTATCGAACTCGAAGCGGATGCCGTCGGCAAGCTCCAGATTATATTGTCCGGTGGTGAACACCTTGTCGCACCGCACCACCGCACGTCCGTTGCAATGCTTGCGCAGAAACTTGCGGGTCTTCGACGGCAGCTGATCAAAAGTCACCGAACCGGCCTCCACGGGTCCGACGCCACGATACTCTCTGGCCAGGCGCGCGGCTACACTCTCTTTAACCACGGGCATGCTCTCCGACACCGCCTCCTCGGCGTGCAGAGGTGCGTCAAGCGCCGCGCCGCAGAAAATCAATGCAAGCGCAGAGCCTAAAATGCTTCGTCTGATCTGTCCGGTTTTCATAATAATGTATAGTTGAATCGTAGAATGCTGCCTTGCAGCTACTTTTGAAACATCTTTGTAACACCAATTGTTTGCTCCCCTTGCAAAAAAAACCTAACTTTGCACAAAATAATTTGGAACAGTTACTTAAATGAACGGCTGGATTACCATATTGCTTCTGGTGGTGTCGAACATATTCATGACATTCGCCTGGTATGGCCATCTGAAGCTTCAGCAGTCGGGCGTGTTCACGGCCAACACTCCTTTATATATCGTGATACTCGTATCGTGGGGTATCGCGCTGCTTGAATATGCCTGTCAGGTGCCTGCCAACCGCTATGGTTACCTGGGCAACGGCGGCGCTTTCTCGCTGATGCAGCTCAAGGTAATCCAGGAGGCTATCACGCTTATGGTCTTCACGGTGTTCACCGTGTTCTTTTTCCGCGGCGAAGCACTCCACTGGAATCATTTCGCGGCATTCCTATGCCTGATCCTGGCCGTATACTTCGTGTTCATGGAGTAGAATCAGCCACCGGGCCGATGCCATGACTCCATCGTGCCATTTCCTTGAATCTAACAAATAAACGACAGCATCATAACCAAACAGAGACATGAAAAAATTACTGACCTCCATGCTGATTGCAGTCACAGCCGTAATGGCTTCCGACGCGCAGCGCACATCAGTCACCCTCACCGACGGCTGGCAATTCGCCCGCGGCACCGCCGACGGCGCTCCGGCCTGGCAGAATGTCAGGGTACCACACGACTGGGCCATCTACGGTCCGTTCGACATCAACAACGACCTCCAGGATGTGGCCGTAGAACAAAACCTCGAAACCGAAAAATCGCTGAAAACCGGCCGCACCGGCGGTCTGCCATTCATCGGCAAGGGTGTCTACCGCCGCACCTTCAATATTCCCGACACCACAGGCAGAGCCTTCACCATCCTCTTCGACGGCGCCATGAGCAATGCACAGGTCACTGTCAACGACAAGAAAGTGTCAGCTTGGCCCTACGGCTACAACTCATTTTACGTCGACCTCGACAACCGCGACCTGCGTCCGGGCGAAAACACCCTGCAGGTCGACCTCGAGAACTTCACGCAGGCTTCGCGATGGTATCCCGGTGCCGGCCTCTACCGCAATGTGCACCTGATCACCACCGACCGCGTGCACATCCCCGTGTGGGGCACTTACGTCACCACACCGAAGGTAACCCCCGAATATGCCTCCGTGCATCTTGAGATGGAAATCAACGGCGGAGAACGCCTCCCCCGCGATCCTTACGGCAAAAAAATCGACGTGGTCACCGACATTCTCAATCCCCAGGGCCGCGTAGTGGCGACCAACAAGTCGTTCTACACTCCCCGCGGGCAGAAATTCTCGCAGAATTTCATCGTTGACCGTCCCGAGCTTTGGAGCCCCGAGACTCCCGCCCTCTACACCGCCCGCACCACCCTCAGCGTCGACGGGAAACAGGTCGACACCTACGACACCCGCTTCGGCATCCGGTCGGTGGAATATATTCCTGAAAAGGGATTTTTCCTCAACGGCAAAAAGACTAAATTCAAAGGCGTGTGCAACCACCACGACCTCGGCCCCCTCGGCGCCGCCATCAACCGTTCGGCGCTGCGCCATCAGCTCGAACTCCTCAAGGATATGGGCGCTAACGCCATCCGCACCTCGCACAACATGCCCGCACCCGAACTCGTGGAACTTTGCGACGAAATGGGTATTATGCTGATGGTGGAACCCTTTGACGACTGGGGCTTCGACCCAAAATCGCCCAACGGCTATGGCAAGGTGTTCAACGAATGGGCCGAACGCGACATGACCAACATGATACGCCACTATCGCAACAATCCCTCGGTGGTGATGTGGTCGATCGGCAATGAGGTGCCCTCGCAATGGGGCGAACCGGGCATGCGCGAACTCACCATGCTTGGAGATATTGTCCGCAGACTCGATCCCACCCGCCCCTTCACCGCAGGCATGAACGCCCATTTCGGCGCCCTCGCCAACGGCTATGCTGCGGCGCTCGACATCCCCGGCTTCAACTACAAGCCTCAGGACTACGACTCGCTCTACAATTCTCTGCCGCAGAAGATTATCCTCGGTTCGGAAACCGCTTCAACCGTTTCCTCGCGCGGCGTATACCACTTCCCCGTGGTGATTCCCGGCGCCGACTGCCGCAATGTGGCTTTCCACCCCGACAATCAGTCAAGCAGCTACGACGTGGAGAGCTGCCCCTGGTCCAACACTCCCGACATCGATTTCGCCCGCGACGATGATGACGAATGGGTAATCGGCCAGTTTGTATGGACCGGATTCGATTATCTCGGCGAGCCTTCGCCCTACGACACCAACTGCTGGCCCAACCACAGCTCTATGTTCGGCATCATCGACCTGGCTTCGATTCCCAAAGACCGCTATTATCTCTACCGCTCGCAGTGGAACACCGCCGACACCACTCTGCATGTGCTCCCGCACTGGAACTGGAAGGGACGCGAGGGCGAAATCACTCCGGTATTCGTCTACACCAACTACCCCAAGGCCGAACTCTTCATCAACGGCCGCAGCCAGGGTGTGCGCGAGAAAAACAATTCCACCTACTACAACCGCTACCGTCTGATGTGGATGGACACCCGTTATGAACCGGGCGAGCTGAAAGTGGTGGCATACGACGCCGCGGGGAATCCCGTGGCCGAGAAGATTGTCCGCACCGCAGGGAAACCGCACCACATCGTGCTCACACCAGCCAACACCCGTCAGCTCAAAGCCGACGGCGACAATCTGCTTTATGTCACAGTGCAGGTTGCCGACAAGGATGGCAACATAGTGCCCACAGCCGAGAATATGGTGAAATTCGCCGTGAAAGGTGCCGGCACTTTCGAGGCCACTGCCAACGGCGACCCCAAGTGTCTGCTCCCGTTCCAGAATCCTGAAATGAAACTCTTCTCAGGCGCCGCCACCATGATAGTCCGCAGCGCCGACAACCCCGGCGAAGTGACCGTGCGCGCCACCTCGCCCGGTCTCAAACCCGCCACGCTCACCATCCCCGTGCTCTGACCCCCACGAAGCTCTGACTCTTCTGCCACCGCCGTCCCGCAGGCATCACATGCTTATTAGGTGGCGGTGTAGCAGATTCACAAACTGATAGTTTTTCAATCCCCACTTAGGCGCCACAAGCAGATCGGCCGGCGCCGACGATGTGAAGCGGTCGATGGCCGTTTCCGGCGCCAGGGCGTTCATCAGCTCCACTATCCCGACACACAGATCGAGATACTCCTCCGGCGTGAACAACGACACACAACTGCTGTCGGCGGCATATTGCCGGGCAAGCGCCGAGCCTTCAACAATCTGCAACTGATGGAATTTGATTGTTTCGGGTTTCAGGGCGACGGCGCGGCGCACTGTCTCGAGCATCATCGGGCGCGACTCGCCGGGCAGCCCCATTATCAGATGTAGCCCCACTGGTATCGCCCGGCTTTTAAGCCGCATCACGGCATTCTCCACGCATCCCCATGTATGGCATCGGTTTACGCGGCTTAGGGTGGCATCGTGCGACGATTCGGCGCCAAGCTCGATCATGATGCGGGCGCCCCGTTCGCGCCGATCGCCCAGTGCGTCGAGCAGTGGCTCGGGGAGACAGTCGGGACGGGTGCCGATCACAAGCCCCTCCACACCCGGAGCCGCCAGGGCCTCGTCGTAGAGCGCCAACAGCCGGTCGAGTTCTCCGTGAGTATTGGTATAACTCTGAAAATAGGCCAGATAACCCATATCGGGATATTTCCTCCCGAAAAAATCGCGGCCACGCGCAATCTGCTCCGTCACCGACAGATGCGTGCGTCCGCTGCCATCGGTCATCGGCGAGAATGAACTGTTGTTGCAATAGGAGCACCCGCCTCGCGACAGCGAGCCGTCGCGGTTGGGACACGAAAAACCGGCATCAACTGTGAGTTTCTGCATTTTACGGCCGGGGAAACGGTCGGCGAGAAAGTCGGCATAGTCGCGGTAGTATCGTCCCATCTCGTAGAGATTATTCGCAGGGACACGGGGGATCGAACCGGTCGCGGGAATATGATCCGGAGACGTTGGATTTGGCCGAAAGATTCATAAGCCGGGCATCGAAAATGGTCATTGCAGCCATAGCACGCACTACTTCGCATCCGCGGATGGCGATGCAGGGATCATGCCGACCTTTGGTGCAGAGTGTGGTCTCGCGGCCACAGGTGTCGAGCGTGGGAAGTTCAACGCTGACCGACGGCGTGGGTTTGAATGCCACGCGCATCGTCACGGGCTGTCCGTTGGAGATTCCTCCGAGGATGCCGCCGCAATGGTTGCTGCGCCACCCGCCGGCGTCCATCAGATCGGCCGCCGCGGTGCCACGCATGCCCGAGAGAGCGAAACCGTCGCCATACTCGAATCCATGCACACCGCCGATAGAGAACATGGCCGACGCCAGCATCTGTTGCAACTTGGCAAAGGTAGGCTCGCCCAGTCCGGCCGGCAGTCCGGTGACAGTGGCCGTCACCACCCCGCCGACAGAATCCCCTTTGGCGCGACACTCGTCGATAATGGCGGCAAATTGCGACGGATCGGCCGATCCCCCTATTTCCGTCACTTTGGCCGTAAACGATATGCCTAAGGGGCGAAGCGCCTGCTCGGCAAAGGAACCGGCCACCACACGGCTGATGGTCTCGCGGCCCGAGCTGCGGCCACCGCCGCGCCAGTCGCGCAGACCATATTTGCGGTCGTAGGTGAAATCGGCATGGTTCGGACGATATAGTTCGCGAATGTTGTCGTAGGCCTGCGAATGCTGGTCGGTGTTGCGCACCATGAATCCTATCGGCGTGCCTAATGCCACCACGGTATCGGTGTCGTCGGTCAATCCCGCCAGTTCTCCTTCGCAGAGCGCCATCAGGCCCGACAGAATCTCCACATGGTCAGGTTCACGTCTCTGTGTCACCTGTGCCGACGCTCCGGGGCGGCGTCGGTCAAGAGCCTCCTGCAACGCCTTAAGCGACAGGACAGTGCCGGCGGGGATGCCGTCGATGACGCCGCCGATAGCGCGGCCATGCGATTCGCCGAACGATGTCAGGCGGTAGATATTTCCGAAAGTATTCATAAGTGCGATGAGTTTGCGTGATGGTGTGTGTTGGTGTGATGATGAATGATGGCGCGTTGGTGTGTGATGTCACTCTTTGACAAGGTCGGCGGCAGTGGCGCCGGTATATTCCACAAGGTCGGCGGGCGACAGCTCGAACTGCAGTCCGCGCTGGCCGGCCGAGATGAAAATGCGGTCGTGGGCGAGAGCATCCTCCTGGATGAATATGGGGTAAGGCTTCTTCAGCCCTACGGGCGAGCAGCCGCCGCGGATATAGCCGGTGACGCCGAGCAACTCCTTCATCGCCAGCATCTCCACCTTCTTATAGCCGGCGGCGCGGGCCGCCTTCTTGAGGTCGACCTCGGCAGCGCCCGGCACCACGCACACGAAATATTGCCCGGCCTTCATCGGCTCGCTGTGGAGCACCAGAGTCTTGTATACCAGGTCAATATCCTCGCCGAGGGTAGCGGCCACATGCACCGCCGAGAGGTCGTTCTCGTCCACCTCATAAGGCACAAGCCGGTAATTCACCCCCGCCTTGTCGAGCAGACGTGCCGCATTCGTTTTCTCGGGACCAGCGCCCCCTTTCGATTTCTTGCTCATATTCAAAGAACTGCAGCTATCTTGCGGATCTTTGCAAGTCGGCTCATCAAAGAAGAATCAGATTTAGCAACTTGCATATTATAATCACTCTGTAGTTTCAAAAATAGCTCGGCTTCAATTCCAAAAGCAGCTTCCAACAATAGAGCCAATTCAGTATTCACCGCGCGTTTACCGTTGATAACTTCGTTGAGTAGCGAGGGAGAAACACCGATTTGATTCGCAAGCTTCACCTGCGAGAGATTACGGGCTTCCAGCTCGTCACGGATAAGTTCTCCGGGATGAGTCGGTTCAAATGGAGTAAGATTATTGGCAATCATAGCCGGATCTATATTGGCGAGCGTTATCATATCAATCATAATGGTTTGAAAGTTCAACAATATTACAAATCGTAAGAGAAGATTCTTCGGCAGTCTCATTCAGAGTAAATTCAATACGATACTTATCATTCACGCTTACAGAAAACATGCCTCTCTTATCGCCTTCTAACGCCTCGAATCTTAAAGAATTAATTGGGAAGAGCGCTTCTTTGGATGAAGCCCATTTGAGGTAGTCTATACAACGTTTATAACGCTTGACTATCTCAGGTTGAAAGCGGTGCTTTTTATCCTTTGACTTTCCGCTTTCGTATAATTCCTTTAAGTATTCTTTATCAAAGGTGACTATCATATTTTTATAATGATGCAAAGTTAACAATAGTTTTTCATCTTCACAAATTTGTGAAGATGAAAAACTATTGTTATATAAATATTACAAGTTAGTTTTGAGGAAATCGCGGAGATTGATATGGCGTATGCCGGGATATTCCCCGAAGCCTCCGCAGAGGGGATCCATCGAAACCACATACTTCGGATAATTGTCCTGAATAGCGGCGATATTCCCGAACTCACGTTTGACCGTTTCGTCGGAAGCAAGGAGATATGTCACCTGCACATAGATCCGCTGTTCTGCCCTTGTCGCGACAAAATCAATCTCTCCGGCACGCAGTATGCCGACCGTGACGTCAAACCCCTGCCTGCGGAGATGGTTCCACACCACATTCTCCATCACTTTTTCAATACTGCCTCTGATGTCCGGTTCGCAGAGATGATTACGGATGCCATGGTCAGAGAAATAGAGCTTGTTGTTCGTTTCAAGGAGCAGTTTGCCATGAATGTCGAAACGCTTTACAGGCAGGGCAAGGAATGAGTCGCGCAGATATTTGAGATAGTTCGACACTGTTTCGTCGCTAATCTTTTCACCTTTGGAGGTCAGGAATCTTACAATATTGGCCACGGAGAGAGGCTTGCCGATGTTGTCAGCGACATAGCGTATCACATTCTCGAGTTGTGTGACATTTCGCACCTTTTCCCGGCTGACAATATCTTTTACGAGAACAGTATTATAAACGCCCTCCAGATAGTCGTTTATCTGCGACTTTTCCTCAGATTTAAAAGCGAGCAAGCCTGGAAGACCGCCCATTATCAGATAATGCATGAGTGCCCGATCGCTGTCCTCCATGTTATGAAACCGCAAAAACTCGAGGTAGGAGAGATTGTATATTTTTATCTCAATATATCGCCCTGCCAGTCGCGTGCCCAGTTCACTCGAAAAAATATACGCATTGCTCCCGGTAGCAATAACCTGACAGCGGTTTTCAGCATGCAGGCTCCGCAGTGCGTTCTCATAGTTTTCAATATCCTGCACCTCATCTATCAGAAGATAATTCTCACCACCTTCCGGCATCCGGGAGATTACATAATCATAGAGCTGCTCTGCCGTCGCGATGTCGCGGAACTCCTGAAATTCCTTATTTATATATACAATGTTCGCTTCCTGACGATTCTGTTTCAGCCATTCTTTAAACAGTTCAAGCACCTTGCTCTTTCCCACACGGCGTTGCCCCACAAGGATCAACATCATGCTGCGATTTATCAGGCCTGCTATCTTTTCTATATACTGCGGACGAGGTATCAGCTCCATATACATATTTTTTTGCAAAAATAACCGATTATAATTGGATTTCCAAACAAATTTTGCGAAATCACCCGATTATAACCGCAAATTACCGCAATTATCGTCAACTTTCCCGATTATAACCGGAAGTATTAGAGCGCGGAGGCTGTTGGAAAGTTGTGGGGCGGTCTATGGGGCGGCGGTTTTCCAACCGCCGGATGCATTAACCAATTCAACCATCGGATAGAATTTGTTATCAGTGTCGCTAACAAAAATATTTTTTTATTTCGCAACAAATTAGTATATTTGCAGAAACCTAAAGAATTATTAACTGTTACTATATCACTCCTGCAATGAGGCATTTAATTTTGCTCGTCTCAGTTCTATTACTGCGAACGAACTGTGCGCTATCAGCGACGCCAACAGTTCAAAAGGGCCACAACAGATACACAGAGACAATCCAATCAAACACCTCTTTTTCAATTAAATGTAACGACATATCCGATACCGGGTCAGGTTCTGCTTATGAATCTCACACTTTTTCTCTTGCCCATAAAAATGAGAACACCACAGACTATAGTTGGAGATTTCTTTTAAAGAACAAGCAAGGCGGCTATACCCAAATATCAGAGGGAAACTCCGAAAACTTTATTATCGATAAAATTTCCTCACAAGACAATTTCTATATTAACATTAATGGAGATTTGGAGGGCAGAATAGAATGCGATTATTCATTAAACGGTGAACTACACAGTGCTGTCCCTTTCACGCTTTCCTTAGAATTGAAACCGATCATTCAATCTATTGATAATATTTCCGCCATCAATACAGGAGACTACGAATTTTCTTTAACATTCGATGTCAAATATGCCGGAGCCGATTACGTTTCAGTCGAAATTGAAGAGGAGTATAACACCACTCTTAGAAATTATCGATTCGACGAACCTTATATTGCCCATGTAAAAATCGGTAATATAACTAATCTATATTATAGTTGGGTAACTATAATAGTCTCCAATAAATATGGCACCACTTCTGAAACGCTCGAATATGAACCGACTTTCGATCGGGAGAATGCAGAGTCTTTGGTAAAGGAGGTGAAATATAACTACCAATTATTTAGCGGATCGGTAGAGAAGTTGGACTGCAAAGGTGACTTATATTTATCTATGTCGTTACCGGAAAACACCTCCAGATTAATATTCGAAAGATCTAAACCGCACCTAATTAATCCGGCCTTAGATCAATTACGCATTTTATCCAAAGGAGAAATACCAGTCGGCGAAAATCATACTATACATAACATCCCATGGGGTACATATTTCCGGATACGTGCGATCCTTGCGGATGGTACCGATGTGTATTCTCCCATATACTCGACCAACGATTACATGAGCAAGGTTGACCTTGACGCTTTGATCAGTTCTGCCTCAGTTGAGAATGTGGATATTGATGACATAAAACTTTATATAGAAGATAAACAGCTATATGTATACACTTCTGAGATTCTGTCTCTTTCCGCTTTCGATATGTCTGGCAGACATATATTTAACGGAAACATTCATCAATCAATTGTGATACCGCTCAATAATATAATTTCACCTTTCATCATTATTAAATACTCAACTTCAGATACAATCAAAGTCAAAAAAATGCTGGTAAAATAACAGCAAAACCCGCCGGGAATCGGCGGGTTTTACTGTCTCATTGTGTGGAGATGTATGTATTGAGTGTGGGGATTTCCGGGATTATTTTGTGTGGCGGAGGACGTCGAGAGCTTCGTCGTAGTGGGGTTCTTCGGTGATTTCCTGAACCAGTTCGGAATAAATGACTTTGCGATCTTCGTCAAGAACAATCACGGCGCGCGCCAAAAGCCCTGCCAACGGGCCGTCGACAAGCTCCAGACCGTAGTTTTCGGCAAACAGCGGAGAACGGAATGCCGATGCGGGAATCACATCCTTGATTCCTTCTGCGGTGCAGAATCGTCCGGCAGCAAAAGGAAGGTCCATTGAGATGCAGAGCACGGTGGTGTTGTCAAGTTTCGACGCCTCTACATTGAACCGGCGCACCGAGGCGGCACACACCGGCGTGTCGAGACTCGGGAAAATATTCATTACCACCCGGCGGCCTTTGAGGTCGTGGCAGTTGATTTCCTTAAGTTCGGGAGTGACTAAATTATAGCAGCTGGCCTTGTCGCCTACATTAGGGATATTGCCGCAGGTGTGGCAGGGATTGCCTTTGAAGTAAACAGTTTCCATATTTATGTTTTTACTACTTATAACATCAGGCGTGCCTGCATTGTTTGCTCCGGAGTGAAGATTGCCCTGTGAACCGCAGCCGCAGCGATGGTCAGCGAAGCAACGCCCCTGCCTGCAGCAGGTCATCGGCCATGGAGTCGGATGTGCCGATTTTCACATCAGCGACCTTGCCGTCGCTCCCGGCAAGTATTACCGTGGGATAGGCGGTGATGCCGCAGTCGCGCACAAAAGGTTTGGCCGAAACGAGGTGAGCCTCCCCTTTCCGCAGCGGTCCGGTGATTTCCTCCACGGCATCAATGTCGGTGGAGGCGAACATCAGGATCAGCGTGGTCTGGCGCGGAAGACTGTCGACTACGCCGCGCAGTGTGGCTACGGTGGCGGCGGTCGTTGCCACCGAGGGGTCGAGCACGGCGATAATCACCGGCGACGGGAACGGATCCCCCTTGTGATAGGTGTAACGTTCGCCGGTGGTGGTGGGAAGTGCGAACCCCGGCACCGGAGTGCCGCGAAGATTCTCCACGGAGTAATTCGATTCGCGGTAGCGGTCGAACATCTCGGGATAGCGCGCACGCAGTTGCTCCTCATTGTCGGGCACTTCCGCTACATTCGCGTCGGCGTAGATGTAGCGGGCCGTCACCTCCTGCTCACCTAACATCCCTGGGTTGAACAGGCTCGAAATCTTAAGCGGCTTGCCGTCGGAAGCCGCAAAAAAGTATTCTTGCCTGAGGCATTCAAGCGAGTTGATGTTACGCACAACTTTCAGCATCGTGGCCTTCCGACCGTCGACCGTAGTTTGAGCCACACTCACAGTATAGGTGGAATCGGACTCCATAGCCGCCAGACGGTCGGCCATCTCAAAGGGGAAGAGGTCGACAAACTGGGCGTTGCGCATCACCCCGCCGGCATCGGTCAGGAAAGGAACGCTGTCCCATTTATAGTGATATTCGCGCAGACGGTGGTCGCGGTAATTATAATAGTGTCCGTCGAAATATGCCGAGAAGCCAGAGGCATTCTCCCCACGTCCGGGCAGCGACCAGTCGATGATATAATTGTAGCTCAGCAGCGAGTCGGCGGGCGCTTTCTCCGAAGCCAGAGCTATTTTGTAGATGACATCATCATCGGCCATAGGCAGGGACACGGCATAATCCACCGTAGCGTCAAATCTCGGCATGGCGCGCAGGGCATCTATCTCGTCGGCAAAAGCCGTGCGAGCCTGCTGCGTGACGAACCTTGCACCGGAAGCAGTCGCCGCACCGACACAGCAACGGGTCTCTCCATGACAAAGCACGGGGAGACCAAGCACTGCAATCATTATAAATTCAAATTTCCCTATCATAAACAGAAAGGTTGAAACGAGTTATCGGAATCACTCATTCGATATATCAACAACGCTGAGTGAAAAAAAGTTTCCCTGCGCCACGGAAAAATTTTCACGGCTGTGGCAAAGGATATCGTGGAGGGAGGGTCAGGGGTTCAGCAGATCGGGATTGAAAAAATCCATTATGTCGCGCGAATGCTCCAGCAGGACCGACGCCGGGCCGCCCGGACAGAGTTGCGCCCCCTCCTCATAGGCCGTCATCGCTTCGCCGCGACGGCCTGCCCGCCAAAGCACCTTTCCCTTTTCGACCAGGAGGAGCGAACGGTCGGCGGCATCCGTGGCCTCCGACATCATCTCCCCGATGAGCCGCAGCTGCTCTACGGAGGATTTTCCGGCTATTATTTGTTTGATTTCAGCGGTGGTGAGCATATTTTTTTTGAGGTTTCGGGTAAAATTCGTATTTTCGTGCCTGCAAATATAACAATAAAACGCAACAGAGCGACTATGATAAAACGGATTTCACTCCTTGCCGCCGTGATGATTTGCGCACTTTTCAGTGCCGCGGCAGTCGACCCGGCGCAGACCGGCTACAGCTACACCGAATGCGAGGGGTCGATGATGCCCTACCCTGCTCCCGAGGCGGCGACAGAGACCCCCGACTCGCTTACACCCGTGTTTATCAACCACGTCGGGCGCCACGGCGCCCGGTTTCCCTCATCAAGCAAAAACGTTGAGGCAGTGATGTCGCGTCTCCGCGAGGCCGACAGCCGGAAAGCCCTCACGCCATTAGGCCGGGAGGCTTTGCAGCTTGTGGAGTTTGTGGCAGAAAACGCCCATGGCCGCTGGGGAGCGCTCGACTCGCTCGGTATGGCCGAACAGCGTGGCATAGCCTCCCGCATGTTCCGCAACCACGGCACACTCCTTACCTCAGGTAAGATCCATGCCATCAGCTCCTACTCGCCCCGCTGCGTGATGAGCATGTATGAGTTCACCCATCAGCTCGACCGTCTCGACAACCATGTGGAAATCTACACCTCGTCAGGGCGGCAGAACTCGCCTCTGATGCGCTTTTTCGATCTGTCGGAGAGTTTTACCGAATATCTCAAACAAGGGGATTGGAAAGCGGCTTACGACATGCAGTTCGCCACCATGATGCCCTCGGCGCCCGCGCGCCGGCTGGTGAAAGAGAGCGAAACACTCTCGAACGAGGAGGCACAGAAACTCACGTCGGAACTATTCTCTATTCTGCAGGGACTCCCCGCGATGTGCCAGCCCCCGCAGCTTGAAAAATATTTCACCCTCGAGGAGGCCAACGCCGCATGGTCATGCACCAACCTCCGCCACTATCTGCAACGCACGGCCACTACAATCTCTGCCATGCCGGCCGAGATTGCCGCCGACCTGCTCCTCGACCTTATAACCACGACCGACGAGGCGGTGGCCGGGAAATGCGAATACCGCGCCATGCTGCGCTTCGGCCATGCCGAGACGCTCATGCCCCTGCTGTCGCTCATGAGATTGCGGGGATGCTACTATCTTACAAATTATTTCGACACCGTGGCCCTTCACTGGAAAGATTTCCATGTTGTGCCCATGGCCGCCAATCTCCAGATCTCGCTGTTCAAAAGCAAGTCAGGAAAGATGTATGTGCGTTTCGATCTGAACGAACGCCCCGTGCCGCTTTTCCCCGACAGCGACGATATATATATTGCGTGGGACGACGCCCGCGAATATCTGTCACGCTGCCTTCCCCTTCATCTGCGACCTTAGAATAGTGGCGCCTGAGCGGCGCAGACGCAGCACGCGCTTCACCGACGTGCCTTGGGTGCCGTTGCGGAAATTCAGTGTCAGAAGGCCTTCGATCCCTTCGAGATGGCGGCGCAACTGCTCCATGAGCTGACACACCGAGCTACTGCCGCGGAGCGTGAGCGTGAGGATCTCGCGGCCGAGTTCCGATACGGTGATAAAAATCACATCGTTGGCGTCGACGGTGAATGTTGCGGCGGGAGCCAGAGTAGAAGCCGAAGAGATTGCTGAAAGAGAGGCCTGAGCCGATGCTGTTGCAGAGAGATTTGCTGTCATTACAGTGTACTGTTTAGGATTACATTGCAAAGGTAGCCAGAGACATGGGCAACATTTCAGCACACCTCATTTAAATATAGTTAAAAACAACAAAAGAGAATCAGAGACCCGGCATTTCAGTGCCGGAACAAAGAAAATGAGCAATAACAACAACCACCCCTTAGGCCAGGCACCCTGGTTTCACGTGATATTCTCCACAGGTCTCGGCACAGGCTTCTGCCCCGGCGCGCCGGGCACTGTCGGCGCCTTTCTTGCGCTGCTGATTTGGTATGGATTGTGGTGGTGCGTGAGCGTGCCTGTCCTGTTCTGGATCACCATAGCACTGGTGGTTGTCACCACTGTTGCAGGCGCATGGACCTCGGAAGTGATGGAACGATACTGGGGCGAAGACCCCCGCACGGTGGTAATCGACGAATTCGTGGGCACATGGATTCCCTGCGTGGTGGCCGGCGTGGCCGGCGCACCCGTTGAGACAGCGGTGCTCGGCTTCTTCGGTTTCGCCATGTTCCGCATAATCGATATCGTAAAGACCCCACTCTGCCGCAAACTCGAGCGCGTGCCCCACGGCTGGGGCGTGATGCTCGACGACGTACTTGCCGGCGTCTATGCTCTGATTCTCACTCTCGTATTACGCTATTTCATTACCGGCAACCTCTCGGGCATCTGCTGATCAATCCGCCATAAACTCCAGCTCCTGCGCAATCTGGCGGCACACCGAGGCCGTGGTTGCGCATCCGCGCTTCTTCTCCGCCTCAAACAGCGGCGTGGCGAATGCAACATCGGCCTGCCCGGTCTGCAACAGATTCAACAGCAGACGCATAGCCGTGTAGCGGCGCAGAGGCATATCCTCCTGCGCGAGCGTCATTACAATTTCGCGGGCACCCGCGTACCGGCGCAGCAGTTTCATGCATAGAATGTCGGCGACCTCGGCCGTAGGCACCTCACGCGCCCACGCCACAGCCTCCTCGGCATCCAGCGATTCCACCGGAAAAAGCATGGGGGCTATGAGCATACTTTCGCGGGTAGAGGTGTTGGAGCGCAACCGCCGCGCGAAATCAGCGTAGTCAAACCCCTCATCCTGCGCCTGCGCCTCCGTTCCTCCCGGCAGAAAATCGCGTGCTATCTCGGAAATCTGCGGCAGGTTCAGTCCGAAATTAATCTGATAGGCCGCACCGAGAGCAGCCATCTGGGCAGCCAGATCGCCGTTGCGCATCGCGAAAAAGCGGCGTTTCACCCTCTGCATCGCATTGAATTCGGGCAACTTCCTCTCCTCCGCACCCGGTATTTCTTTCTCTTTCATAATGCTCTCCGTTTTCATTGTGTTGCAAAGTTAATTATTTTGCAAATTATTTAAATCCTAAGAATTAAAAAAGCAGTGTAATTTCCGGGAAATTCCGTAACTTTGCCCTCCGAAACGCACCATTTACCGCCAGTGAAATCTTTGCTGAAATTACTGTTACTTTGCATTGTGGCCATCAGCGCCACCTCCGGCGCAGCCGCGCAGGGGTCAGATTCTATTCCGGAGCAGCCCGTATGGTCATTGCTGACAGTGGCGCCCGGCAATGAGGTCTATGAGCTTGACGGCCACATAGGTCTGCGCTACAGAGGCACCGACGGCACCGATTTCGTGGTGAACTGGGGTGTGTTCGATTTCAATTCGCCCAACTTTCTCTACCGGTTCGTCAAAGGCGAAACCGACTATATCGCAGCCCCGGCATCCACCATGGCATTCCTCATGGAGTATATGCAGCAGGGGCGGCAGGTAACCGAGCAGGTGCTCGATCTCACCCCCGCGCAGTCGCGCATGCTCGAAAGCTACGTGAGCATGAACCTCCGGCCCGAGAACCGCTCTTACCGCTATAACTACATCTACGACAACTGCGCCACCCGTCCGCTGAAACTCATCGAGGCGGCTGTGGGCACGCAGATTTCGCTTCCCGACGACGGCACGTTCATCTATGGCGACACAGGCATTGCCGACGACCTGGCCGAAGGGCACACCTTCCGCAGCGAAATGACCCGCAGCCATGCCGACTACCCATGGTATCAGTTCGGCATCGACCTGGCACTCGGCTGCGGCCTCGACAGCGAAATCACAAGCCGACAGCGCATCTACTCGCCCCTCTACCTTTGCCATGTGATGCGCCACGCCACCTACACCCTCCCCGGTCGCGAGCCGGTGAAGCTTGTCAGGGAGACCCGAGTCATCGTCAGCGGCAACCGTGCCTCGCAACCCGCCACCCCGTTTCTGCTCACACCACTGTTCTGGGCGCTGGTGATTCTCGCGGCCTCAATGGCGGTAGCCTTTACCGACTGGCGCCGGCGCCATATCAGCCGGTGGGTTGATTCGCTCTTCTTCTCCCTGATTTTCATCACGAGCCTGGTGCTCACATTTCTGATATTCGTGAGCGTCCATGAAGCCACTTCGCCCAACTGGCTCTACCTCTGGATCAACCCCCTTGCAATCATTCCGGCAGCACTTATATGGATAAAAAGGTGCAAACGTGCGGTTTATTGCTACCAAATTTGTAACTTTGCGGCATTATCGGCGCTGCTTGTCGTCGCGGCGCTCGGTGTGCAGGCCCTGAACAAGGCTTTCTACCCGCTCATCGCTGCCGACATGCTGTTAGCCGCACGCTACATCCTGATATATTCCCGAAAGTGAAACACCCTCGTCTCGACATAAGCTTCATCCGCACAGGCGCCGTTGCCCTCGGCATCGCAGCCACTATGCCCGCGGCCGCGCAGCAGCCGTTGCCCGAGCGTCCGCGGTTAGTGGTGGGCATCGTGGTCGAAGGTCTTTCTGACGAATATATCGACCTGCTCCGCAGCCACTTCACCGACAAAGGATTCCGCCGCCTCGAAGAGCAGGGGCTGGAAATCACCGACATGGACTTCGGCACACCGCTCGACGGAGCCGCTGCCACCGCACTGATCTTCACCGGCGCATCACCCTCGGTCAACGGCGTCAGCGCCGCCACCGTCTACGACCGCGAGCTGCGCCGTCCGCGCGCCGTGTTCCATGATCCGGCCACAATCGGCAATTTCACCACTGAAACACTATCGCCCAAAGCGTTAGGCGCGTCGACCATCTCCGACGAGCTGCGCATCGCTTCAGGCGGCCTCGGCTATGCCTATGCCCTGGCCGCAAATCCGTCGGAGGCCATAGCCATGGCCGGCCACGCAGGAAATTCAGGATTCTGGATAAACGACAATACAGGCAACTGGGCAACGACCACATTCTATCGCGACCTGCCCACGCGGCCGCAGGAGGTCAACCGCCTCACTCCGCTCGAATACCGCCTCGACACCCTTTCGTGGGTACCCTCCATGGCGATCGACCGCTATCCCGACCTCCCTTCCTATAAAAAAGCATACCCCTTCCGCCACGCTTTCCAGCGCAACGACAAAAACCGGTTCCGCGCCTACAAGACATCGGCAGCCGTCAACACCGACCTCACATCCATGGCCGTGGACTATATCCGCGGCATGAAACTCGGAGGCCGGGATGTCACCGACATGCTTGCCGTGCAGCTGACCCTCGAACCCTTCCCCTACACCCGCGACGCCGATTCGCGCGCCGAGCTTATGGACTCCTATCTGAGACTCGACCGGGATCTGGCACGCATTTTCGATGCCATCGACGTCAGCGGCCCCGGCATGGACCGCACCTTAGTGTTCGTGGCAGGCACTCCCATCACACGCAGGCAACGGCGCGACGACGAGAAATGGGCCATTCCCTACGGCGAATTCTCCTCACGGAAAGCGGTGTCGCTGCTCAACATGTATCTGATGGCCATCCACGGCAACGGCGACTGGGCTATCGGCTATCACGACTCGCAACTTTTTCTCAACCATAACCTTATAAAGGAACGCGGCAAAGACCTGGCCGCCATGCGCCTCGAAGCGGCACGTTTCCTCGAACGCATGAGCGGAGTAAGCTATGCCTGGGCGCTCGAAGAGGTGCTCTCGCGGCAAGCTTCGGAACGACCCGACGCCATGCGGCGCAGCATATTCACTGACACTGCCGGCGACATATACGTATCCATTGCCCCGGGATGGCAGGAGATCGACGACGATTCCGACACCGAGACGCCCACCACAGTGGCCCGCGCAACCGCCTCCACAGCGCCATTCTATATGCTCGCCCCCCAGGTGAAGCATCAGAAAATAGGCACGCCGGTCGACGCACGCACCATAGCCCCCACTGTGGCGCGGATTCTGCGCATCCGCTCGCCCAACGGTGCCGCGCTGCCGCCGCTGCGCCTCTGACCGCCGCAGGCTCCACCACCTTTCTCTCCCCCTTCGCACTACTCATTAATATATAAACTTACCAATATATAAACTTACCCCGACAACAAATGTCACTGAACTCATTCTTAAGCAAGATTTTCGGCAACAAGTCGCAGCGCGACCTCAAGGAAATCAAGCCCACTATCGATAAAATCAACGCCATCGGCCCCACTCTCAAAGATCTGACCAACGACGAGCTGCGTGGCAAAATCCAGACTGTACGCGACGACATCGCCGCAGCCACACGCGACGACGAAAATGCCGTGGCCGAACTCAAGGCTCAGATCGAGGATCTTCCTTTCGACAAACGCCAACCCCTCTGGGACAAAATCGACGAGCATGAAAAGCATATCCTCGACACCCTGGAAGAAAAGCTCAACGAGCATCTCCCCATTGTCTTCGCCACCATGCGCGAGACCGCCGCTCGATTCTCGGCCAACGAGATCATTGAAGTCACCGCGACCGACCTCGACCGCCGTCTGGCTGTAGAAGGGCACGATTTCGTCTCGATCGACGGCGACAAAGCCATCTGGAAGAACAAATGGATGGCCGGCGGCAACGAAATCACCTGGGACATGACCCACTACGACGTGCAGCTCATCGGCGGCGTGGTGCTCCACTCGGGCAAAATTGCCGAAATGGCTACCGGTGAAGGCAAAACCCTTGTGGCCACACTCCCGGTCTTCCTCCGATCCCTCTCCAAGAAAGGCGTGCACGTGGTCACCGTCAACGACTACCTCTCGAAGCGCGACTCCGAGTGGATGGGCCCGCTCTATATGTTCCACGGCTCGACTGTCGACTGCATCGACAAGCACCGCCCCAACACCCCTGCCCGCCGCGCGGCCTACAACTGCGACATCACATTCGGCACCAACAACGAATTCGGTTTCGACTACCTCCGCGACAACATGGCCATGGCGCCTGAGGATATGGTGCAGCGTAAGCACTATTACGCAATCGTCGACGAGGTCGACTCCGTGCTCATCGACGATGCCCGTACCCCTCTGATCATTTCCGGTCCCGTGCCCAAAGGCGACGACCAGATGTTCAACGAGTACAAGCCCAACGTGGAGAAAGTGTTCCTGGCACAGCGCAAGCTCGTCACCTCGATTCTCGCCGAAGCCAAGCAGAAAATCGTCTCCGAAGACAAGGAGGTGCGCAAGGAGGGCGAACTGCTCCTGTTCCGCGCTTTCAAGGGTCTGCCCAAATATGGTCCCCTGATCAAATTCCTCTCTGAGGAGGGCATGAAAAACGCTCTGCTCAAGACCGAGGCATACTATCTCCAGGACAACTCCCGCGAGATGCCCAAGGTCACCGATCCCCTCTATTTCGTCATCGACGAGAAGAACCGCTCCGTGGAACTTACCGACAAGGGGTTCGACGTGCTCACCGACCGCAATCAGGATCCGCAATTCTTCGTGCTCCCCGACATCGCCGCAAAGCTCTCCGAGCTGGAGAATGTGCAGGACCTCTCAGAGCGTCAGCAGCTCAAGGACGAGGCCATGGCCGACTACGCAGTGAAATCGGAGCGCGTCCACACTGTCACCCAGCTTTTGAAAGCCTACACACTCTTCGAGAAGGATAACGAATATGTGATCGACGATGGAAAAATCAAGATCGTCGACGAACAGACAGGCCGTATCATGGAGGGCCGGCGCTACTCCGACGGTCTCCACCAGGCCATCGAAGCCAAGGAGGGCGTAAAGGTCGAGGCCGCCACTCAGACTTTCGCCACCATCACCCTGCAGAATTATTTCCGTATGTATCACAAACTCGCCGGTATGACCGGTACCGCCGAAACCGAGGCGGGCGAGCTGTGGGACATCTACAAACTCGACGTGGTCACCATCCCCACCAACCGCCCCGTGGCGCGTATCGACATGGAGGACCGCGTCTATAAGACTAAAAAAGAGAAATACGCCGCCGTAATCGACGAGATCGTAAAGCTCCGCGATGCAGGCCGCCCCGTGCTCGTGGGCACCACGTCGGTAGAAATTTCAGAACTGCTCAAACGCATGCTCGACATGCGCAGAATACCTTGTCAGGTGCTCAACGCCAAGCTTCACCAGCAGGAGGCTCAGGTGGTGGCGCTGGCCGGCCGCGCCGGCACCGTCACCATCGCCACCAACATGGCGGGCCGAGGCACCGACATCAAGCTCCCCGACGAGGTGAAGCAGGCCGGCGGTCTGGCCATCATCGGCACCGAGCGCCATGAATCGCGCCGCGTCGACCGCCAGCTCCGCGGTCGTGCAGGCCGCCAGGGCGACCCCGGTTCGTCGGTATTCTACGTATCGTTCGAAGACCAGCTGATGCGTCTGTTCGCCACCGACCGCGTGATGAAGATGCTCGACACCCTCGGCCTGAAAGAGGGGGAGATGATCGAGAGCCATATGGTCACCAAGGCCATCGAGAACGCCCAGAAACGCGTCGAGGAGAACAACTTCGGTATCCGTAAACGTCTGCTCGAATATGACGACGTGATGAACAAGCAGCGTACCTACATCTACAACCGCCGTCATCACGCCCTTCTCGGCGAACGTGTCGGAATCGACATCGCCAACATGATTTACGACCTCGTGGAGAACCTCGTCCAGAGCTACGACCAGCCGACCGACTTCGACGAGCTGTCGCTCGAACTGATGCGAATCCTCACCATCGAGGCCCCCTTCACCGAGAAGGAGTTCCAGAGCCTCAGCCGCGAGGAGAAGACAGAGCGCATCGTTGCCGCCGTGAACGAGAACCTCGACCGCCGCAGCGAACGCATCATAGAGATGGCCATGCCTGTGGTCAAGGACTGGGTGGAGAACCGTGGCGCGAAAGGACGCATCATGGTGCCCATCACCGACGGCAAGCGTATCTTCAACCTCGGTGTCGACATCCTCGAAGCTTACAACTCCGGTTGCAAGAACATCGTCAAGGAGTGGCACAAGGGTGTGCTGCTGGTCACCATCGACGAGCTTTGGAAAGAACACCTCCGCGAACTTGACGAGCTCCGCCAGAGCGTCCAGAATGCTTCCTACGAGCAGAAAGACCCGCTGGTAATCTACAAGGTGGAGTCGTTCCACCTCTTCGAGAATATGCTCAACAACCTCAACACCAAGGCCCTGTCGGCCCTGATGAGAGGTCAGATATTCGTGCAGCAGCGTCCGGCGGCCACAACCGCTCCGACCCCCTCGACAGCATCGGCCACCCTCGAAAGTGAGCGCCGCAAGGCAGCCATGACCGACGAGGAGAAGAAAGCCGCCGCTGAGAAAGCCCTCGCCGAGGCTGAGGCTCGCCTCCGTGCCGCCCGCGCACAGCGTCCTGAGCTGAAAACCGCCGCTCCCTCACGCGCCAACGACTATTCCCAGTACAAGGCCACCAAGGAAGGCCTTCCCGGAGAAAACGCCCAGCGCGCAGCAGCAGCCGGTGCCGGAGCAGCCGCCCATCGCCGTCCCGAGCCGGTGAAAGCCACCCCCAAAGTAGGACGCAACGAGCCTTGCCCCTGCGGTTCAGGCAAGAAATACAAGAATTGCTGCGGAAAAGAGCAGTAATATCCAACCCACGTCAACAAGATTGTAAATGGATTCCAACAACAATCCCACCACACCCCGTCCCGGATCGGAGTCGCTCAATGAGCGTCTCCGCCGGGCCGCGGAGATGGCCCGCAGAAATATGGCGCCCGAGAACGCACCCGCGTCTCAGCCGTCTTATCAGCAGCCTCAGCAACAACCACGCCCCCAGCCACAACCTCAGCAGCCACAACAACCTCAGCAGCCCCGTCAGCCCCGTCCCGAGCCTCGGCAATACCCCGAACCCCAGACTCCGCGGCAGCCTGAACAGCCGCAGCAGAGAAGCTACGAGCCGGAACCGCACACACCGCGCCAGCAAGCAGGGGCTGTGCCTCCCCAGATGCCTCCACGCGACTATCCCCCCAGGAGACCGCAGGGAAGACAGCCTGTTCCTCAGGCAGAGGAACAGAAGAAATCGAAGAAGACGATGCTCATCATCGTCATCCTCGCCGTGTTGCTTGGTCTGGCCATCCTCGCCGTGGTATTGTTGTCAGCCAAAAACTCCTCCGAGATGGAGGCCCAGCAGCAACAGATTGAGCAGCTGCAGCTCCAGAACGAGCAAATCCAGCTCGCCAACGAGTATGAAAGCCTCAACAACGAGTTCGCCCAGTATGAGAACCAGACATCACTGCTGGCCAACGACTCCATCGTACAGAAATATGCCGCAGCCCGCGCACAGGTCGAGAAACTTCTTGACGAACTGAAAAACGAGAAGAGCAAGTCGGCAGCCCAGATCGCCAAGCTCAAGGGGGAAATCGAGACCCTGAAAGCGATTCTCCGCACCTACGTCGAGCAAATCAACGAACTGCAGAAGGAGAACCAGACCCTTCGGTCTGAGAACGAGGAGGTGAAAGCCCAGAACTCACAGCTCACCCAGACCGTGCAGTCTGTCCAGGCCACAAACCAGCACCTCAGCGAGCGTATGACCCTCGCCGAGAAGCTCAATGTGACAGGTGTCAATCTCATCCCCCTGAACAAGAAAGGAAAGACCGAAAAGAATGTCACCAAAGCCCGTCAGCTTGAAGTGACCTTCACGATTCCCCAGAACAACTCCACCCCCGTAGGTGAGAAGACCATCTACCTGCGTATCACCTCCCCCGAAGGTGAACTGCTCGGTAACGCCGGCTCATTCAGCTTCGAGGGAGCGAGTCTCCAGGCTACCGCCCGCAAGACCATCGAATACCAGGGAGAGGAAATCGGCGGAATCAAAATCTACTGGGATGTCAACGCCACCCTCAACCCCGGCGACTACACCGTCGAGCTTTTCGCCGACAACTATCGCCTGGCCTCCCGCCGCTTCACCCTCAAAAAGTAAATAGAAATAAACGACAAGTAAATAGACATAAACGACCTCTCGTCAGTCTATCAATATATTCATTCCATCGGGATATCTATTGACTCATCTCATATTATGAGCTGTATTATGGTTGACATAACTATAATATGATTGACTCAGTTTATGTTATGATTGACTCAGCTTATGTTAACGTGAGTTCGATATAAGAACTCATATTATTTAAGGCATAAACCCCGACAGACGATTTATCGTTTGTCGGGGTTACGTATTAGTAGGTCACAAAATGCAGAGCTATTGGAGTCTGACTTCATTTGGGGAATCCTTTCGGTATGCCTCTTTTTACTCGTGAGTATCCTAGATATGTATAAAGCATACCTAAGCTTATAAATGCTATTCTTAATGAAGTCAGATTGGTTTTGTTTTGCGAAGGCATCAGCATTGATTCTGGCAATAACGCAGTCACCATTAATATCACTCCTACCGCAACTACATTCCAGTTATTTACAAACTTAAGTATGTTAATTGCATTTCGATTATGTATGAATTTTCTCATAAATCCGGTCACAATATCGGTATTTGAACGCCTTTCGAGTTTACGAACAGTCTTTATAGTTCCATTTACAGAAATCTCATCACTTGAGTCAGCAGTATGAAATATTTGTAAGACAAAACCATCCTCAAAATCTAAGTAGTCAAATGATATAATGACTTCGTTCTTTTCTGAATTAAGGTGTGCCTTAATTGAATTTGCAATATTCTTTTGGTAAATTATTTTCGCATCAAGAATTCTATATCCTTCTTTTATTGTTACTTTAAGTGGAAATCTTTTAGGAACATCGAACTTTTGTATAGTATCCCTGCCCGCATTCCAGAAAGTCACTTTTGATACCGATAAATTAGGAATATTCTCTCTTTTATAAGTTATTTGAACACTATCAATATCTTTAATACTGTCACGTACCAGATTATTCGTTACAACCATATAGGTTGGTTTCTTTGACTTTTTCCCTTTTATAAAGAAAACGACTGCACAGATGATTCCCAGAATTGCAATAAACAATGTTGTAATATTGAACCAAATGTTACCTTTTAGAAAATCAAAAATATTATTTATTATTTCATCCATATAAATTTATATAGGTCAAGATTCCATTATGTTATGGCAAATCACCGAACTCAGTCGCGTAAACAGCCAATTGGGATTATTTTCACCCCATCCTCGCGGGTATATGCCATTTCTCCGCCAGTGAGGACAATCAGTAAATCAGGTTCCCGAAGCCTGATTTGCTTTTCCGTCTTGTTCTTTTCAACCACAAGACGTTTAACCTCAAGAAGGTGCTTTGCTCCCTCCTCAATCTCGCGACTGCCGAGTTTACATTCTATCAGCGCGTATCGCCCGTCGTCAAGATGAAGAACAGCATCAGCTTCTAATCCAAAGCGGTCGTGATAATAAGATAACCGGCCACCAAAAGCCTGAGAATAAATCCGCAAGTCTCGGAAGCAGAGACACTCAAAAATGAATCCGAATGTATTGAGGTCAAGTTCAAGACTTTCGGGGGAGGTTCCCAAGGATGCCACAGCAATAGATGGATCCACCAAACAGCGTTTCTTACCGGTACGTATAACGGTCTTTGAGCGAATTGCTGGCGACCATGCTTCAATGTCATCGATGACAAATAGTTTCTCCAGTGCGCTGACATAATCGTCGAATGTGGGCATGGATGTTCCTTCCATCTCCTCCGCCACATCTGCAACCATTGAAGTTTTCTTCGCCAGAGTACAGATATTCCGAGCATAAGAACGAAGAATCAGCCGAGCCAATGTTGGATTTCTACGCGTCTTGTCTACTCTAGAAATATCCTTATCGCAGATTTCATCAACATAATCCTTTGCGATGAGTAATTTTGCCTTTGCGCTCATTTTATCAAGCGAGGCTGGCCACCCACCACGACATGCGGCAAATATTAGTTGCTCAATGGAGAGTTGCGACATTTCACCGTCAATATCGTAATCAGGTTCATCAAATAGACGACGCAATGAAATAGAGCCATTCGATTCAAGAGATTCAAACAGACTCATCGGATACATTGCCATTTTGGTAATGCGACCGGTTCCGGTATGCATTATCTCATCATCGTCAATTACGGTGGATCCGGTCAGAATAAACTGTCCTTTCTCACTACGTTCATCTACGGCATGACGCACTGCATCCCATATAACCGGGGCAACCTGCCATTCATCAATGAGGCGTGGAGTGTCACCTTTAAGCAGTAGCGACGGCTTTGTACGTGCAGTAGCAAGATAGCCTTCCCGACGATCCGGGTCTTGCATCTTTATGACGCTTGCCGCCCGACGTTCAGCCGTAGTTGTCTTGCCACACCACTTTGGTCCGGCAATCTGCACCGCACCAAAAGCCTCAAGCCTCAAATCAAGAGTCTTGTCGGCAATTCTACTCAGGTATTTCATCTCTTTCATAACTGACTGCAAAATTAGTGATTATATCCGAGCCAGCCAAACTGTTTTCTGATTTTGATAAATTTTGATTGGCGATTTTGATGTAATGCACTTTGTTAAATTGAGTTAATACATTTTAATCATTTGCTTATTTACTATAATTCTAAATTTATATTAAATCATTGATGGGGATTATTTTGCTTGTCTAATATTAATTGGATCCTTTTATTAGTTTAGAGTGCTTGTATTAGTCATAATTAGTTTTTTATCATTGCAGGGAACTTTCTAGACAAAATTGCAACTAACTTTGTAAAGAGAAACAGATGATGAAAACTTCTGACTATAATCAATCCTTTACCGCAATGGTCAGACGACATGAAAAGATAATTTTCAGTGTCTGCTTCTTTTATGCCTCAATCGAGGTGCCATTTGATGACATCAGGCAAGAAGTCTTGATTTCGCTTTACAAGGGATACCGCAATTTTCGCCAAGAGAGTTCTGAATCAACTTGGGTATTTAGGGTGTGTATCAACACATGTCTATTTTCCTTGAGAAAACTTACTCCAAAGTTTAAAACGATTTCTTTTGATGAAATACCTTTAGTTCAGTTTCAAGATGAAAACGATATTGAAACAAAGGAAAAATTGGAATGGCTTTATTCAATAATCGCTCAACTCAATCCTATAGACAAGGCCTTGATATTAATGTGGCTTGATGAACTAAGCTATGAGGAAATTGCCATCAATATGGGTATACCGAGGAATACCGTCGCATCTCGACTGCATAGAATAAAAGAAAAAATTTCATCAGGAAAGAAGGATAATTATGGAACTTAAAGAATTAAAGGCCACTTGGCAATCAGTTAAGCCGGGCGTTAAAAGTCTTGGATATTCTCAGAAAGACGATGCCTGTCTTGCAAAAAGGAATGATGTTAAGACTCTTCTTTTAAGAAAGGTTTTCTTGGGAGAACTGTTTTCATTTGCATGTATTATTCTTTTGGCGACATCACATTTGTGGTCTCCTACAAAACTGCCGGTGGTATGGCTTGTTTCGTTCTGCGCTATAATTGCTGTGGGAATCATTTGTGGTATAAGACTATACTTAGCCATTAAAAGTGTCAATCTGTGGGTGGATTCCAATTCAGAAATATTGAAATCGATAATCAAAATAAAGGCACAATATCGGAGAATCGAATTAGTCATTAGTGTTCTCATATTGCCATTGCTAATTTGGTTGTCAGTGACACCTCCTTTCTTAAATACATTGGATATGTATATTGTATGGGGACTGACCGTTATCTGTTTCGGACTCGAATACCTTTGGTATAGATGTAATATCAAACAATTAAATAGCATTTGCAGTTGGAACGAGTAACATATTAATAACTACAACACATATGAAAACAAGAAATTCAGTTTTTTCTATTTTGCTTACAAGTCTTGTCAGTCTTATGGCTATCGCTTGCAATACCAAAGCAGAAGGTCCAACCAAAATTAGTGTTGACCAAGATTTCAAAGTCGCTATTTACTCGACTTCTGAAAACGGAGGAGCGGTAGATACCATTTCACCCTGTCTTCTGGAGGAAACAGTTCACATCTCAGAGTTACTTCATTATCCCGATGATGAGGGTGTGACAATGCCATTCAGTATCTCAGACACTACAAAATACGCAGAAATAACTGAGAGCAACCTTGATAAAAGAATTGCCATAGCGATTAATGGTCAGGTCGTATCGACACCAGTTGTGAAAATGCGATTAGACAATGGAGCGTGTTGCGTAGTTCTTAACGACACACAAGTAGCCAAACTTTTCCCAAATGTCTGTATAGAGGACTTCAAATCTACGAATCAATAAATTATAATTTGCTAAACTATAAATCATATACACCACCGGGGAATTACAAAAAAATCGGCAACTTTTTCAAGCTTTTTCACGCTGCCGGCTTCAACTTTTTAGCTCCCTTATACCGAACTCACGTTATGTTATGATTGGCTCAGCCTATTGACATATCGACTTCATAGACGATTCCGAAGGAATCATTTATCTGAATAGCCGTGGGTTGGCGCGAGTGCAATGCCCCCTTGTGGGGCTGCCACGAAGCGGTAACCCACGGTTGTGTTTCGCCCAAAATAGGATTCCGGAGGAATCTTTTTTGATATTCCCACTTTCGTCAGATATCAAAAAAGATTCCTCCGGAATCGTTCGGGCGACCGTCAAAATTAATTCTGGCAATGATGAATTTTGACACGCCGAAATACTGTTTTTCAACTCACAAGTCTTTCAGTTCTCTAATACTGTCTTCAACTCACAAATACGATTTTTCAATTCACTATACCCTCTTTCAGTTCACTAATACTGGCTTTCAGCTCATTCCCGGGTGAAGCGGTAGAGCTGGGCGGTACGGCGAAGGACGGGACGAGAGGAGTCGTAGAGATGGGTGAAGCGGTAGCCCTCCTGCTCGAAGCGGGGAAGGTTGTTGGCAGCATCCGCGTCGGTTATCAGAAGGTAGCCTTCCGATGGCTTGTTCCGGACAAAGTTCTCGATGCGGTCGCCGAGGTAGAAGTTCAGTTCGAAGAAGTGGACGGGGTCTCCGGCGGCGAGTTCCCCTTCCTCAATGAACTCATAGAGGGTGCCGGAGGAGGCAGGAGCTATCGCGTCGATTTCCATCGCCACCGGACGTTGCGACTTGGCGGCAAGCACCCGTGGCTGATACGCCCCGTCGAGGGCGAAATACAGGCCGAACGTCAACGCGCATATGGCATAAAGATAGCCTGCCGTGTAACGCTTACGGTAATGAAGATAGAAAAACCATCCTATGGCCAAGAGCGGGGGAAGGCAGGCGGGGAATGCCGCCAGTCCGTCAAGAGTGGCGAGGTTTTCCATCATAGCGATATTCTGGGGGGCATGCCGTCCGTGGAATATCGAGGTCGGCACCATACCGAATTTGACCGCAAGGAATGCTCCAGTCAACAGCAAGCTCAGCACCCCCAGCACTGTCCCGTAGACCTTCACACTCTTCGATTTGATTCTGACAAGATAAATCATATACCTGGCCAGGAAGTAGGCGATGAAGGGGTAAATCGGCATCAGATACACGCTGCGCTTGCTCTGCGGGAAGCAATAGAAGAGGAAGATGACGAATATGCAGATGGCGGAGAACAAATCAACAGGGTCTGCCTTCCGTATGCGCCCGGTCAGCTGTCCCCACCATCCAGCGAAGCCTGCCAGGTTTGAGGCTGAATCCTTACCGGATTCCCGTAGCTGCTGCCCTTTCCGGATTTTGCCAAGGCTGAACAGGGAAATCAACACAAGCAGAATCCAAGGGACATACCCTCCGGCAAGGGTCACGAAGTTGTAATGCCACGGATTCACACATGAGTCATAGCTCATAGTGTTGGTCATTCGGCCGAAATTCTCCTCCATCACCAGGTCAAGAAACTCCTGCCCTCCGTTGAGCCACGCCGCATAATACCAGCAAAGCGGGAGTATGAAGGAGGCGAGTCCCCACCCCATCAGCAGGAAGAAAGCCTTGAAGAAGTTGACGCCGCGCAACAGCAGGAACACCCCGAACGCCAGACAGGGAATCAATGAGCCAACCGGCCCCTTGGTAAGGGTGGCGCAGCTCATCAGCAATATCGCGAGCCATGGCACACCTTTAAGTCCACGTTCATAATACCTGTAAAACAGATATAGCGAACAGACGGTCAAGGCGGTCAGCACCATATCCACACGGCAGTTGGCCCCGGCCCGGTGAAGCTCGAAGGCGGTCAATGTGACAAGCGATGTCAGCAATGCCACCTCTTTCCCCTTGCGCCGGGAATAAAACACAAAGCCGAACATCGTCATAGCAATCAGGGCGAGAGCCGACGGCAGACGCGAGGAGAACTCGCTGACATGCCCTCCTGCAAGTTCCGAGGCCGCGGCGACAGTCCAGTGGAAAAATGGTGGCTTATAGGGGATGTCACCTCCGTTGTTGCGGGGCAACACCCAGTCGCCGCTCTCAAGCATAGAGTATGCCACCACGGCCTCACGCGGTTCCCCTTTGGTGTGGAAATCGGCTAGTCCGAGGAAAGGGAGAACCGTGACACAGGCCACTATCAACAGCAGCCAGAAAGCGTTGCGGGATGTAAGTGATTTCATCATTTTATGATTTTGAGGGGAAGACTACATAATTGCCGGAAGCATCACTGTTCGGTCGGTAGTGTGACACATGTGACAGAATGCCCCGTGGCAGGAATCACCTTGTCAATCAGGTCGCCCAACGACAAGACAACGCTTGCGGTATTGACACACGGGTGGCAGGCATACACCTGACAGCCTTGCAAATCACTGTCGATGATGAGCCGCATCTTGCATCCCGTGTCATGAATCAGCCCCATTGGCGACACAGCCCCGGGCTTGATATGGAGCAACGTCTCCATGGCCTCAGCCGTCGCGAACGACAGCCTCGCGCATCCAAGCTGCCCGGAAAGATACTTGGTCTTGAACGGCTTGTCGGCGGGAATCATCAGCAGGTAGAAATCAGTCATCTGCCTGTTGGTCAGGAAAAGGTTCTTGAACACCGGGGCATCCACCGCCTGCCTGACAGCCTCGCACTCCTCCATTGTGAACGCAGCCGGATGGCAACATGTCCGGTAGCTCACCCCGATTCGGTCAAGAAAATCATAAACTGCCTCCTCTGCCTCTGAGCGGGATGTTCCATCGGTCGGACGCCCTTCAAAAACTGAAATCTCGTTTGTCATACTTGCCGCAAATTTACATTTTTTTTCTTATATGGGCAAACTGAGTGATTTTCAGAGGGGTTTGATGAGGCGTGGGTACTAATCGTGTACTTTTGTGGAAGTTGACGAAAAGCGACGGCAATCGGATTTTGGATTTTTGACTCCCGTCAGGGATTTTTGACTCCCGTCAGTTACTTGTTTTCACTTACTTCGGATGTTGAAAAGTACACCCGTACGCAGTCTTCTAACCGGGATATTTTATTGTCGCCCTAACTTCAATTCGAAATTTTGCACACAAAAATAGCTAAAATTTCGGGCATACGAAAATCAATGATGTGATTCTCGATGGATATTTTTCAGACTCGTTGGTTGAATTGTTCTACTGCGTGGCTGATACACTCAAAGAGTGCAGACAATGCCATGATGAAGACTCAACAAGAAAACCAACAACTCAAGATGATATTATTTGCCAAGTCGTAATATACCAGGTGGAGCGACTTCATCACGAGGTCGCTCCGTTGATTTCGCTAAAAATTTCGGCCGCCACAAGCAGTATGATGGAATGACGCGCCACCACAAGAGAATGGCAGTCTGGCTGACAGCTATATGAAAATTTATTGTGTCGCTAAAAATTTCTTTGTAACTTTGCGCCGCAGACCGTTTGTGTAGAGTCCGGTCATGGGCTTGGGGCGGTAAGCGGACATATAGATTAGCGTTTATCAACGCTTGTTCTTGACAGTCAAGAATCTCGCAAATTCTTAAATCTGTGTCAGGAGCGGAGCAGCGGTAGATGCGCGAGGTATGTAATTCCATATCCTGCTTTCTGAAGAGAGCAGGAGTGTATTACATATATAAGCGTAGGCTCTACACGTTGCCGTTCTACACAGATGGGCAGTGCGAGAGCCTTTGACTGGGAACGGTAATGGTAAGGTTCCTGCGCTTTTCTTCGTTAATAAACCAACAATAACACAGTTATCAGAGGGAATTATGGTAGCGATTTGTAAGACTGATTTCGCATTGCATATCTAAAACTTTCTATCCACGATAAAAGAATATTTCAAACCACAATAAATAATCAATCAAACACCCCCCAAAAACAACAGTGAAAAAAACATTACTTGCACTGCTGGGTGTGCTGCTCGCACAGCCGGTCATTGCCCAAGACCTTGAAGATGAGGCCCGCGACTTCACCTACGAGTACGAGGGACAGACCCTGACCTACACAGTACTGGACGAAGACGCCAAGACCTGCGAGACTAAAGGAGGTTCCTTTTTTAGTGGAGGTAATTACGTCTCCGGCAATCTAATAATTCCTGCAACCGCAAAGGATGGTGATATGGAGTATTCCGTCACTTCGATCGGCATGTTTGCCTTCAAGGAATGTTCGGGGTTGACATCGGTGACCATCCCCGAGTCCGTCACCTCGATCGGCGACTATGCCTTCTACTGGTGCTCGGACCTGACCTCGGTCGAGATTTCCAACTCCGTATCCTCAATCGGTAATAATGCCTTCTACCAATGTTCGAATCTGACATCGGTGACCATCCCCGAGTCCGTCACCTCAATCGGCGTTGCAGCCTTCTATCAATGTTCAAATCTGACATTGGTGACCATTCCCGGCTCCGTATCCTCAATCGATAACGATGCTTTCGAGAATTGCTCCGGCCTGAAATCTTTTAAGGTTGCAGACGGTGAAAGTGAAATTAGTTTTGGTGAAAATGCTTTGGCTTCTTGTCCTATCGAGGACCTTTATCTCGGCCGCAATTGGACTTATGCCGGAAGTGGCGCACTTTCCCCAGGAATCAAGACCCTTACAATAGGCGATAAAGTAACAGCTTTGCCAGACAATGCTTTTTCCGGCTGCTCGGGTCTGACATCGGTCGTGATTGGCAACGCCGTGACAAGCATCGCAGGAGGGACATTCTCCGGCTGTACCGGTCTGACATCTTTTAAGGTTGCAGACGGTGAAAGTGAAATTAGTTTTGGTGAAAATGCTTTGGCTTCTTGTCCTATTGAGGACCTTTATCTAGGCCGCAATTGGACTTATTCCGGGAGTGGCGCAATTTCTACAGGAATCAAGACCATTACATTGGGGGAAAAAGTCACAGCCGTGCCTGACAATGCTTTCGAGTACTGCACTAGCCTGACATCGGTCGAGATTCCCAACTCAGTGAAGAGCATCGGCAACTGGGCTTTCTTCGGCTGCTCCGGCCTGACATCGGTCGTAATCCCTAACTCCGTGACAAGCATCGGCAACTCGGCTTTCTACTCATGCTACCGTCTGACATCGGTAGAGATACCCAATTCCGTGACACGCATAGGTTCCGATGCGTTCTTCTATTGCTACGGTCTGACATCGGTAGAGATACCCAACTCCGTAACAAACATCGGCAGCTCGGCGTTCTCCTACTGTTACGGTCTGACATCGGTAGAGATACCCAACTCCGTGACAAGCATCGGAAGCTCGGTTTTCAGATACTGCACCCGTTTGACATCGGTCATAATTCCTAACTCCGTGAAAAACATTGATATTTATGCTTTCGCCAACTGCAACGCCCTGACATCGGTTGAGATTCCCGGCTCCGTGACAAGCATCGGAAATCAAGCTTTTGGAGGTTCGACAAATGTTTCGACCGTTCATTTCCAGTATTCATCCAACCCCATTAAAATTAACAAGGATGCTTTCAAGGCATTAAAGAATATCGTATGGGAACGCGACATGGAAGGTTTTAACCTTAATGTTTCGAATCTGGAGACGCTTACCGTAGGCAACACTGTTGCCGAGGTTCCTGCCGGTATATGCAAAGACGCGACGAATCTGACTTCCCTTACTCTCGGCAATAGCCTCACCGCCATCGGTGACGAAGCATTCTACGGCTGCTCCGGCCTGACATCGGTCGAGATTTCCAACTCCGTGACAAGCATCGGTGCCTCGGCTTTCTCCGGCTGTACCGGTCTGACATCTTTTAAGGTTGCAGACGGTGAAAGTGAAATTAGTTTTGGTGAAAATGCTTTGGCTTCTTGTCCTATTGAGGACCTTTATCTAGGCCGCAATTGGACTTATTCCGGGAGTGGCGCAATTTCTACAGGAATCAAGACCATTACATTGGGGGAAAAAGTCACAGCCGTGCCTGACAATGCTTTCGAGTACTGCACTAGCCTGACATCGGTCGAGATTCCCAACTCCGTGACAAGCATTGGCGAGTCGGCTTTCTCCGGCTGCGCCGGCCTGACATCGGTCGAGATTCCCAATTCTATCACCTCAATTGTCCCCCGTACCTTTCACATGTGTTCGGGTCTGACGGAAGTGATTATTCCTCCTTCGGTAGAGACCATCGGCACCTCGGCTTTCGCCGAAAACACAAAACTAAGCTCCATCATCATGGGCCACAATGTGAAGACAATCGGATATAAGGCTTTCGACAACTGTCCGGCACAGACAGTGTACATCACGGCACAGACTCCTCCCACCGTCTCTGACAACACTTTCAGCAATTATACCGGCACATTGAACGTGCAGGGAGAGGCGGCCAATGCATACCTCTCCGCCGATTATTGGAAAAAGTTTGAGAATGGTGATTTGTTGATTGAACCCGAACGGTTTGAAATCGAAGAAGGCTCAAACATCAACGGCAAACCCGGCGACACAATACAATTAACCGCCACGCTCTATCCGGGCGATGTCACGCTGCCGCAGGTGTTCTGGCGCTCCACCAACCCCGCCGTCGCCACAGTAGACCATAACGGCTTGGTGACAATCCACGCCGACCTCAGTGAAATAATGGCAATGGCCGAGGGGAACGAGGAAGAAACGGCCACCCAATCCTGCAAGATCATCGCCGAGTCGCTCTACGCAAACGGCCCCACGGCAGAGTTTACGATCAACGACAACGGCATAACTTCCGGCGTGGAGGAAATTTCCGCCGACGTTATCGATTTCAGCCTCCCCGTACAGGTCTACACCCTTCAGGGCATGATGGTGGGCGACAGTGTGGAGAACCTCTCCGCCGGCATCTACATCGTCCGCCAAGGTAAGAACGTAAAGAAGATCGCGGTGAAGTAATCCCCACGAATCATCAATCTAACTCATCCGCCCTTGTGGAGCAATTCCTCCGCAAGGGCTTTTTGTGTGGCGGTTTCGCCGGAAGGGGACGGAGGGGCGCATGGATTTGGAGGCAAATCCGGAAACCATTTTGGTTATGGAATGAACAACGCTCCAAACTCCGTCCACTTAACACTTCACATATCCCGAATGCTCTTGAAACGGGGTACAAAAGGTGTACTTTTTGAAAAAATCGCGCCATTTGCAGGCAATTTACGGAAAAACAGACTCTTGCTAATCCGTTTATTTGCTTGCATTAAATTTTATCCCCGTTTTTCTCGTTTTATATCGCGGAGAATTACGAAGAATCCGCGAGATTTCAGTCCCCGCATGACAAAAACCGGGCGGCGAAGACTGTATACGGGAGAGTCTCAAATTGTCAAACATCCGGTCAGAAGGTCTTTCGCGAGGTAAGGGATTTCATAAAGTTCTCAACAGCAGCCGGCCATATCTCCGGTGTTAACTTTTTGTTAAGTTTATGCAAAGTTACGAATTTCCGTCTTTAATCCTTATATGGTTAGTATAAAAATATGTAACTTTGCCCCTGAAAATGATACTGCTTAGTTTCGACACAGAAGAATTTGATGTCCCGCGCGAAAGCGGGGTTGACTTCACCCTCGCGCAAGGGATGGAGGTCTCCCGCTACGGGACAGAGAGGATTCTCGACATACTCGACCGCAACGGGGTCAAGGCGACATTTTTCTGCACCACCAACTTCGCGGAGAACGCCCCCGACATAATCCGCCGCATTCTCGCCTCGGGCCACGAAGTGGCGGCCCACGGCTGTGACCACTGGCAACCCAAGCCCTCCGATGTGTTCCGCGCCAAGGAGCGTCTCGAAGAGCTGACGGGCAGACCGGTGGCGGGTTACCGGCAGCCCCGGATGTTCCCGGTATCGGACGAGGACATCAGACGGGCCGGGTATATCTACAACTCCTCGCTCAACCCCTGCTTCATTCCCGGCCATTACAACCACCTCGACAAGCCGCGGACATATTTCATGCGCAACGGGGTGTTGCAGATTCCCGCCTCGGTGACCCCCTGGATCAGGTTCCCGATGTTCTGGCTCGCGCTCCACAACCTCCCGCTATGGCTCTACAAGGCCTTAGCGCGACGCACTGTAAGCCATGATGGCTATCTCTCCACCTACTTCCACCCATGGGAATTCTATCCCCTCGGAGAGCATCCCGAGTTCAAGGTGGGATTCGTGAGCCGCAACCATACCGGCAAAGAGATGGAACGCCGCCTCGACAGCGTGATAAAGATGTTCAAGGAGCGCGGAGAAGAGTTCACCACATATTCCGACTTCGCCCGGCGAAAAATCCACGAACTGAAATGATAAAACTTGCCATAGTCTCCCCTTGCTACAACGAGGAGGCGGTTATTGCCAGCTCTGCCAAGCGGCTTGACAAGCTGTTTGACCGCATGATTGCCGACGGCCTGATCTCACCCGACAGTTTCATACTGTTTGTCAACGACGGCAGCCGCGACTCCACTTGGGAGATAATCAAGTCGCTCAACAACGCCAGCCGACGTTTCAAGGGTCTCGACCTGGCCCGGAATGTCGGACACCAGAATGCAATCATGGCCGGAATGATGACCGCCCGCGACATGTCAGACGCGGTGATCACCATCGACGCTGACCTCCAGGACGACCTTGAGGCGATCCCCCGGATGGTCAAGGACTTCACCGAAGGCTATGATGTGGTCTATGGCGTGAAGGTTGAGCGCACCGCCGACCCGGTGCTGAAACGCCTTTCGGCCCAGGCCTTTTACCGTCTTCAGCAAAAGATGGGGGTCAAGGCCATATACAACCACGCCGACTTCCGGCTGCTGTCGCGGCGGGTGCTTGACGAGCTGGCCCGTTACAGGGAGAAGAACCTCTACCTGCGCGGCATCATCCCCCAGATAGGATTCCCGTCGACCACCGAGGATGATGTCATCGCGCCCCGCGAGGCCGGGGAATCGAAATACTCCCTCTCCAAGATGCTGTCGCTCGCCCTTGACGGCATCACCTCCTTCTCTGTAAAGCCACTATACGCGATTCTATATCTCGGCATAGCCTTCATCCTCATCAGTCTCGGCATCGGGGTATATGTAATCTACTCCCTCTTCGCCCACACCGCCGTCCACGGCTGGGCGTCGCTGATGCTGTCGGTCTGGATGGTCGGAGGGTTCATACTGATATCCCTTGGAGCTGTCGGCCTGTATGTCGGCAAAATCTACCAGGAGGTCAAAGACCGGCCCCTTTACCATATCGAGGAGTTCCTTGACTGAACCCGCCGCCCTTTCACACGTTAAAAATAACATAACAGCATAGTTCAACAATCTCTGAAAATGTCAACCCACCCGCAGCTTACCGGACTGACCTCCCGCGAGGTCGAAGAAAGCCGTCTCAAGCATGGCAGCAATGTCCTGACTCCCGCCAAGAAGGAGTCCCTCTGGATTACATTCCTGAAGAAATTCCGCGACCCGCTGATTGTGATTCTGTTAGTCGCCGGCGCCCTCTCCATCCTCATCTCATTTTATGAGTATTACGGACTCGACAAGGACTTCGCGGTCTTTTTCGAACCTATCGGCATATTCATCGCCATAATCCTCGCCACCGGTCTCTCATTCTTCTTCGAATACCAGGCCGAGAAGGAGTTCGCCATCCTCAACCAGGTCAACGACGACGAGCCTGTGCAGGTCATCCGTGACGGGAACTCGATGGAGATTCCCCGCAAGGATGTAGTGGTCGGAGACATCGTGATTCTCAACACCGGCAATGAGGTCCCCGCCGACGGTCAGTTGCTCGAAGCTGTCTCGCTCAACATCGACGAGTCGACCCTCACCGGCGAACCGCTCTGCCACAAGACCGTCGATCCCGATGATTTCGACCCCGAGGCGACCTTCCCCTCCGACATGGCCATGCGTGGCACAAAGATAATGGAGGGGCACGGCATCATGCGCGTAACGGCCGTCGGCGACCATACCGAGAACGGCAAAGTCTTCGAGGCAGCCCAGATAGACGACTCCGTGAAAACCCCTCTCAACGAGCAGCTTGAGCGGCTCGGCAAGCTGATTTCACGGGCCAGCTACGCGATAGCCACCCTGATTGTAGTCGGCAGGATTCTGATGTATTTCATCGACCCGCAACTGCAGTTTGAATGGATAGATTTCCTCGCCTACTTCCTCCAGACACTGATGATTGCCGTGACCCTCGTGGTCGTGGCTGTTCCCGAAGGATTGCCGATGGCAGTGACCCTCTCGCTGGCCTACTCTATGCGCCGTATGCTCAAGACCAACAACCTTGTCCGCAAGATGCATGCCTGCGAGACAATGGGAGCGACCACCGTCATCTGCACCGACAAAACCGGCACACTCACCCAGAACCAGATGCAGGTCTACCAGACCGATTTCTTCGGGCTGAAAGACCAAAAGCTCGGGGAAGACCCCGTCAGCCACATAATCGAGGAGGGGATAGCGGTCAATTCCACCGCGATGCTCGATCTCTCGGATCCGGCCCATCCCAAAGCCCTCGGGAACCCCACCGAGGGGGCATTGCTCCTGTGGCTCAACAAGGCCGGGGTGGACGCACGAGAACTGAAAGAGAAATGCACCGTCGTCGAGGAGCTTCCCTTCACGACCCAGCGGAAATATATGGCGACAGTCATACGCGACTCCGCCAACCGCCTGATTCTCTATGTCAAGGGTGCCCCGGAAATCGTCTACGGTCTTTGCAGCAAGTTCCCCGACGGAGCGACCAAAGAGGCTGTCGACTCGCGGCTCCTCTCCTATCAGCAGCAAGCCATGCGAACCCTCGGTTTCGCATATCAGGTTCTCGACGAGACAGACAAGCCCATCGAGGATAACCGCGTTGTGGCCAAGGGACTTGAATTCCTCGGTTTCGTAGCCATCTCCGACCCTGTCAGGGACGATGTCCCCGACGCTATCAAAGAGACTATCGACGCAGGAATCAAAATCAAGATTGTCACCGGCGACACCACCGCCACAGCCCGCGAAATCGGCCGTCAGATCGGCCTGTGGACTCCGGAGGACACAGACCGCAACATAATCACAGGCCCGGAATTCGAGAAACTTTCCGAAGAGGAGCTGCGCGAACGTGTCGGAGATCTGAAAATCATCGCCCGCGCCCGTCCGCTCGACAAGAAACGCCTTGTGGAAGCCCTCCAGGCCAACAACGAGGTGGTTGCCGTGACCGGCGACGGAACCAACGACGCGCCCGCCCTCAAGAGCGCCCATGTCGGCCTCTCGATGGGTGACGGCACCTCCGTGGCCAAGGAGGCGTCGGACATCACAATCATCGACAACTCTTTCGCTTCGATTTCCCGTGCGGTGATGTGGGGACGTTCGCTTTACCTCAATATCCGCCGTTTCGTAATGTTCCAGATGACGGTCAATGTCGCAGCCTGTCTCATCGTCCTCGCCGGAGCATTCATGGGGACAGAGTCACCGCTTACCGTCACTCAGATGCTCTGGGTCAACCTGATAATGGACACCTTCGCCGCCATGGCACTCGCCTCGCTTCCCCCCGACCGCTCGGTGATGAATGAGAAACCCCGGTCGCGCACGGCATTCATCATCAACTCCACGATGTGGCAGGCAATTGTCGGCACTGGAGCTTTCTTCTTTTTCATCCTTCTCGGCCTGCTCTGGTATTTCGAGCATACCAACCTGGAATCCCTGACCGACATGTTCCGAGTGCCGTTCCTCCCCGAGAACAAAGGATTGTCACCCTATGAGCTTTCGCTCTTCTTCACCATCTTCGTCTTCCTCCAGTTCTGGAACATGTTCAACGCCCGGGCATTCGCCACAGGCCGTTCGGCCCTCCACTTTGCCCATTGCGGGGAATTCCTGCTGATAGCGGCCATAGTATTCGGCGGCCAGTTCCTGATTGTGGAATTCGGCTATGGATTCTTCAGCGTGGTGCCTCTGAAAGCCATCGACTGGGTAATCATCATCGGCTCCACCTCGCTGGTGCTGTTTGCCGGAGAAGTCTGGAGATTTTTCAGACGCGTCTCCCGCAAAAAACGCTGACAACCCATCCCATATCCCTCCTTGCATAAGGGATACTGACTATATTTCCGACAGCCATCCGCGATTCGACATAAATCACGGATGGCTGTCGGCATAACAGCTTGCGCCAATAACGTTTTTCCTTTGGCGGTTTGGAAAAATTGTCGTACCTTTGGAGACGCATCCAATTTTCACATCATACCAGTCTAAATATCACGCCATGCGTCCATCGTTGCCCAATACCGCCATATTCCACTGGCTGACAATACTTTGTTTGTCAGTCGCCATCGTGACGGCAACTTTCCCGGCCGCAGCCCGCAATTCCAAAGCCAACAAGCATATCGCTTGTGCGGACCAAGCTACAAAACAGAGAATCATCGACAGCCTTGAAATAGAGCTGTCGCATCTCTCCACTCCGGACGACTCTGTTGTGGAGCTTTTCAACATCTACGACCTGGCTTCTCCACCCAAAAAGATGGAATATGGCAAACAGCTCGCCGCCACGGCCCGACGTGCCGGCAGAACTGGAGTGGCATTTGATGTGCTGCGCAACATCGCCAACAACAACCAAGGGAAAGAGGAGGTGCTGGACGATCTGATCAGGATGGTGAAAAGCTATCCCAAGTCAGAGGACCGCGACAACACCATCACATTCATCAGAATCCTGAAGAACTCGGCCCGTGTCAAGTCAGCCAGCACACCCGAGGAGCGAGTGACACAGATTCAGGAGCTGGTCAGGGATGCAGCCGCCAACACCACAGAAAGTGTCGATGACAAAATAGTAAGGCTCCACGCTTTGTGTCTCAACCTCTCGGAACTTTCTGAGGGTGACCTGCTGGTGGACTATCTTCACAGACTGGGCGCATTGATAGAGGAGGTGCCGACCAACAACCATTCCCTGAAAAACGTCTACTATGTGTGGGCATCGATGATTTACACCAAGGTAGGCCAACATGCGCTCGCCATACAGGCATGCCGCAACCTTCTCGATGAGATTGACGCCCTCGACAAACGAAATATCGAAATCGGGCGCAAATACCGCTGTTACGACGCCAACCGTTACATAGTCTATACCCGCCTGCTCGAAAATTACGAGGCTCTCGACCCCTCGGAAGAGGAGGAGTATTACAACGAGGCTATGAGACTGGCCAAATCCGCTCCCCGCGCAAAAGTGACATACGCCACGGCCCCGCTGCCGTCGATCTACCATTATTTTTATCAGAAAGATTACCGTAAGGCATTCGAGCTGATAAGTTCATGCATGGACAGCCCTTACCTTGACAGCCGTCGTCTGCAGATGATGGAGATGTATATCAGCGCGGCCACAGCCATCGGTGAACGACAGGCCCTGCTGGAGGCTTATCCCGTCTATGCCCGTATGCTTGAGGAGGAGATGGACAGCCGCCAGAAGGAGCGTTACCGCGAGCTGCAGGTGCTTTATGATGTCAATGAAATCAAACTTGAGAATCTGAAGCTGAAAGAGGAGGAACAGCTTACCAGGAAGCAGATGTGGCGCACGGTCACAATCGTGTGTGTCTGCCTGCTGGCCGCCCTGGGGGGTTTCATTTTCTTCCTGATACGCTTCAACCGCCGCAACGCCATAATGGCCGCACGCCTGAAAATCGCCAACAAGAAGCTCCGCAAGGAGAGCCGCGAACTGATGGAGACCCGTGGCAAACTTGAGGAGGCACGCGACCAGGCACGCCGCGCCGACAACCTCAAGACCGACTTCATAAACAATATGAGCCATGAGGTCAAGGTCCCGCTCCAGGCTATGGCCGAATACTCTCAGATGATACTGGAGAATGTCGGGGACGAGCACAAGAAATATCTCGCGACATTCGCCGACAGGTTGCTGCTCAACTGCGAACTGGTCAACACCATCGTCAATGATGTGCTGCAGCTGTCCGAAATCCATAATTCCACCCTCTCCATCAAGAAAAAGCCCCACAGCCTCGCGCCTATCTGCGAAGCCGCCGCGGATGCCATCCGGCGGAAACTGCGTCCCGGTGTCGGCCTCTCTGTGACCGTGCCGCAAAACGACCTGATCATACTGACCGACCGTCACCGCCTGCTGCAGATTCTTGCCAACCTACTGTCCAACGCTGCCAAATTCACCGAAAAAGGGGAAATCAACCTCACTCTCGCCACATCTGAAGATGGAAGCCAGGTAGTGATATCCGTGACCGACACTGGTATCGGGATAGACCCGCGAGACAAGGACACCATCTTCGACCGTTTCACGAAAATCAACAAATCTGTGCCGGGCGCAGGCATCGGCCTGACCATCGCCCGTATGCTTGCCGAGCTTCTCGGGGGTGCGCTCATACTCGACACGGCTTATACCAACGGCGCGCGGTTCATCCTCACGTTGCCCAACAAGGCCTGATCTCCGCAGCCAGAGCAGCCTCGTATCAGAAGGGGAAAAGAAGCGGCAACGCAAAAATCATAAGGATCCCGAGAATCACCTGCAACGGCGCGCCTACCTTCAGGTAGTCGGTGAAGGTGTATTGTCCGGCCGACATGACCAACGCGTTCGGCGGGGTCGAGAAGGGGGAGGCGAAGCATAGCGACGCGCCCAATGTGACGGCAAACAAGAACGGCAGGGGGCTGACACCATAGGCCACCGCGCTCTGCAACGCGATTGGAGCCATCAGCACGGCAGTGGCGGTGTTGGAGATGAACAGGGTCATCAGCGATGTCGTGAAATAAAGTCCGGCGAGCAGCCAGTGGGGGCCAAGCGAACCGAGATGGCTCACAAGCGACGCAGACACCATTTCAGACACCCCGGTCTTCTCCAAGGCGAAACTCATAGGCATCATCGCGGCTATAAGCACGATGCTCTCCCAGTTTATGGTCTTGTAGGCATCTCCGACCGACCTGAAACATCCGGTCAGCACCATGGCGAGAGCGGCCATTATGACGGTCATCACCGCCGGGACGACATCAAACACCAGCATCACGATCATCGCGGCCATTATCAATGCGGCCACAGGAGCCTTATAGTCGAGGGTCACTTTCGATGCTTCCGACAATGGCTGTCCGAGGACGACCCATCGGCGGGTGTCTCCGCTCAACTCGTCAATGGCTTTCCAGGGACCCTGAACCAGCAGCACATCATTTTTCCTGACCGTCACATCCGCAAGGTTCTCGGTGATGTACTCACCCCCACGCCTCACGCCAAGCACATTGACGTTGAATCGGTTGCGGAAATCGAGCTGCGCGATTGTCTGTTTCAGAATCGGAGAATCGGGCATCGGCACAATCTCGGCCACTCCGATGTCATAGAAACGGAGGTTGTGACGCGCGTCTTCGGGATTCGCGTCGAGCTGCAGTCCGTAATGGGTGGCGAAGAGGTCCACCCCCTCTTGCGGGCCGCGCACAAACATCACGTCGCCGGGATCGACGGTCGAACTGGCGGTGGGGGCTTCCTGGGTGATATTCTTTATCAGACGACGGGAGTGTTCGCCGGTGCGCAGTTCCAGCACATCGAGGTCGTAATTCTTACGCAGGGCGAGGTTGCCGAGTGTCAGACCGGCGATGGGGGATGTCGCCGGGACTGTGACCCTCCAGAGATCATCGTTAAGTCCATACTCCTCCACGATTTCCAGCGGGGAACGTGACCGTTTATTCTCCCCGGAGTCATCGGCCGAACGCTTCCGGGCGAGCACACGGCTGAGGGGAATCAGAAGCAGGGTTCCCGCCGCAAGGCATATCACACCGGCGGGGAGGAATGAGAACATGGTAAGCGGCTCATGTCCGGCCTCTTCCCAAGCCTCGGCAATCACAAGGTTGGGAGGTGTACCGATAAGGGTCAGCATTCCTCCCATGCTCGACGCGAACGCCAGAGGCATCAGCAACCGGGAAGCGGAGGTGCCGGAGGCGGCGGCCATCGACACCACGATGGGGAGCATCAGGGCCACTGTGCCTGTATTGCTGACAAAACCGCCGATAAGGCCTGTGGCCAGTACCACGACGAGGAAAAGTTTCGTGGGGTTTCCTCCTCCAAGTTTCAGGAGTTTTGCTCCAAGCATTTTGGCGAGTCCGGTATTGAAAACCGCTCCGCCGACCACAAACAGGCCGACCATCATTATCACTATGGGGTTGGCGAATCCCGAAAGGGCTTCCTGGGTTGAGATGACACCGCTGACGGCCAGAACCACCAATGCCAACAATGCCACGACATCGGCTCGGACACGTCCCCAGACGAATCCCAAAACAGCCAGACCAAGCGTCAACAGGGAAATCAGCATACTTATTCCGGTTTCCTTTTGATTTAGGTTAAACTTATTTTTCGCAAAGATACAACAATTCAACATCTCCGGCAAGCCGACTCTCGGGCTCATGCCGCAATCGGCCAACAGGCAAACCAATCGCTCCACAATACAGGCGCGAGGATGGCCGCAGCTGTATTGCGAAGCGATATTCAGGCGAAGGAGCTGACCATCAGCCCCTACTTTGACTTTCGGGAAACAATTCCCTCAGGGTAGCTTTGGGAAGCGACCGCCGATTATCAGAGGATATGGCGTTTCTTCTCGATTTTCTTCAGACGATGATGGATTCTGTCAAGTTCGTGGACAGCCATGATGGCTGTGGCGAGGGTTGCAGTCTGAAGCACTACCTTTACAATGAATTTAACGCAATGGCGTTTACATTTTTCAGAATTGTCCATAATTTACTTGTTTTCAGGTTATGCATATTGTGTCGGTCACCCGACAGTCTGTAAACGCTTTCTCTCTCCACAAAGTTTAAATCGGGCCTAATTCCACTTATTAACAATATTTAACGAATTGGGGGGGTAATTTGAAGCCTTTTGCCTAATTTTGTGCCGGATTGTAGGCATATCAGCCCCGAGGTTCCACACTGTAATTCCCCTATTTCGGATTCCCTTTGTTCCCTCCACCGCCCCACCCCTAACAATCCCCTGTCAATCACGCTAAAACTTCAACTCAAATACACTAATCTTTAACCGTATGAAAAAACTTCTACTCTTTTTTGCCCTGCTTTCAGGGGCTGTATGTGCCCACGCACAAACAGAGGAAGTCGTTACTGAAACTTTCGGGAATTGGTTTAAACCTTCCACAAAGCCCTCTTCAAGCGAAGCTACGACAAACACATCAGCAACTACTGGCATAACCTATACAAGTAGTTACACCTACTGGAATAATGGAGGATCTGCCATCTTGATTGGCTATAGTGGGTCTACAAAAGGATATCTTTCGTTTTCTTTGCCTTTCGATGTATCCAAAATCACGATATCTTCCGGCAAACAAACGGCCAGCGGAGCCACTATCAATGTTATAGCCGGGAGTAAGACTTTGTCATCTGGGCTTGTACTTGGCAAAAGCACCGATTATCCAATTGAAATACCTGTCGATTCGCGTAAAGCAGGCACTGTGTTCAAAATCGAAATTCCATCAAATATTTCAAAAAATGCACAGATTGCCAAAATCTCATACACAAAAGCGCAATCCGGACCTAAAGAACTTGGCGAACTTTCCGCAACCTGCAACGAGGCTACTGTAGAAAGTCCCTTGACAATTGATGCCGGCACTCCCATCATTTTCCAGGCCGACAATGCAACCTCATTCCAAGTTACTGTCAACAATGATGAGCCTATCATCTTGACCGCCTCAAACGGCTCGGCTGAATGGATTCCTGCCATATGCGAGAACGCATCTGTCTCTGTCGTGGCGAAACGGGAAGTTGAAGGGGAGGAAACACAGACATCCGAACCGCTCACATTCAACCTGACAGTAAAAAAAGCGGACTTTATTACCGCAAATTGGATTATAACCAGTGCGCCCTCAACAGCGTCAGGTCAGACAGTGGACGTTGATTTGACTCTTGCTCCCGAAAGCAGCACGGGCAAATGGCACGCCTTTGCTGAAAACAGTTATTCCAGCGGAACATCAGGGGGCGCCCAATTAGGCTCCAAAGCTAATCCATTTAACGGAACTATCACCCTTACCGATTCTGACATACCTGCAAATGCCATCATACAAGAAATCACCTTCAACGGTTTCACCAATGAAGCATATACTTTGGCCGTGACTGTCAACGAAGAATCTGCCGGCAATATCACTGTCGCCCAAACAACAGCCACAGACCACAAATTGTCAGGGTTTGAGCTTACCGGTAATGAAGTTGTTTTCAGTGCCACATCTGCCTCAAAATATCTTTGCGTGAAAGGCATCTCCATAAAATACACTATCCCAGAGGAGCAGCCCGGCGAGATTCTTGTGGACTACGTTCCGCAGTATTGTCTGGAAGCGAATGATGACAAGACCGAACTGACAGTGATGACAGGTGCCGAGCTGCGCTTCTCATCCATGGCTGCGGCCAAAATGGAAATAACTACTGACGAAGAGGGCATAGAACTGCCCGAGGCTGTCAATGAGGCCAACATCACCTGGACAGTTCCTTCAAATATAATCGCCACCATAAAGGTAACTGCATCCAGCGAATCCGGAGAAAAGACTTCGGAACGCACCTACACCATCGCTTCCGAGGAGATAACTCCCGCCACCCCCAAATGCACCTTCGATAATGAGTCAAAGGCTGTCATGATTTCGACTAAGGCTGGTGCTTTGAAAATTATGGCCGCTCCATATACTCCGACCCCGGAAGAAAACACCGCAATGATGGCAATCGAAGCACAGGGATGGTCATTCACCCCCGGCGATGACCCCAAGTCATACGAATTCTCTTATGAGGGCACCGAGTCAACAATGAATGTCAGCGTGAAATCCGTCACCCCCACTAAAGAATCCGACGTTGTGTCGTTCTATGTCAGCAACGACGGTCAGGTTTCAGGCATCGAGAATGTGGCAACCGACATAATCGCCGGAGAAGCTGTATATTACAACCTCCAGGGACAGCGCGTCAACGCCGACCGTCCGGGTATGTATATCCGTCAGCAGGGTGGTAAGGCCGAGAAGTTCATCATCCGCTGATGTAGAAGTGGAATCAACAGAAACACAACCTATTAACTTACTTTAACAATCGGGGGGGGTAAATCGCAGCGGTTTTGCTACCTTTGCCAAGCAATCCGAACGCCCCCTCCGACAGACAAATGATATTTACAGCCGTGAGGCTGCAAGCCCAAGAAAGTTTTAGTATAATTGAAATGCAGGGAGACAGCCACTGGCCGTCTCCCTCTTTTTATGTGTCAGCGGATTCAACCAAAGTCTCTCGCAGATTACCTGTAAATTTAACGAAGAAGTCTCGCAGATTACGCAGATTACGCAGATTTCACACAGATTCTTCGAAGAGGTCTCACAGATTACACGGATTACACAGATGCCATCCGGGCGGAACATTATTGGATTTCCATCCGGATGGCTCTGCGTAATCTGCGAGACCTTAAAAATTATACCAGGCCTAAATTAAATCTGGGAGGTCATTCTCCTGATTCGGACGCGAACCGCGAGTTTCAGGAAAAGGGTCTCACGCAGATTCCGCAGATACGCAGATTTCACGCAGATTCTTCGAAGAGGTCTCACAGATTACACGGATTACACAGATGCCATTCGGGCGGAACGTTATTGGATTTCCATCCGGATGGCATCTGTGTAATCCGTGTAATCTGTGAGACCTTTCCCATAACCTCTTCCTCCTAATCCCTTTTATCATTTATATCTGCGGGAAATCTGCGTATCTGCGGAATCTGCGTGAGACCCTCCAGACTGGGTGAGGGAGGGGGAAATAAAAAAAGCAGGTATCTCGGTGATGAGATACCTGCGGGAGGGGTTTCGGGTTGTGGGCGCTGAGGGATTCGAACCCCCGACCCTCTGCTTGTAAGGCAGACGCTCTGAACCAGCTGAGCTAAGCGCCCGAGTGATGCTTTTGTGAGTGCGAGTTGCTTCAATGCCCGGTTTCTCAATGTCCCTCGTCAGAGAGTTGCTTCCGGCGGCTTTATCCGCTTTGGCTCGTTGAGCGGCTCTCTCCAGGGCCGAAACTCGGATTGCATTGAGGCGAGGTTGATGTTGTGGGCGCTGAGGGATTCGAACCCCCGACCCTCTGCTTGTAAGGCAGACGCTCTGAACCAGCTGAGCTAAGCGCCCTCTCGCCCTCAAAAGCGATGCAAAGTTATGCACTTTTTTGTTACCCACCAAATTTTTCAGCAACTTTTTTCAAATAAAATTTCACAATTTTCCAAACATCGTTGATAGTTAGCAATTTAACATCCAGGCCAAAAATCCGTCAATTTCCTATCGCCGAGACCGCCGCGAATCATTCGCGAAACCGACACAAAACAAATCCTCCCGACGGGATGCCGACAAACTTGTTGGGGGCTACCGGGATTTTTTGTAACTTTGCACTTTCAAATCAGTATAAGAACCTTAAACAAGCTCGTTTTGGAACTGTCAACACTCACCGCCATCTCCCCTATCGATGGCCGTTACCGCTCGAAGACTTCGGGTCTCGACATGTATTTCTCTGAATTCGCCCTGATCCGTTACCGCGTAAAGGTCGAGGTGGAGTATTTCATCGCCCTGTGCAAACTGCCGTTGCCCCAGCTGGCCGATGTCCCCGCCGATGCGCTGGAGAAACTCCCCTCCTTATATAAGGATTTCACCGAGGCCGACGCGATGCGCATAAAGGAACATGAGTCGGTGACCAACCATGACGTAAAGGCTGTGGAGTATTTCATCAAGGAGCGTTTTGACCAGATGGGGCTCGCCCGGTGGAAGGAGTTCATCCATTTCGGCCTGACCTCGCAGGACATCAACAACACCTCCGTGCCGATGTCGGTGAAGGATGCCGTCAACGATGTGTTCCTCCCCCTGCTGGATGAACTGATTGCTGCCCTTGAGGCACGCGCCGAGGAGTGGGCCGAAGTGGCCATGCTGGCCAAGACCCACGGACAGCCCGCGTCACCCACCCGTCTTGGCAAGGAAATCGAGGTGTTTGTCTACCGTCTGCGCCGTCAGCGCGAACTGCTCTCCTCGACCCCCATCACCGGCAAGTTCGGCGGAGCCACCGGCAACTTCAACGCCCACAATGCCTCCTTCCCCTCGATCGACTGGCGCAAGTTCGGCAACAGCTTCCTCAGCGAGAAGCTTGGCATTGGCCGCGAGGAGTGGACCACCCAGATTTCAAACTACGACAACCTGGCCGCGCTTTTCGACGCGCTGCGCCGCATCAACACCATCATCCTCGACCTCGACCGCGACGTGTGGATGTATGTCTCGGCTGAATATTTCAAGCAGAAAATCAAGGCTGGCGAGGTCGGTTCCTCCGCGATGCCCCACAAGGTCAACCCCATCGACTTCGAGAACTCCGAGGGGAACCTGGGTATCGCCAACGCCATCTATGCCCACCTCTCGCAGAAACTCCCCGTTTCCCGCCTGCAGCGCGACCTGACCGACTCCACGGTGCTTCGCAACGTCGGTGTGCCGATGGCCCACAGCGTCATCGCCATCCACTCTACCCTCAAGGGGCTCGGCAAACTGCTGCTCAACCAGAGCGCGATCGACCGCGACCTCAACGCCGCTTGGGCTGTTGTCGCCGAGGGAATCCAGACTATCCTCCGCCGCGAAGGCTATCCCCATCCTTACGAGACACTGAAACAGCTCACCCGCGTCAACACCACCGTCACCGCCGAGTCCATAGCCGAATTCATCGACACCCTCGATGTGACTCCCGAAGTGAAGGCCGAGCTGAAACAGCTCTCACCCTCTACCTACACCGGCATCTGATGAACCGCGACACCTTATATGTAAGCGACCTCGACGGAACGTTGCTCGACCCCTCGAGCCGCGTTTCCGCCGAGAGCGCCCGCATACTCAACTCACTCATCAAAGAGGGGGCAATGTTCACAGTGGCCACGGCCCGCACCCCCGCGACCGTGCAACCGCTCCTTGAGAAGGTGCTTCCCGCCAAGACCCCGGCAGGGCGCGACATCCCGGCCATCGTGATGACAGGCGCGGCCTACTGGAACCGCCGCCTGGCGCGCTACGACTATGTCCGCATGATGTCGGCCTATGACTCGGAGACGATAGCCCGGGAATTTGAAGCCGCGGGCATACATCCCTTCAACTACTGCCTGGGGCAGCACGAGATGCTGAATGTCTACCACACCGCCGGACTGACCTCCCGCGAAGACGCTTTCTATCAGGAGCGCCGCCATCTGGCCCTGAAACGGTTCCATCTCGGCCAGAAGCCCAAGGCTTACGAGGCGACCGTGCTGTTCTTCGCCATCGGGAACCCGGAGAAGATGGAACGTCTCTGCCGGGCAATCCGGAAAAAGACCGAATGCTCGGCGGCCTGGTACCGCGACATCTTCAATCCCGAGGTCGCCCTGATGGATGTCTATGCCCCGGGATGCTCCAAGGCGACGGCCATCAGGGATGTCGCGACTGAGCTGGGAGCATCACGGATAGTGGTCTTCGGCGACAACCTCAACGATCTCCCGATGATGGAGGTGGCCGACCTGTCGGTAGCGGTCGAGAACGCCCTGCCGGGGGTCAAGGAGCAGGCTGACATCGTAATAGGGCCGAACTCTGCGCCCTCTGTGGCCGAATTCATCCGTGCGGATTTCCACTCGGAGGGCTAACCGTCACCCCTTCCCTGAAAAAAAATATCATAAGGCCGTGCAACGTTCCGGCTATTCCATACGTCTAATGATAAAACCTCTCCCCGATACCGTCTCATCATAGATGTAATAGCAAACATGGCACGCAGACTTTTGCTGTCTCTCTCCCTCATTCTTTCCATAGCCGGACTTGCCACGGCTGCATCACCGTTCAAAGCCATCGGTGAGGTGGCCGATTCGACAGGCGAACCGGAAATTTACGCCACAGTCAGGATTTACGCCGCAGCCGACTCGCTGAAGCCGGTGTCGCTCGGTGTGACCGACGACCTCGGACGTTTCTCCCAGGGGTTGCCGAAGGGCGGCGACTACCGACTGACCGTCACCTCTGTCGGCAAACAGCCTGTCGACCTCCCCTTCAAGGTGACATCCTCCGAGCCGGTCAAGGATTTTGGCCGACTGACTGTCAGCGACAACAAAAACGAGCTGGCCGAGGTGGAGGTCGTGGCTCAGCGGCCACTGGTCACCCGCGAGATAGACCGCATCGGTTACGACGTAAAGGCCGACCCGGAGGCGCAGACCAACACCTTGCAGGAGATGCTGCGGAAGGTGCCGCTGGTAACCGTCGAGTCAGACGGCACTATCAAGGTCAAAGGCTCGACCAACTTCAAGATTTACAAGAACGGGCGCCCCAACAACTCCTTCACCAAGAACGCCAAGGATATCTTCGCCGCCATCCCCGCCTCCTCCATCAAGAAAATCGAGGTCATAACCGACCCGGGCGCACGCGAGGATGCCGAGGGAGTCGGGGCGATTCTCAATATCGTGACAGACTCCGAGACCTCGATGCGCGGAGTGACGGGCACGGCATCGCTATACCTCGACAACAACAATCCCGAACCGCTCCCGAATCTCTACCTTACCAGCCAGATCGACAAGCTGACCTTCTCGGTCTACGGAGGTGAGAGCTACAGCAACCGCAAGGAGACACGCCGCCGCAATGAGCAGAGTGACATATATTACGACTCGGGCAACAGCCTTTTCTCATCCGGCTACTCCGAATCGACCTATCGCAACGGATGGGGCGGACTGGAAGCGAGCTGGGAACCGGACACCCTCAACCTGCTGACGATGGAGGCCCAGGGCTGGCTCTGGCACCAGAACCACTTTGACGGAGGGGGTCACACCGCACTTTTCGGGCCTGACGGTTCTGAACTTTACAGCTATTCACGCCGCAACACATACCCCGACAACAACTATTACGATATCGACGGCTCGGCCAACTATCAGCGCTCCACCCGTCGCAAAGGGGAGACCATCACGCTCAGCTATCGCCTGTCGACAACGCGCCAGCACAGCAACTCACTGACCGAATATACCGACAAGGTCAACTGCGAATTCCCCTATTCGGCCATCGGCAACAACTCGAAGCTGACATTCACCGAGCATACCGGCCAGGCCGACTGGACCCGTCCTTACGGCGAGCACCACAAACTCGACGTTGGAGCCAAGGCCATCTTCCGCCGCAACCATTCGACAAGCCTGCAGGACTACCGCGACGTGGCGCAATATGAGACCGAGTTCACCCATCACACCACAGTGGCGGCTGTCTACGGCGATTATCGCCTGATGTTGGGGAAGTGGAATTTCCGTGCCGGAATGCGATATGAGTATTCCTATCTGTCGGCGAAGTTCATCCACCAGACCAACGGCGACCATCCCGACTTTGCGTCAAAGCTCAACGACTGGGTGCCCTCGGTCGGAATGTCTTACAACCTCACAGACGCGATTACCCTCAAAGCATCTTACAACCGGACAATCCACCGCCCCGGAATCAGCTATCTCGACCCTGCGCGGTCAATCACCCCGACCACCGTCAGCTACGGCAACCCCGACCTCGAGAGCGAGGTCTACAACAACATAACGGCGGAGATGTCGATGTATACCAACAAGTTCAACCTCAGTTTCTACCTCGGAGGGACAATCGTCAACAACGCCCTGAGCGAAAACAAATGGGTCGAGGATGACATCAGCTATTCGACATATGCCAACATCGGGAAACAACGCAGCTTCATCTCATCGTTCTACGGCCAGTGGAGCATCACCGAGAAGACATCCTTGCTGGTCAACCTGAGCGCGGGCTACAACCATTACCGCAATCCAGACAAGAGCATGAAAGGATGGTGGTGGAATCCATTCGTGAGAGTCGTGCAGAAACTTCCCTGGAAACTTGAACCCTCAGCCTGCCTATGGTATTGGTCAGGAAGCGTCGGCTCCCCCTACTCGGAGACCAAGATGCCAGGCAGCTCGGGTCTGGGGTATGAAGTGGTTCTCACCCGCCGTTTCCTCAAGGATGACCGCCTGACCGTCGGAATCATTGCCCGCAACTTCGCAGGCCCTACCCGTCAGGATTTCCGGACCATAACCGACACCCCCGGTAGCCACAGCGAATATCTCTCCATCGGCTCCTCGACGCGCCGCACCTTCGGTCTGCGCATCTCCTACCGTTTCGGTTCCCTCAACACCACCGTCAAGAAGACCGCAGCCTCCATCTCCAACGACGACCTCCAGGGCCGCAAAAAGAACTGAAGCCCCCCATTCCCCCAATGACATCAACAATCCGGCAACCCGTCCCATCCACGGTTTGCCGGACATATTTTTATCATTTTCCGAATGTGGCGAATCCCTGCATTCCTTGCGCCAAGCGCAGTAACAGACATCTGACAACAAAAATTGAAAGTTTTACTCTCCTACGAACAATGAGTTCGTGACTTTTCATTAACTTTGCGACAGAAACAAAAAAGTATGACACTGAAAAGCATATATATCAGGAATTTCAGAATATTCGGAGATGAGGGTTCATTAATAAAACTGTCCCCTATCACATTCTTAACCGGATGTAACAGTGCCGGGAAAAGCTCTCTGGCAAAAGCCGTGCTGTTGCTGGACGCTTACCTTTCGAGTGTAAGAGCCAATGACTACAACCTTATCGACACCCCTCTGGATTTTACAAAAGTTGTAAAACTCGGAAACTTCGATGCTGTTCTTAACAAAGAGTCAAAAGCCAAAGGTGTGGAAGAGATTGTGTTGGGATATGCTTGGGATGCGACTTCATTCGTTGGAGAAATGCAGGCCTATTTCACATTTGGCAAAAAGGACAGTGATATGCTGAATCTCGGGTGGCTCAAGAAACTGTCAATTTGTGTTGATTCGAAAGAGTTATTGACCATTGAAATTCTCAATGGAGAATATCATTTTCAGATTACAGACATCCCCGCTTTCATCGAGTATTACCGGTATTTCTCGGTGGCTCATTATGCTCCGATAGTACGCAGCGAATCGATGAAAACAGAAGAGGATATAGCTTGGGATCAATCCAATAATCAAGCATATAATCTTTCAATATTACCTTCGACAAAAGAAGCATCCGAATTATTAGAGCTTGAAACATTTCTGATTAAGTCAGGAAAGCTTCATCCGTATATTAAAGAATATGCACCTGTAGATGCAGACAATTACGATTATTTTAGAATCGTAAAAGGAGCTATTGGTGTCGGCTACATTGAAAAAGAGATTTATGATTTAGAGGAATCGATTGGTAGAAAGTTAGAGGCAGCAGACATTGACATTATAAAAGTCCATTACCTCTCCGCCAATTTATACCAAGCTAAATCATCTACACTCAAATACCATCCTGAGAAAGAGGAAGGTTTTACCCGAGCTTTGGAAAAAGTGTGGACAAGAGTCGAACAGGACATCATATCCTATATAGACTCCGATGCGACATCTATCATTGAATATGTTCGAGATAAAGATGTCGCTAAAATTCAATCTGATATTGATTCCTGGAATCACATTCCCACTGGCAACGTTCCCACAAAAAATATTTTCTCAAACGCCGAGAAGTATTCCTATTTTAACGCTTTTTTCAAAATAATATTTACAAAAACTCTAACACCTGGTTATTGCAGTAGTGTCGGTTATGTAGATGCCTCTACGGTCGTTGTGGATCGCTTATATTCTTTTGAGAAAACCCCTTTCGGGAGTCTTGTAGGCAGGTATTGCAAACTGTCAGTACCTTCAGATTATTTTGGGGAATATAAACCGGGAAAATTTATCAAAAAGTGGCTTTCTGAATTCGGTATCTGTGACAACATCTTGATTGATAATCAAGAAGGCTCTGCAAGAATCAGACTCGTCTCAAAAGAAGTGCCAGAAGGACGGCTCCTTGCGGATTACGGCTATGGAGTTACCCAATTTGTCTCATTGTTGTTGCATATTGAGATTGCAATAAACAAGGTCACGGCTTCTGAATATTTTTGTGGGGATGATTCTGTGGAGTGTTATTCGACAAAACCCTATCTTATGATTCTGGAGGAACCGGAGGTTCATCTACACCCTTGCTTGCAGTCAAAACTCGCGGATATGTTCCGCGATGCATCCCGCCACAACATCCAATTCATCATTGAGACCCATTCGGAGTATCTTATCCGACGCTCGCAAGTGGTGGTGGCTGAAATGGGACTCAATAGTGAAAACCTTGAAAAGCAAAATCCTTTTAAGGTATATTACTTCCCACAATGTAAATTACCATACGATATGGGATATCGTACAGATGGTAGATTCTCAGAGGAGTTTGGAACTGGCTTCTTTGATGAAGCCTCAAACCTTGCAATCAGCTTATTCTAACGATGAGAGTGTATATAGACCAGTCCAATCTCCTTTCGTTTATCAGGAGTAAGGAGCATCCTCTTTTTGACGATTGTCTTAGGATGCTTAAGTCGCAATGCGATTTGTTCTTCAATTTTTCAAAGAAAGATATGGTCTCGAATGAGGTTCTCAGAACAATACTTCAGAGTCTCTCAAGTGGCACAAAGGATTCTCCGAAGCCTGAATTTACGCAAGAAGTCTTTCCTACGCGAGAAGTCTTTCCCCCAAGACCTTTGAAGTCTAACTTCCATACTGACATAAAAGACAGACGCGATTTAACTGCTGCCTACCTTCTGGATGATGAAAAGATTCAAGCAGCAAAAGAAAAGGGTTATATTTTAATTGGAGGCTTAGGAGAGGAAATTGACACCTTGTCTAAACTTTTTTATAAAGACTATCAATTTTCAAAATCATTTGTACCTAAAAGAGATATGCCTAATTGGAGTGCATTAGACAAGACGGTACTACCTTGCACTGATATAATATTAGTGGACAGGTACGTCTTTTCTGATGACTCATTATTGGATTATAATCTCCATTCTTTCCTCTCCGAATTAGGAGGAAAGAATCAAGGCAAAAAAATAAATTTGGTAATATTCACTCAAGTGGGGAAAAACTCTCCCCCAGATTATTGGAAAAAACTAAAATCAGGCATTAAGGCACATTTACAAAAGGTCTATAATGCTACTTCGAATGTTACTATAGTTGCTTTGTGGCACGTTAAAGAGCATGACAGAACTATTTTTGCAAATTATAATAACTCATACAGTGGAGACTCTCTCAATTATTACAATAGCAAATGGGAAGTCATAACTAAAGGGCGTAATTATACCGCTCATAGCCATGGCCTGCGCGAGAATCTTGACAACGGATTCTATTTCCTTGATGATATGCAAGCGGTATTGAATGGTCTTACATCACAAAAAGATCAAGAATGCATAATTGGCGATAAGAAATCGAATTTCTTAACTTTTCCGGATTGATGCAGAATGACGGCACAAACTGGCCTAATTTTGCATTGTAAAACAAAACTGCTCCATATATGAAATGCTTATGGAATCGCTATTACCGGATAAAAAGGTTTAGAAATCCTATCGCTCACAAAAATGGCAATTCCAATATTCCAATCCACGAAATAAAAAACCGACTGTTAAATTTCTCGAAGTAATATGCCTGCCACAAAAAATGCAATGACGCGTTACCAGCTGATTGACACGATGCTTGCCAACCGGAACCGGGCATACTCCATTCAGGACATCACTGATGAACTTGGAGAAAAACTGCGTGAATTTGGTCAGGAAGCGGTTTCAAAACGCTGCGTGGAAAAGGATCTGAATTATCTGGCATATGACAGTCCCTTTGATGTGGAAATAGAAGAATACTGGGTGGATGCCTCCGACTGTAATGACAGACCATACAGACGAAGGTGTATAAGATACGCTGACCCGACATTCTCTATTTTCAAATCTAAATTGACCGACGATGAAAAGGCCGTGCTCTCGACTGCGTTGGACACTTTGGGAAGTTTTGACGGACTTGAGAACTTCGAATGGCTCAGAGATTTAAAAGAGAGGCTGCATCTTGAGGAACATCCGGCCATAATTTCCGTATCAAAGAACCTGCTGACTAACTCCACATTGCTCGCAAGGTTGTTCACCGCCATTCGTTTGAATCAGGTGATTTCGCTCCGTTACCATACATTCCAGGACTCGTCGTCACGCACTGTGGAGGTAACGCCTCATTTGCTTAAAGAATACAACAACAGATGGTTTCTTATTGTATCTGCCTGCGACACCGGGAAAGTCCTAACTTTCCCTCTCGACAGAATTGATGATTTCTCGAACAATTATGTCGCGCCGCATATCAAGAAGCCTGAAAACCTGGAGGAACGGTTTGAAGACATTATCGGGATGACCTATCCCGACAACTTGCCGGTCGAATCCATCATATTCTGGATTTCGGATATTTCCAAGGAGTATATCGCCACAAAGCCAATCCACGGTTCCCAGCGGCCTGTGCGTGGAGAAACGGAATCAAAATTACGGAATCAATATCCCTCTCTGGATTCCGGCGCATTCTATATGATTGAATGCGTAGAGAACTATGAACTTATTCGGGAATTGTGTTCTTTTGGCCCCGAGTTAATTGTGCTCTCCCCTGACACTATCAAAAACAAGATAACCAGCCGCCTCAGGCGAATGACAGAAGCATATTGTAGCATCAACAAATTATCGCAGGATTAATCCCTCCCTCAAAACCTCCACTTATGCCGCTTGCTCCTCACAAGAGCAGGCTTTTTTATTTTATGAGACAGCAGGGCGTTGCGAACATAGTATTCGCGATACGCTCCTACCTTTGCAGTGTAAACAAAACCGGAACTTGATTCCACAACCGCCTTACCAAATATGACTGAATGCTTCAAGATAGACATTGACAACCGCGAACAGCAATTAGCGTATGACATTGTTGCCAATACCGCCAAATGCCTGTTCATAACCGGTAAGGCAGGAACCGGCAAGACGACTTTCATCAGACGCATTCAGGAGGAAATCAACAAGAATTTTCTCGTTCTCGCGCCAACAGGAATCGCAGCCATAACTGCCAAAGGGCAGACAGTACACTCCTTTTTCGGATTTCCTATGGAGGCGATAGGGCCAACAACCAAATTTCAGGTTTCACAGGCAAATAAAGAATTACTCCATCATATCGACACCATAATCGTGGATGAGGTGTCAATGCTGAGATGCGATATGGTCGACGGAATGGACAGATACCTGAGACTTGCCTTCAAGAATAATCTTCCGTTCGGAGGCAAACAGATGATATTTGTCGGAGATCTCTTCCAGTTGGGGGCATTCACAAGAAAAAAGTCTGCCGATAGCGAACTTATCAGACATTTATATGGGGAAGGCACACCGTTCTTCTATAAAGCCAAGGCTCTATTGAAGATGAATCTTCCGAAAATCGAATTTCAGAAAATATATCGTCAGGATGACCCTGTATTTATTCGTATCCTTAACGGATTACGCACAGGCGATATAAATGATAATGACCTTGCCATATTAAATGAGCAGGTTGGCTCTGCCGATGATATTGATGATTATGCAGTCGTTCTTACTTGTAAGAACGAATCGGCAGAGCAGATAAATGAATCAAAACTCAGTTCTCTCCAAGGAGAGGAGAGGATATATGAAGGGATAAGGGAAGGTAAAATCCAGCCCGGTGATCGTCCGGCACCTGAATGTCTGAAACTAAAGGTCGGCGCTCAAGTGATTTTCTGCCGTAATGATTATGCGGCCAAGTGTGCCAACGGTACAATCGCGAAGGTGATAAGTATGGAAGAGGACACCATACATGTTGAGTTGGAGAATGGCTCCAAGGTGAAAGTTGAAAGGGCCGACTGGGAAAGCTACGAGCGCGTGTATAATCGCAGCACTCAGAAAATCGAATCGAAACCTGTAGGATGCTATACCCAGTTCCCTTTGAAACTCGCATGGGCAATCACAATCCACAGATCGCAGGGAATGACCTTTGACCGGATGCATTTTGATTTGTCAAGGGGGATATTCGCGGCCGGACAGGCATATGTGGCGATTAGCCGTATGCGCTCTTTGAAAGGACTGACTCTGAGCAAAGAGCTGAAGCGCCATCATATCAAAACGAATCCTGAAATCAAAGCTCTGGCAAACTCCTTCAACGATGCGGATATGATTGCTTCCGAGCTTGAAACCGGGAAAGAGGTCTACAAGCACTTGAAATCCAACGATTACGATATGGCCGCCTTATCATTACTCAGGAGAGCTGTCTCCAATGCCAGACGCCATAATTACCGTGATGCCGCGCTGTTGGCCAAAGAGATGTTTGATACAATGCTTGATGACTACATATTGTTTGGAGAAACCGAGGATGTAGAAATCATCCAGTCATCTTCCTCGACATGCAATTTCCTTAATGGGCTCTTCTGTCTCTACGGCCATCGTTATGATGAAGCCATCGGGTATGCCGATATGGTATTATCTGTAAGACAATGCCTTGAAGCGATGTTTATAAAAGCTCGCGCTTATTATGAAATTGGAGATTATGAAGAAGCAAACGGAATCCTGTTTGAAATCGTCTCATTATCCAACAATGAAAATGACAAAAAGGCCATTGACAAGAAGCTTCTTCTATTTGAAATAAAGGTCAATGACCGACTCCAGAATTCAAATATAGGGCTCTGCAAGGAACTTATAAAAACTTGCCCCAATTGTCTGTCAGCCTATTCTTTCATAAGAAACGAGATGTTCCGCGAGAACAGACTTCTTATGGGTGGCAATTCTGTCGAATCTCAGCTAATAGACAGCTTTGACAATCATTCGATTGACAACCATCAATTTTCCAAAATGCTCAAGCTGACTGACACGAATTCTGTTGAATTCAAGACGTTCAAACATATTGCAATGAGCATTGCAGCTTAATCGTAACAGCGATATATTTATTGCGCGAAGAAGAACTATTAATAACCGACGATGGACTTATCCATCAAAACCAATAAATCCAACTCATTAAAACCATAGACAAAATCATGGATGAAATTATCGAGATAATCAAAGCAGACTTCGACTCATTGGGGTGGAAGTATGAGGTCGAAACCCACGATGAACGTGTGCTCATAAAGACAGTAATGGAAGGGAAAAATGAAATGATTTATATTTGTATCAGAATCTTCCCCGCTCAAAATCGGTATCAAATACTCTGTATGCCAGACACAACGATTGCTAAAGAACACATTGACGGAGCAATAGCAGCTATGAATGAGTTCAACTTATTTTCCTCAACAGTATGTGGTAGCATCGGATACGAAGGCAATATTGTTTTCTGGCTTGGCAGACACACCAATGGAGGAGCTTTCTCAATAGATGCCTTTGATACCGATTTTCGTGCCGTGCTGCTGGCAGCAGACAATGAGACAGCACAAATCTACAAAAAAGCTTATACTGCCAGAAAAGCTTCCGCAAAAAAACTATTTTCTTTTTTCAAAAGGTAAAAACGGATACCACAACAAACTTAAATCCATAAAAACTATGCACTCAAAACTCAGACAGATTCGAAACGTGACAGTTTCTATGTCATTGCTTCTCGTTGCAACATTCTTTTGCGCATGCAACAAAACAAGTGACCGTGACATCCAAACAGATACCCCTGCTAAAGAGGAGTCTTCCATCAAAAACAAAGATGTCATATCTATGATCAAGTCTTATTTCAAATCTAAAGAATTGAAATACGGAATCGAGACTGAAGATGACGGAACGACTATCTTTATAGTAAGATTCCATGGAGACAATACCGACATAATCATCAATGTCTTCGTCATGCCGGAAATCAACCTCTATCAAATCATAGGCTCTATGAATGCGACAGCTAACCCGAATCAGAGACAAAACGTCTTGAATGCCATCAACGAATGTAACCGTGAGGCAGAGGTCACAAACTGTTATTTATCTGACAACGGAAGGATAAAGTTCTGGATAGGGCGTAATATTGATGGTGACACCTTCTCGGAAGAAGCTTTCGCTGCGGATTTTCTTATGGTGGTGACTGATACGGAACAGAAAACTCCAAAACTCTTGATGTAACTCTGAAACAATCCGCCGCTACATAATCATAATAGTATGAATTATGCGGCGGCTGATTGTTCTAAGGATTTTAAGGCCCACGTTAACGAGTAGAGGAAAATCGGGGGAGGATGGGGGAAGTGTGGGGAATTGTTGCTACCTTTGCAGGTTGATTGTGGTAATTTGCCCGGTTAACCCCAGCGAAAGAAGTGAAGAGAACAGGAAAGTTTGTGGCGATGGTAGTGGCGGCTGTGCTTTGCGTGTTGGCGCAAGGATGCAGCTCGACCAAGCATGTCCCTGACGGAAGCTATCTGCTCGACAAGGTGGATATCGCCGTGGTGGACTCTTCCGGCGTGTCGACAAACGGCCTGGTCAATTACCTCCGGCAGGTTCCGAACCATAAGGTGCTGGGATTCTGGAAACTGCAGCTCGGTGTCTACAACCTGTCGGGGAAATCGGACGGAAAATTCAACCGGTGGCTGCGCAAAATCGGCCAGGAACCGGCCATCTATGACCCGCAGCTGACCGACCAGAGTGCGCGGCAGTTGCGTCTGGCTATGATCAACCGGGGCTACAACGATGTGACTGTCGAGGTCGACACTGTCAGCGACGGGAAGAAAAAGATTGCCGTCAGCTACCTTCTGCGTCCCGGCGCGCCCCACAAGGTCAGCTCATTTTCCACCGAATATTCCGACTCGACCGTCAGGGAGGTGGTGGCGGCTGACTCCCTGCGCTTTCCGCTCGCGGTGGGGGACAACCTCGACCGCAACAACCTCGACAATATCCGCGCGGTGATAACCGAGGAGATGCGCCAACGGGGGTATCTCGGATTCACCAAAGAGTATATATCCTTCACTGCCGACACCATTGAGGGCTCCAAGGAGGTAGACCTGAAGATGACGGTAAAAGACCCGGGTATGCGCTACCGTTTCCGGAATGTCTTCATCGTCACCGACTTCTCACCCGGCGACGACGCTACCGCGATGCGTTTCGCCGCCAATGACACCGTCACTTACGACGGCCTGAAAATACTCTACGGCCCTGACCGGTTCCTGCGCCCCGGCGTATTGGCAGAGCAATGTTACATCCGTCCCGGTGAGCTTTACTCCACTTCGGCGATGGACCGCACATATGAGAATTTCAACCGTCTGGCCATCCTGCGCTATGTCAACATCGTCACCTCCCCTGCCGGAGAGGTCGACGGGGAGGAGGCTCTCGACGCGTTCGTTCTGCTCTCCCGCACCAAGAAGCAGGGCATCACGTTCGAGCTGGAAGGCACCAACTCGGAGGGTGACCTTGGAGTCGGGGGTGGCGTCACCTGGACCAACCGCAACATTTTCCACGGCGGCGAGATACTGAATGTCAAATTCCGAGGAGCCTACGAGAGCCTTTCAGGCAATCTTGAGGGACTGATAAATGACCGTTACACGGAGCTGGCCGGGGAGGTTGGCATCACCTTCCCGAAGATGGAGGCACCATTCCTGACCTCGGCTTTCAAACGCCGTAACCGGGCATCGACCGAGTTCGCGCTCACATTCATGTGGCAGGAGCGGCCGGAATACACCCGAGTCATCGCCGGAGCGGCGTGGCGTTTCAAATGGGCTGACCGCAACAACCTGACCCGCCGAACTTTCGACCTGATAGACCTCAATGTGGTATCGCTGCCACGTTCGACGGTGGACTTCATCAACCATATCGCCCCCAACAACCCCTTGTTGCGTTACAGTTATGAAGACCACTTCATAATGCGAACGGGCTACACCTGGTATCACACCAACCGGCGTCCGGCATCAGCATCCACCGGGCTTTTCCGCCTTCCCCGGCAGGTCAACACCTACACCTGGCGCGCCTCCATCGAGACCGCCGGCAACCTCCTCTACGCCATCTCCAACATCGTCGGCCAAAAGAAGTCAGACGGGGCATACAAGATTTTCTCCATCCCCTACGCACAGTATGTCAAGGGGGAAATCGACTACACCATCAACCATGCTTTCTCAGACCGCAACTCAATCTCATTCCATGCGGGAGGGGGCATAGGCTACCCCTATGGCAACGCGTCGATGATTCCTTTCGAGAAGCGGTTCTATGCCGGGGGCGCTAATTCCGTCAGGGGATGGAGCGTCCGCACCCTTGGCCCTGGAAGCTACGACTCACGCAACAGCGTGACGGACTTTATCAACCAATGCGGCGACATCTCCCTGATTCTCAGTCTTGAATACCGTAACAAACTGTTCTGGGTGTTCGAGGGTGCGGTATTCATCGACGCGGGAAATATCTGGACTATCAAGGATTATCCCAACCAGCCGGGAGGGATGTTCCGCTTCAAATCGTTTTATAAAGAGATAGCAGCCGCCTACGGCATCGGACTCCGTATGGATTTCACATATTTCCTGCTGCGTTTCGACCTCGGCTTCAAGGCCCACAACCCCGCCACAGGGCAGGAACCCTGGCCGCTGATCCACCCCAACTGGAGCCGCGACGCGACCTTCCACTTCTCCGTCGGTTACCCATTTTAAGACCAATAATCATGAAACAGCTTGTCATATTCGACCTCGACGGCACATTGCTCAACACCATCGCCGACCTCGGCAATGCCGCCAACCATGCCTTGGAAAAGGCCGGTCTTCCGACCCACCCTGCTCAGGCCTATCCGCGTTTCGTCGGCAACGGTGTGCGCAAGCTCATCGAGCGTGTGCTGCCCGAGAGTCAGCGTTCCCCACGGATGGTAGACAAGCTGCTCGTCGATTTCAAGCAATATTACGAGGCTCATCTTACCGACTGCACCGAGCCATACCCCGGCATCCCCGAACTGCTCCGCGACCTTTCCGAGCGGGGAGTGAAACTCGCCGTCGCCTCAAACAAATACCAGAGCGCGACCGAACGTCTCGTCAACCATTTTTTCCCCGACATCCCCTGGGCCGCCATTGAAGGGCAAAAAGAGGGCATTCCCGTCAAACCCGACCCTTCGATAGTCTTCGAAATCCTGTCGAAATCCCCCACACCCAAGTCCGAGGTTCTCTATGTCGGTGATTCAGGGGTCGACATGGAGACCGCACGCCGCGCCTGTGTCGAATCCTGCGGCGTGACCTGGGGCTTCCGCCCCTTGGACGAGCTCCTCTCCAACCACGCCGACCACGTCGCCGGCACCACCACCCAGCTCCTCCGCCTCATCCTCTGAACCACTGCCTACGATTTTGATTTTTTGCACAAGGTTTTGTCAGTTTCAAAATTTGATGTATCTTTGCCGCACGCTTAGGTGGGAGCCAATCCGTCTGCGATGGAGGACGCTCCCTTAAAAGGGAATCAGGTGAAAGACCTGAACAGGCCCGCTACTGTAAGTCGCAACACTTACTGCCTTTGCCATTGACGTGCCCCCGGGGCGCGTCGGTCACTGCCGGAGACTCATCCGGCGGGAAGGCCGGCAAAGACAGGCGACAAGTCAGGAGACCTGCCTGAGCTACTTTTCAGCTCGCTATCTCGCGGAACAGATCAGAAGCTGGCCAACACCGACCCCGGTCAATCGTGTCGTGGGGTTGTTGTGTCAAGACCTGTCTATTATTCTCCCCGCCCGCGTGCTGAAAAAGCATCACGGGCGGGGAGCCGCTTTTGTTGCCGGTCGAATCTTAACCAACAACCTAATATTTATGACACAAAGCTATTCTTTCAGACCGAGCCGTCTGTATAAGCTTCTCCTCGGAGGAGTCATGCTGCTTCCGGCGACGTCGATGGCCGAGACATTCAACATGCCTCAGTTCGGCAGAGTGGAGAAACAGGTGACAGAGGCCATAGATTTCTATGACCTCAAGGGCACTTCGCAAATCTCCAGTTCGTCGAGCAACAACTCTTTCGCCACGGTTGTCTTCACCCCCGCCAATCCGGGCGAGGCGGTGCAGATTTCCTTCTCGCGCATCCATCTTAAAGGTGACGGGAAAAATTACCCTGTGTCGCTGTCGGTGTTCAACGGCAACTACAATGAAGATGTCACCTATCCGACGACAACCTCAGGAGTGACCGCCACCGACTTCCCCGACAACGGAAAACTGTTGAAACGCTATTATTCCGAAGCTGACAAAACACTCATCGAGGAACAGAACGTGACCTACACCTCGACAGAGGAGGATGGCTCGCTTAGCGTCTGCTTCCTGTATAAATATGCTGCAGCCTGCGACGGCTGGGAGGCCACGGTGAAATCCGTCACCCTCACAGACCAGCAGATAATATCGGCCATCCCCGACTATTCATCGGTGACCGAGAGCGTGTACTGCGGGCTTAAAGATGTCACCCTCGGCTTCCTGAACGTCAAGACCGAGGGGATACTTAATCCGTTCGATGTCACCTCCCTGGGCTTTGACCTCTCCGATGCGGCAGACATCCTTGAGAATGTCAGACTCTATGCCAACGGCACTCCCGTTGAGGCCCAGCCGACAATCAGCGGCTCAGTCCACACATACCATCTCGACACTCAGCTCGTATCCGGCGACAACATCTTCACCGTAAAGGCCGACATCGCGGGAAACGCCCCCTTCTATTCAACCGCCTCATTGCGGTTCTGCGGACTCACCACCACCGCACCCGCCACGCCTGCAATCGAGGAGGTCACTCCGGAAGCCGTATCCGTCGCCGCCCTCGTGCTGATGCCTGCCGACGGTTCGCATATCACCGCGACAATCGAGGAGGGGAAATCTGTTCTCTTCTATGACAACGGAGGCCCGGATGGGAAATATCCCGAGCAGTCATCGGGAACGGTCACTTTCAAACCCGCCCCCGGCAGCGAGGGTAAAGTAATGATCGACTTCTCCGCCATAGAGCTGTTCAACACCAACCCGGCGAAGAACGACCAGCTGATTGTCTACAACGGTTCGGAAGTCAACCCCGACAACATCCTGATCACACTTCTGAAACAGACAAAGGCACTCGTGCGCTCCACCGCCGAAGATGGTTCGCTGACAGTCAGTTTCTCGACCACAACCGGTGTAACCAAAGCCGGATGGACTGCCAACGCCTCCCTTTTCACCCCGCAACCAATGACCCTCACAGGCACAGACGTGACCGCGGCATCCGACGCGACCGTCGGAGCGGGCGACACTGACTGCCCCCTCCTGCGCGTTCTTGTCAAGACCCAGAACACCGAACCTCCGCTGGCTCTCTCGGCCATCGCGCTCGACTTTGACGAGACTGCCTCCCAGTGGGAAAACGTGAAAGTGTATTACACCTCCAACACCGCCACCCTCGATCAGGCCACCGCGACGCAGCTTGGCTCAGCGGCCGTCAACGGCGAGACACTGGAGATGACATTCGACACCCCCGTCTCGCTCCTCGAAGGTGAAAACTTTCTTTGGCTGACGGCCGACGTGAAAGCCGACGCCCAGTCAGGCACCAAGGTCAACGCCATCGTGAAGACCCTCACCCTCAACGGACAGCCCGAGACCGTGACCGCCCCCGCCGCAACCACCGGCCGGGAGGTCTACAACCTTGTCTATCCCACCACAGAGCATCCGGTCAAGACCGTCTACGGCTCGATGTCGGTGGCCCACAAGCCCTATTCCGAATACTACGCCGGATATGATGGCACCAAAGACAACCTGTTTGTCACCTTCATCCCGGCCCACGAAGGCCACGTCTGTGAGATTGATTTCTCAAAGCTCAACCTCTATTACTACGAATCCTCCTGGTACCCCTCGAGCAATGTAACCCCTGAATTCAAAATCTTCGCGGGAACAACCGCCGAAGGGACACCTCTCTATACCCACGAGAAGGACAACAACTTCAAGGCCGGGGAGGACAACTCCGCTGTAGGCACCATCCGCTCCACTTCAGCCGACGGCGCACTGACGATACTCTTCAATGCCGGCGCGACCGGTTCTTCCAACACCAAGGATGGCCAGTTCGGCTTCCTCGGCGAGGTAAGGGAATATCTTTCACGCCCGATGGCCGCGAAAGAAGCCGAGGCGTTCGGCAGCCCGCTGACCACAGTGGCTGTCTCCACCGCCTCCGGCGTTCCCGTCATCGGCCTGAAAGTAACCACCGAAGGCAACCTCTCCCCCATCCTGCTCGACAATGTGACATTCAGCCTGAAAGCCGACCCGGCCATCTACACATCCCTCGGCCTCGCCACCTCCGGCCACAAAACTTCCCCCACAGGGGCAACCGTGATAGCGACAGCCCAGCAGGCCGACGGACAGGTGACCTTCTCCCCCGGCATCCCTCTATCGGAAGGTGACAACATCTTCTGGCTGCTTGCCGACGTGAGCGCCGACGCCGCTCCCGGCTCTGTAATCGACGCGAAAGTGGAACTCCTGACCGTCGCCGGGAACGCCATGGCCGTAAGAAACAACGACCCGGAAGGGGAAATAGTGACCGTCAACACCTATGACCCGATTCTCGGCAACAAAGACCAGGTGGTGGAAGTCGGAGAGTATCCCATCCAGATCAACGGTGTGACCGCCGCCTACATGACCAACGAATACACCATCACCGCCAAACCCGCCACCGCCGGAGGCAAAGTGACCGCCACTTTCACTGAAGGTTCCTTCAATGTCAACCCCTCCAACCAGTACATCACCGTAATCGGAGGTGCCGAACCCTTCGGAGTCGACTGCAACACCGTCTATCCGGTTTCTATCACCTCCGCCCGCGAGGATGGACAGCTCATCATCGAGTATCATTCGATGACCATCGAGAAACCGGAGGGATGGAAATGCACCCTCTCCTGCGACAGTCGCAAACCATTCGTCATGGATGGTTTTGAATCGCTCGCCGCCACCACCGACTGCGCCACACGCGGCAGCGAAGTTCTGCTCGGCGGCATTAAATTCGATGTCACAGGCGACAAGGATGACATCACAATCACAGGCTTCGGTTTCGACATCCCCGACGCGCAGACAATCTTCAGCGAATTCCGCCTGTATGCCACCGGCGACAGTCCTGAATTCCTGCGCAACAACCTGATTGCCTCCTCCGATGCGTCAGCCACCATACTCGTCCCCGATGAACCCCTGGTAATCTCTGCCGCAGGCACTTACCACTACTGGCTCCAGGGTGTGGTCAGCCACGAAGCCGAAATCAACGCCTCTACCACCATCAAGCCCGTCAATCTCACCTACACCGTCGGTGAGACATCCGCCAGTGTAGACCTGTCAGCCCTCGACACCCACAATCTCTCAGTCGTGCAGGGCTACCACGGCTCATTCCGCATCGGCTCATCCATCAATGCCGACTATCCCGACTTCGCGACTGCCCTCAACGCGATGGCTGCCGGAATCGAAGGGGAAGTGACATTTACCGTGGAGCCAGGCACATACAACGAACGCATCGAGCTTGACCATATCCAGGGTGCTTCCGCCGCGAACACCATCACCTTCGAAGGTGAGACCGGAGACCCCGGAGATGTCATCCTTGTCTCCAACGACTGGACCGAACCGCCCTACTCCGAAGACAAGCTGGAGCATTACTACGGTGTGGCGACCCTCCGAGGCACTTCCAATGTGACCTTCCGCGCCATGACCATCCGCACCACTAACGTGCAGATGCCTTCGGTAATCCATATCGCCGGAGGATCATCAGATGTCACAATCGAAAGCTGCGTGGTCTCCGCCCCCACCTCCAACACCAATTACAACAACTTGACCCTGATTAACTCTTATATGGGCCAGTCGGCAACCACAGTCAACAACAGACTGTCGGTAATCGACTCAGACCTTGTAGGCGGCTATTGCGGAATCAAGTTCGGCTCCGCCACCATCAACCAGCCCGAAAGTGAAGGAATCACCGTCAGCGGATGCTCCTTCACCAACCAGGGTTATCAGGCCATCTACCTCTACTTCGCAAAGGATGTGACCATCACCGCCAACTCTCTGCGCGGTACCGGAACGGCAGATGACAAGAACTATTGCCAGATGATTGACCTCGACATATCAGGTCCCGCAAGAATAGAACGTAACATCATCGAATACTCCAAGACCGGCACATACGGAATGTATCTGCGCCGTCTGGCAGGAACGGATGACGCGCCAATCATCATCGCTAACAACATCCTCGACATCAGCGTGGGTTCCAAACCGGGAGCCGGCATCCAGCTCTACAACTCCTCGTCGAAGCCATACACCGGTTTCACACTGGCCCACAACACCGTGCGCACCTCCGGTTCAGACATCGTGATGCCGCTGATAATAAACATCAAGACCGGTACCAATGTCGATGGCGTGATAGCCAACAACATCTTCCAGAACACCTTCCCCACCTATGTCATCAAAGAGCAATACGGCCCCTCCGGAGCGACCTACCTCAACAACGCGGGTTACACCTCCGATGAGACCTACGCATACTGGGGCGGTCCTTACGACCAGGAGATGACCTGGAACCAGTGGATGCTGGCCAGCGGCGAAACCGGAGGAGTCAACGCCGAGATTCCATTCGACAGCTCGGATGAGACCCGTCCGCTCTGGCCCGCTTCATTCTCCGCGCTCAAGGCCGGGACTCCTCTTCCACAGGTGACCACCGACTACCTCGGTGTGGCCCGCGACACCACCACTCCGACCATCGGGGCCTATGAACATTTCACCTCCGCAATCGACGCGGTGAAGGACACCACCTACGATGACGGCCAGACAATCTCCGCGTCAGACATCCTCTCGGTCGAAGCGGACAACGCTGACCTGTGTGTCTACACCATCTCCGGCGTGATGCTCATGCATACCCATGTCAACGGTCGGGTTGATATCCCCGTGGGACATCTTCCCCGTGGACTATGCGTGATGACTCTCGGCTCAATGGCAGCCAAACTGCTTCTGCGCTGAACTCCGCGCCAATGACGGCTACGCCGCCATAAGGCGCATCCCAATCTGATTTTTTTCGTAATTTCCAAAACCGTTCTATTTAATTTGTGAAGCTGCCGCAGGCCGTGAGGTCGGCGGCAGTTGTTTTCACACAACTCTTCATCCAGCCGTTCATACCCAATTGTTAAAATCTCGACAAAAAAACGGCATAGATTTTCACATACCGATAATTATTGTTAAATTTGTCGCGCAGACCCCTTCTTTGAAGCCCCGGAGGGACTGGGGACAGCGGGAGGGGTCGGCAGACATTTTGAAAAGCGTTTACACGACGCTTGATTCTTGACGAATGGAAACTTCGCAACTTTCTTTGAATCAGTCAAGGATGAAGCAACGGTAGATGCCCATGGATATGTAACATTTGTTATTGAGCGCGGTTTTTCGGGAGAAAGACCGCCGATGACACTTTACATATACAAGCGTGGGGCTTCTCGTTGCTCGTTCCGACTGATTCGGGCAATGCGAAGGCCTCCATTCGACAGAACGAGCGACAAGTACAGACTCTCACGCTTTTTCTGTATAAACCAATCAACTTTGCCGAAGAGGAGAGGCCAGAGGCGCACAATGAACCATGAAACACATCATTGCACCATTAATGGCCTGTATGGCAATGGCTTTGCCCGCATCCGCCAAGGAAGTGATGACACTCCTCAACGGTGAGGAAATCGAAGTGGAAATCGTCACACTCGGGACCAACGACATTTCTTACAAGAAGGCGTCGAATCCCGACGGCCCCACTTACACCACCCCCCGCGACAAGGTATTCTTCATTCTCTACGAGGATGGCACCAAGGAAATCATCACTCCGCTCAACGCCCGGACAACTACAACCCAACCCGTAGCGGAGCGGCAACCTCTCTATACCGGCGCGTCTGAAATGACCGTCGACACCACACCTGTCCCGGAAAAGAATTACTTCCCCCACATCAGCTTCTACCCCCGCGCGTCAATCGGATTCCACGCCACCCCCAGCGGCTACAAGGATGAATACGACCTTGACTGGGGCGGTTTGAGCTGGTCGTTCGACCTCAATGTGCTCTTCCCAAGCAGCAACACCTCCGCCTGGTCGGCGGGTATCGGTCTGGCCGGGCTCGGCGGAGACATGAACATGCTCTATGTGATCAATGACGACCATCACAAAGACAAGCTCGGCAACTTCTCGACAATGTATCTCACCATACCGATTCAATACTGGTACAAAGGCTGCGACTGGTTCATGTTCGGTTTCGGAAATCGTTTTGAATTCCTTGTGTCCCAGAAAATGGAAGGGGAGAAAATCGAGGACGCATTCCGGGGATTCCGTGACGCGTTGACCATCGACGGTATCTTCTCGATAGGCAACCTCGACCTTGGCGCACAGCTGCTGTTCAACTTCGCCAGTGCCCTGAAAGGGGAAGACCTCGACTGGTCTCCGACCATCGGACTGAGTTTCACCGCCGGCTACCGATTCTGATATGAGAGGCTTCATCATCACACTGCTTTTGTGGCTGTTCGCGTGGCAGGCATGTGTCGCCGACCAGATAGTCACACGCGAGGCCGACATCATCGACTGCAAGGTGACAGCCATTGACGAATCCACGGTCAAATACCGCAAGCCTGATGAGAAATTCGACCGCGAAATCAACCGTGGCGATGTGTTCAAAATCAGGTATGACAATGGTGAGGAGGAAATCTTCACCGGCAATACAGCCGTCACCTCTGCATCGCAGCCCACATCCCAGTCACGACCCGGCGCACAATATCAGAACACCGAGACCCATCCTGACTGGAATTCATTCCCTCCGGCCAGCCGTCCCTACCATATCGGGGACTGGTACAGCGAGAACGGTGTGGAAGGTATCGTGATATGGACCACTCCTGACGGCCGCCACGGACGAATCCTGAACAAACGGAAATTCAACACCTCCAAATTCCGTATGCCTGACGCGTTTTTCACCGGGCCTATCGACATTCCATTGGGAATTGGAGACATGACCAACGGCTACGCCAACATGATTGCCCTCAACCGGTTCATAGCTGACAATCCGCAATATACCTCCGATATGTTCCCTATCCGGCAGATACTTGCCTCACTCGGCAACGGATGGTATCTCCCATCCATCAAGGAACTGGAATATTTCCAACAACTACGCGACACTTATGTGACTTACACCGGCGAGAACCTGAAATTTGAGGGAAAGACTGTAAAGTGGTCCAAGATTATCAACCATGTCTCAAAGTCACATGGCGGAGAAAAACATGACGACTACTATCGCCTCAGCAGCACAGAGGTATATGCCCCCGGAGGAGCATCCGCCACATTCCAGTCTCTCTACGGCGACCCGCAGCTCCCTCAGTTCGCGTTGTTGAAATTCACCTCGGAGGAATCCCCGCGGACAAAAGCGTTCGTGCGCACCAAAGGGCTACCTTTTTATGCATTCCATCTATTCTGACAACCAAAATCATAACATCAACCTCAAACCGATTACAAGACAATGAACAAGAAGATTTTCTATTTTCTGGCATTCTGGTGCCTGTGTGTATGCAGCGGCGGTTTCCTGACCTCATGCGGCGATGACGAAGATGAGCCCAAAGATGGCGACCTCGTGGAAAGGCTCCAAGGCACATGGTACATTGACCGCATGAAGATTTCCGTGCTGGGACAGAACATGGAGTTCACCGCCGACGAACTCAAAGATGAGTCAGGCTACGACAGATTCTACGACGAGACCCTCAAATTCGACGGCGAGAAGGTCAATGGCCTTTCCTACTCTGTCGACAAGAACAGCATCCTTCTCCCCTGGTACACCGAGCAGGGATGGTGGTGTCAGGTAAGCTTCTCAGGCTCAAAAATGACAATGTATTACGACCTGAACTACGAGGGCATCAACATGCAGCTCTGGACAACCTACGTCAAAAGCGGCAGCCGCTCCAGCCTCTCCCCTGCCATCACCTCCACAAATCCTGAATACCTCCTCCCCCATATCCTGAAATCCCTCCCGAAATAATCCTGATTCATAGCGGGGCCACCGCCGGTTGCGCATCTTCCCATCCGGACGACCGCGACCGGCGGTGACTCATCAAAATTCACTAAAACCGCTCCACAAGGCATTTGTAGAGGATTAGGCCGCATATGGTTTGGAGATTTGTAATAATTTCTTAACTTTGCGGTCGGAATGGGAGCCGGAAACATCCCCTCCTTTCCCGACATTAAATGGAATACTCCCTACTTGATTTCTTAGGGCTCTTAGGAGCCGTCGGCCTCTTCCTGTACGGAATGAAGGTCATGAGCGAGGGTCTGCAGAAAGCGGCAGGCGACCGACTGCGCAACATCCTGTCGGCGATGACCCGCAACCGCTTCACCGGCACAGTAACCGGATTTTTCATCACAGCCCTTATCCAAAGTTCCTCGGCTTCGACCGTGATGGTGGTCAGCTTCGTCAACGCCGGACTCATGACTCTGGCCCAGTCGATGGCGGTAATCATGGGAGCAAATGTCGGAACAACCTTCACAGCGTGGATTATCGCCCTCTTCGGTTTCAAGGTAGACATATCGGCATTCGCCCTTCCTCTTATCGGCTTGGCTATTCCACTGCTGTTCTCCAGCAAGAGCCGCACAAAGTCAATCGGAGAATTCACCATAGGATTCGCCTTCCTGTTCATGGGGCTCGACATGATCAGCAAATATGTCCCCGACCTGCAGAGCAATCCCGAAATGTTCGAGTTCCTGCAACGCTACGCCTCCCTTGGCTTCGGGTCGGTTCTGATTTTCTGCCTGGTCGGTCTTGTGGTCACGATGGTAATCCAAAGTTCCGCCGCCACATTCGCCATCACCCTTATAATGTGTTCCAAAGGGTGGATTGACTTCCCCCTGGCCTGCGCTCTCGTGCTTGGTTCAAACATCGGAACCACCATCACCCCGCTTCTCGCATCGATGAGCGGAAACGTGGCCGCCAAACGTACCGCCATGGGCCACCTGCTGTTCAATTTCCTCGGCACACTGTGGGTTCTGGCTGTCTTCTATCCCTTCGTCAACCTCAACACATGGATCACCGAGGAAATAGGCCAGGGAGACCCGACCGCGCTCTTCAAGTATGTCAATGATCTGAAAGCCAACAACCCCGACATCTACAACCAGCTCTACACCGGTTCTCTGCCGACAGCCAACGGCGAGATACTGCGTCATCAGACCATCATATCCCAGCTCCAGATCAGCGTCTCGTTCGGCCTGTCGATATTCCACACCGTCTTCAACCTCGTCAACCTTTCGATTATGATATGGCTGACCAAGGTATATGTGAAGATAGTCGAGTTCCTCGTTCCGGCCCGTCATAACGGCGACGACGAGTTCCAGCTCAAATTCATCTCCGGAGGTATCCTTTCGGCCTCCGAGCTTAACATCAGCCAGGCGGAGAAGGAGATTTCGGTGTTTGCCGAGCGTGTGGCGAGGATGCTCCCGATGGCCCAGGAGCTTATCACCACCAAGGATGGCTCTGACGACTTCAACAAGGTATATTCGCGTCTTGAGAAATATGAGGAGATTTCAGACCGGATGGAAATCGAAATCGCCAATTACCTCAACCGATGCGCCGAGGGACGCCTGTCAAACGAATCGAAACGCCGCATAGCCGCCATGCTCAGCATCGACTCCGAGATAGAGAGCATCGCCGACTGCGCCCTCGGAGTAGGCAAAATCCTGCTCCGCAAACAACAAAGCTCCGTGCAGTTCAACGAGGAGATATACCGCAACATCGATACGATGTTCTCCTATGTTCAGAAAGCGGTCGACAACATGCTGGTGCTGCTCAATAACCTCGAACATCAGAAAGAATCGGCCATCATCGTCTCATACAACTGCGAGCGCGAAATCAACAACCTCCGCAACCAGTTGCGCACCAACAACATCGAGAACATCAATTCACGTCATTACGAATACCAGAGCGGTATCTACTATATGGACATCATCTCGACGATGGAGAAGATGGGCGATTACATCATCAATGTCGTCGATACCGTGAAAGAGGAATTCAGGTCAGTGCAGAAGGTCTGACCTCATAACATGTATGTCTCTCAACCGTTCCCACGAATACCAGGCCCCGACATCACCCACTGACCAGGCCCTCTACACCACCCGCGAACCGGGATGGATGAGCGGTGTGGAGGGTGTGGCGCGTCCTGTCACCCCCGGCTCGGACACCGGAATCCTGGCGATGGTCGTCATGCTGCTCGTGCTGGTAGGGTTGAATATGCGTCATGTCAGACGGTTGTTCCGGACAATCACTCAAGACCTATGGTCAGTGCGCCGCCGCGCGAACGCTTTCGATGACCACACCGCCAAAGAGACCCGCACCATCATCATATTGCTCTTGCAACTGTGTGTGTTCGAGGGAATCCTGCTTTTCCTGTGGCTTGGAGGGTCCGTCCCCGCCGTCCGCGATGTCTTCCGGCCGGTAGGGGCGCTTACCGCCCTGGCGATGGGATTCTACCTGTTTGAACTCCTCGCCTGCACCACCATCGGATATGTTTTCACCGACCGGCTCAGCGCGGCCCACTGGCGGCGCGGACTGAACGCATCGTCGGTGCTGCTGGGCATCATGCTCACCATCCCCACCCTCATTTCCCTGTTTTATCCGTCGGTCACAACCATTATGCTCTGGCTGGCCGCAGGGCTTTACGCAATCTCCCGCATCATATATATTGCCAAAGGTTTTAGGATTTTTTACAAAAATTTTCCCTCTTTGCTTTACTTTATTTTGTACCTTTGCACCCTGGAAATCATTCCATTGATTGCCATCTATTATTCGGCAATGGAAATTTGTAACCAATTATGACCGCACGGCAGACGAGTTACTCGGCCTGCAATGTAGAATGTTACTGTCGGTTATCATTTTATTTCGACAACAAGCAAAGTGAAAGTAAAGAAGATTTTAGTCTCTCAGCCCAAGCCCACGTCTGACAAGTCGCCTTATTACGACATTGCCCAGCGATATGGCGTCGAGATGGTGTTCAGGCCTTTCATCAAGGTTGAAGGACTTTCAGCAAGGGAGTTTCGCCAGCAGAAAATCAACATCCCCGACTACACGGCTGTGATTTTTACCGCCCGTACTGCCATCGACCATTTTTTCCGTCTGTGTGAGGAAATGAGGATATCCATCCCCGACACTATGAAATATTTCTGCACCACGGAACAGATCGCCCTTTACCTCCAGAAATATATCGTCTACCGCAAGCGCAAGATTTTCCATGGTGTCACCGGCAAGCTCGACGAGCTGATTCCCGCCCTGACCAAACACAACAAGGACAAATACCTCTTCGCCATCTCGGATGTCAACTCCCGTGGAGCCGAGCTGCTTGACGCCAACAAGGTCAACTACACCAAGGCTGTAATGTATCGCACCGTCAGCAATGACTTCACCGCCGACGAGGCTTTTGACTACGATATGCTCCTCTTCTTCTCACCCGCCGGAATCGAGTCGCTGAAAAAGAATTTCCCCGACTTCAACCAAGGCGACATCCGCATCGGATGCTTCGGTGCCTCCACCGCCAAGGCTGTCGAGGATGCCGGTCTGCGTCTTGACATCAAGGCCCCGACCCCAGCGGCTCCCTCAATCACCGCCGCCATCGAGAACTATCTCAAGGAGGAGGTGGCCAAAGAGGCTTGAAAACATATAAACTGACATCAAACACCCCACACTGACCGGTGAACGATTACAGGCTACCCAAACCTACCAAGCTCTGCTCGCAGACAGCCATCGACCGGCTGTTTGCGCAGCGTGACGTGAAGGGAGCCTTGGCCTACCCTCTCCGGGCAGTGTGGGGCGACAATGCCAGGCGTTATCGCGGCGATGCGGTGCAGTTTCTCGCATCGGTGCCGAAGAAACGCCTGCGCCATGCGGTAGACAGGGTGACGATGCGCCGACGCATCCGCGAAGCTTACCGGCTCAACCGCCAGACCTATTTTCCTGACTCGCTGGAAGCCCCGCTTGACATACTCTTCGTCTATGTGGCCAACACTCCCGAGCCATACGCCAAAGTGGAGAACGCCATGCGGAAACTGCTGAGCCGTATCTTCCGCCGCCCAAAAGGACAACGCGACCATTGATTTCCACGTCTTATCCTTGTGGCATCCATCCCCCGACAGATATCACGCCTGCTGGTTAAGGGGCTGATTTTTCCGATTCGCTTCTACCAGCTCTGCATCTCCCCGATGTTTCCGGGGAGTTGTCGTTTTACGCCGACCTGTTCGCAATATGCAGTGGAGGCGTTGCGTGTCCACGGCCCGTTGAAAGGATTATGGCTCGCCACGCGGCGTATCCTCCGGTGTCACCCCTGGGGCGGTTCCGGGTATGACCCTGTGCCGAGTCGGCATGTCATCGACGCGCACACCCACCGAGTCACCCCCTCCCCGACAGCCATACGGTCGCTGACTCCGGCCCAATTCATCGCACTGGATAAGAAAGAACGTCAGTTCTGCTCTGTGGGCATCCATCCATGGGAGACCGACGACAATCCCGAGGTTCAGTTCACGCAGCTTGAACGCATAATCCACGATCCGGCCATCATCGCTGTCGGGGAATGTGGACTTGATCGCATCAAAGGGACAACTATTGACCGGCAGGAACAAATTTTCCGAGACCATATCCTACTGAGCGAACAGACACGCAAGCCCCTTGTCATACATCTCGTCAAAGCCCTCGACCTGCTGCTAAAAGCCTTGAAGGAGACCGCCCCGCGACAGCCTTGGATTCTTCACGGCTTTCGGGGTAATCCCCGTATACTCAGCCAATTGCTCGAAGCGGAGCAATCCAACCGGCTCTATTTCTCCATCGGGGAGAAATTCAACCCCGAGACCGTTGCCCTGATACCTCCCGACCGGTTCCTTGTTGAAACCGATGAGTCCCCCCTGTCACCGATGGAGATTGTCAACCGCATCGCCCATGCAAGGGGGGCGAATCCGGGAAAGCTCGCCGCAATGGTCAATGACAATGCGCTACGCCTGTTTCCCGCATTGAAAGGGATGGACGGGAAAGAAAAAATATTGACATACGGGGAGGATTCAAAATAAAATGCTAACTTTGCGGCAGGCAATTGTTTCATCTGCCTCCACACATTCAATCCAATCCTTATCCATCCGACCATGGAAGAAGATGCAAAAAAGAAGCTTTCCGCTGATCCTGACGGACTTCTCACATACGAATATATCGCGAATCATATAGACTCGGTTGAACCGGAACTCCCCTGGCTTGTTGAAAACATGGAGAGGGTAGACCTCACGGGACAATTCGTCATCTCGGCCGCCCGCTATCTTTTCGCCATCGACCCGACAGCCTTTGCGCCCCATATCGACAAGCTGATAAAGGCCGGCATCGACAAGGACCGCGAGCATCGTTACCTTGGCGATATGCTGCGACAGATGTACGGCCCCGACTACGCCGAACGTTCCGAGGAGCTTTCCGCTACCGACGACAACTTCCGCCGCATCTACAAGCGACTATTCCCCATCTCAGCCATCTGACAAAAATGAACCGCAAACGTATCTCTCTCCTCCTGGTGATTGCCGCGATAGTGGCCATCGCGGGAGGATACGCCTATTCCAGAACAAAATCAAAAGTCAATATGACCTCCCAACTCACCTCAGAAGCCCCCGTCATGGAGAAGGGGGACGCACTGGTCGACATCAAGACATCGGTCGGCGACATCCGTGTACGCCTTTTCGGCGACACTCCGGCCCATCGCGACAACTTCCTGAAACTCGTCAAGGAGAAATATTACGACGGGGTGCTGTTCCACCGTGTGATAAATGAGTTCATGGTGCAGACCGGCGATCCCGAGTCGAAGAACGCGCCGGCCAACGCCCGTCTCGGTGCCGGAGGCCCTGACTACACCCTTGAGGCGGAAATCGTATATCCCAAGCATTTCCACCACCGTGGCGCACTTGCCGCCGCCCGTCAGGGGGACCAGGTGAACCCCGAACGCCGTTCCTCCGGATCGCAGTTCTACATCGTGACCGGAAAGGCTTACAACGAGCAACTGCTGGCCCAGATGGAGAAGCAGCTCCAGATGGCCCAGAAGCAGGAAATCTTCAACAAACTGGCCGAGGAACACCGCGACTCAATCATCACCCTGCGCAAGAACCGCGACCACGCTTCGCTCCAGGCTCTTCAGGATGAACTTGTTGCCATCACAGAGAAGAAAGCGGCCGAGAATCCGGCCGCTCTCACCGAGGAGCAGAAGAAGGCTTACTCGACAGTCGGCGGCACCCCCCATCTCGACAACCAGTACACCGTCTTCGGCGAGGTTGTCAGCGGAATGGACGTGGTTGAGAAAATCGAGAAGTCCGAGACCAACTCCCAGGACCGCCCGCTTGACGACATCCGTATCATCTCAATGAAGGTGGTTAAGAAATAACTCCTCCCCGGGAAAGAGCGACAAGAGAAAAAGCATGGCTGAAACTTTCCGTTTCTCGCTGCCGAACGGGCTGAGGGTTGTCCACAGCTACAATCCCACCGCCTCGATGGCGGTGGTCAACACACTGTATGATGTCGGAGGACGCGACGAGTCGCCCGACCATACCGGCCTCGCCCATCTGTTTGAGCATCTGATGTTCGGCGGCTCAGCCAACATACCCGACTTCGACGGCCCCCTCCAGGCGGCGGGAGGTTCATCCAACGCCTGGACATCCAACGACTTCACCTGTTTCCACGACATAATCCCGGCCCACAACATCGAGACCGCCCTCTGGCTTGAGAGTGACCGCATGCTGTCGCTGGCATTCTCCGACAAAGCCTTGGAAGTGCAGCGTTCGGTAGTGGTGGAGGAGTTCAAGGAGGTATGTCTCAACCGTCCATACGGCGATATGGGGCATCTGCTTTTCGGGATGGCATATCCCGACCATCCTTATGGAGTGCCGGTCATCGGACGCGATTTCCAAGATATCGAGAAGACCACACAGGATGATGTGCGCCAATGGTTTTACAGCCATTACGCCCCCAATAACGCCGTGATGTCGGTGGTCGGCAACATCTCTCCCGACAAGCTGCAAAGGTTTGTCGAGAAATGGTATGGAGAGATTCCCCGCCGGGAGATTGCCCCGCGCACCTTCCCCGACCCTGAACTGCCACGCTCACCGCGTCTTGTCGAAGCGTCGGGCAATGTGCCCCAGACCGCCATCACCATCGCCTATCAGATGGGTGGCTACAAATCCCCCTCTTATGTCAAGGCCGACCTGATTTCAGACATTCTCGCCAACGGACAGGCATCCCGCTTTTACCGCAGGCTGCTCATGCCGGGACGCTACTTCTCAGACGTGGACGCCTCGATTCTCGGCACCGAACATCCCGGGCTGCTGCTTATCAATGCCAAGCTTCTTGACAGGGGGGCTGACGCGGAGAAAGCCGCCATTGAGGCAATCAACAAGGAATTGGCAGAACTGGTGGATACCGAGGTGGCACCCGCCGAACTTAAACGTTGTGTCAACCGGCTTGAGAGCGACCGCGTGTTCTCAATGATGAACCCGTTGCAGAAAGCCCAGTCCCTCGCCCTTGCTGAAATCCACGGCGAGAACATCGAGGATATCCTCCCCCGATACCGCGCCGTCACCCCCGCCTCACTCCGGGAGGCAGCCCGCGATATCATCGACCCCGACCGTTCGATGACCCTCATCTACCGTCCCCGCTGACATATCATACCCGGTTTGCGGTTCTGCAGCAAGAAGCGATTCCTCAGGCTCCATGTCGGGCATATTGTATGGTTTCGGCGATGGTTTCATACGCTGGATGCGCAGGAAGTTATGGTTAAGGTAATACTCCAGCCCCGCGAGTGTGCGTTGCCTTACGGCCGGTTTTAGCTGACATTCCCAAATCGTTATGACCGACCACCCCATGGCCAGCAACCTCTCTTTGTCGCGGCGGTCACGCTCCTTGTTGCGGTTGATTTTTGCTTCCCAGAACTCCCGGTTGGTGGCCGGGATGCGGCCATCCGTCTCATGGCCATGCCAGAAACAGCCATGAATGAAAATCGCCACCCGGTATTTGCGCATGACGATATCGGGAGTGCCGGGCAATCCCTTCACATTCTTACGGAAACGATAGCCACGGGCATACAGGTAACGCCTGACAATGATTTCGGGCTTGGTGTCTCGCCCGCGAATCTTCGCCATCACCTCTGACCGTTTCTCTTTGCTCCAGATATCCATAGCGTCTCTGATACCGAGTCCTCAAAGTTAAACATTTTTCCCGGTTTTACCGTTCATATACCCCTTTTTACATCAGGCAAAGGGGGAGGACTGAGGCTTTTGTGAAAAAATTTCAGGAAAAGGAGCGCAATGTGAAAAATTGTTGCTATATTTGACGCGTGATTCCCCCAAATCGGGAAGTCACACCCTGTAAGTGTGTTATATGGGCAACCTGAGCCAACGCGTCCGGTTGTCCTATGCCCCTCATTTCTAATCATTCTATTTTTTATGGAAACGCGTGATCTTAACCCCGAGGCAACCAAGCCCGAGGTTTCCACCACCCCCGCCTCCCCCGTGGAGTCCCTTGAATCTCAATCCATCGCCGACGCAGGTCTCAACCTCGCCGAAGCGCAAGCTGCCGCCGCAGACAAAGCCCAGTTCAATGTCGAAGCCGAGGAGGCCGCCCTGGCCGACAAGGCCTTCCAGGCCGCCCACACCGTGGCAGCCGTGGAGGCGGAAGAAGCCGAAGTCCCCGCCGACGGGGCTGAAACAACATCAGCCGAGGCTCCCGCAAGGCAGCCTGAAGAGGACATCAAGACCAAGGAGGACATCATGGCCCGGCTCACCAAGCTGGCCGTGGATGAGACTGTCGAAATCTCCCGCGAGGAAATCGCCCACCTGAAACAGCGTTTCTATGCCATCCGCAAACTTGAACAGGAGGCAGAGCTGGCCGCACATCTTGCCGAAGGGAAAGATGCCGAAAGCTTCCTCCCCTCACTCGATCCCACCGAGGAGGAGTTCAAGACGATGATGAACACCGTCCGCGAGCGTAAAGCCGCCCTGGCTGCCGCCGAGGAGGAGGAGCGCAACAAGAACCTCACACGCAAACTCGCCCTCATTGAGGAACTCAACACCATATCGGCCGACACCGACAATGTGAACCGCGCCTTCCCCCGCGTGAAGGAAATCCAGGCCGAGTTCAAGGAAATCGGCGAGGTGCCCGCCACCGAAGCAACCGACCTTTGGAAGAACTACCAGGCTGCCGTGGAGCAGTTCTACGACCAGCTCAAAGTCAACAAGGACCTGCGCGACTACGACTTCCGCAAGAATCTCGAACTGAAGACCCTCCTCTGCGAGGAAGCCGAGAAACTCAACGACGAGGAGGATATCGTCCTGGCATTCAAACGCCTTCAGAACCTCCACGACGAGTGGCGTCAGACCGGCCCCGTGGCCAAGGAGGTGCGCGAGGAGATCTGGGCCCGTTTCAAAGATGCCTCCACCCTCGTCAACAAGAAATATCAGGGCTTCTTCGAGGAGCGAAAGGCCCGTGAGCTGGAGAATGAGAAGGCCAAGACCGAGATATGCGAACGTGTCGAAGCCCTCGACTTCTCTTCCCTCAAGACTTACTCCGCATGGGACGAGATGACCAAGCAGATTCTCGCCGCCCAGGAGGACTGGAAAAAACTCGGCTTCGCCTCTCGCAAGGCCAACAACGCCCTTTTCACCCGCTTCCGCTCGGTATGCGACAAGTTCTTCACCCTCAAGGCAGAGCATTACCGCGAGATGAAGGAGGAACTGGCCGCGAACCTCGCCAAAAAGACCGCCCTCTGCGAAAAGGCAGAAGCCCTCAAGGACTCCACTGACTGGAAGAAGACCGCCGACGAACTGGTTCGCCTCCAGAAGGAGTGGAAGACCATCGGCACCGTCCCCAAGAAACATTCCGACAACATCTGGCACCGCTTCCAGGCTGCCTGCGACGCTTTCTTCGAAAGCCGCAAGGCAAACCTCAGCGAAAGCCGCGCCGCCGAGCAGGTCAACCTCAAGGCCAAGCGCGAAATCATCGCCGCCCTCAAGGAGATACCTCTCGATGCAAACCGTGCCGAGATGATGCCCAAAGTCAAGGAACTTCAGGCAAAATGGCAGACCATTGGCCATGTCCCCATGCGCGAGAAAGACAAGCTCTATGACGAATACCGCGCCGCCTGCGACGCCCTTTACAACCGTCTGGGCCGCGACCGGGGAGGCCGTTCACGCTTCGAGGACGTCATCAACGAGATGGGCACCGACGAGCAGAAACTTTACCGCGAACGCGAGCGCATCCTCCGCGCATTCGAAATCAAGCGCAATGAGCTGAAGACCTACGAGAACAACCTCGGCTTCCTCTCCTCCAAGAGCAAGTCAGGCGACTCGATGGTACGCGAGATGGAGCGTCGCATCCAGCGCATCAAGGATGACCTTGCCTCCATCGAGGAGAAAATCAAGCTCATCGACTCCAAACTCGCCAAGTAAACCTTCCGCCGGAACCTTGCATCCCTGACAATTATCCGCAGGAGGACACAACAAACTGCAGGAGGATATACCTCATAGACCGCTTTATCTTCCTTGCCGGTGTGTCAAAAACCAATTACGGGTTGGGGCGGTTTCATAGGCGATTCCGAAGGAATATTTATCTGAATAGCCGTGGGTTGGCACGAGTGCAAAGCCCCCTTGTGGGGCAGGCACGAGGCGTCAACCCACGGTTGTGTTTTGCCGTAAATGGTATTCCCTCGGAATCGTCAACCGGGATATGACCTCTTACAATCATCATCACCGGATTTAAGATACAGTCAGTGTGACAACAAAATGAAGTTGCCACCCTGACTTTCTTATGCCTACATATCAGCATTTGGAATAGCAAGGTGTCAGAACATCACGCTATTTAACTATATTTAACTATCGGGGGGGTAAATAGTGACATTTTACATACCTTTGTGATGTCGTAATAATCTCCCGCTTTTGTCGGGAATATAAAACCAATCAACTCTAAATATGAAAAAAATTATGCTGACGGCTCTTATTGCCGTCATTTCGTCGACAGCCCACGCCAACAGCGGTGACCGTGTCAACGATAACGGGCTGATTTACGAAGAAAACAATGACGGCGTGATGGTGCTCGTTCCAGATGAAAGCTACAAGGAAAGAGTGCGCGTTGACATTCCGGGGTCAATAAACTTCATGCCTGTAATGATTGGGGACTATGCGTTCCGAGACTGCACAAAACTCCGCGAAATAGTCATCAATGAAGGTGTGGAAATAATTGGTACGGAGGCATTCGCCGGCATAGTGGACACATATGATGGTGAAGATGAGGTATCCATTACTCTTCCCTCAACCATCAGAGAGATAGGATACGCCGCCTTCTCATGCTATGCCTTCGGCGGCAGCGTCGATGAAAGCATTGTCGGAAGTGTCCCCTTCAATTGCACCTTGAACATCTCCGACCTTCAGGCGTGGTGCGGCATACAATTTGACAGTAATGGTTCCAACCCCGGAGGTAAAGTATTCCTTAATGGAGAACGAATCTCAGACCTCACCATATATGACAGCCAGATTAACAACAATTGCTTCGCCCGCTGGGAACTGGAAAACATAAATCTCCCATATGCCGTGGAAATCGGCGACGGAGCGTTTTACTGTTGCGGGCTCAAGAGCATCGACATTCCGTACGTCCGCACAATCGGGAATATGGCATTCCAAAACAACTGCCTGACTGAAATAGAGTTGCCTCAAATTGAGCAATTGGGTCGACAGTCCTTCGCCAACAATGAGTCGCTCCAGACAGTCGCATTTCCCACCACATTAAGATTATATGGTGAAGGTGTATTCCAGGACTGTGAAAATCTCTCTGCAATTAATGTAGCCGAAGGAAATCCATATCTTCTCTCCCGTGACGGAGTTTTGTATAGCCGTAATGAATACATCAGCGGTCATTCCGGCTCATATACCGCACTTACCCAGGTACCATGCGCGACAACCGAATTCACATTTGCCGAAGACCTTCCGGCACCACTTGGGGCTATTAGCACTGACGCATTCAACGGATGCAGGCATATCGAGAAAATCGAGATTCCATCCGGTGTAATCAAAATCTGGGACAATGCATTCCAGAACAGCTTTGCGAGTTATATAAGAATTCCATGCTCAGTGGAATCGATTGGCTTCTGGGTTTTTGGACAACATTTCGACACTTTGATTTTCGAAAACGGAGGAGGTTTTGCGGACGACTCGTCAGGCAGCATGTTCTCTCCGTATATAGCCGGGAATGCCTCGTTCCGGGTATGCTATCTTGGCAGGGATTTTGTATATGGACCGAATAGCCTTCCCCTTTTCCCTTACGAAGTAAATTCTATCAGTTACAAAAACGGGCCTCTTGAAGAGCTTTTCATTGCCAACCACACCTTTCAACCAGGTAATGTAGCTTTAAATTCTCCCCAAAGTGGCAGTTATTCTGCTAAAAACATCTACCTTCATTCCGATATACAGCCCCAGTTAACCCAGGATTTCTATTCGGGAGTCTACAATACTGCACGGCTATTTGTACCGGAGGATGAGCTTGATTACTATCTATCGGACGAAAAATGGTCGAAATTCGCCCAGATTTATCCTTGGACACCATATGAGGCTAACTCTGTGGAACCGGTTTCCTTTCAGACCGACGGCTTCACCTACAACATCATTTCGAGAAAGCATCATACCTGCGCCATAAGTTTCATGAACACATCTGTCCCGGATGCCCCATCCCTGACCATACCCTCCACGGTCTATGATCCCAACCATGTGGGAGAGGATATGGAGGTCATAGGCATTGCCACAAACAAAGCCAGCGGAAACTACGGCTACTCATTTTATCAGGACTACGCCATAAAATCCGCCGCCGCAGAGCTGAACATCCCCGCCACCGTCAAGTATATCGATGACAAAGCATTCTGCGGCCTTCGTCAGCTCACAGACGTAAGATGCGACGCGACTGTTCCTCCGGTATGTTTCAACGACCCGTTCTATAACACCACATACAGGAGCGCACGGCTGATAGTTCCCGACGGATGTTCGGAAGACTACCGCAACGCCCCCGTATGGAAAAACTTCACCGACATCATCGATGAATCCCAGTCATCGCTCTATGGAGTCACCGATGGCCACGCAGATGAAGCTATTATAAGCGTTGAGGATGGAGAAATTATCATCGGCGGTCTCTCCGAAACCCCTTCGGTCAATATCTATGACATATCGGGACATCTCATCAGAGCCACACAATCAAACCGTATCACAAACCTTGGCCATGGCACATATATCGTAAATGTGGCCGGCCACAATACCAAAAAAGTCAGCTTGTAAGACATTCCGTCCCTGCATCAAACGGCCTTTACTCCAAGTCTATCAATATCCTTCGTAACAACGGGAGCGCGGCAATCTTTATCCTTTGCCGCGCTCCCGTTTCTCTCTTTTGGGGGGACTCACCACCAGCGCTTGGCAGGCCGGGGAACGCAAGAGGCCGAACCAAGAGGGGTGGAAGGAGAGAAGGGATGGAGGAGGGATGGAGGAGGGGGCTAAGGGTTGTAAAAAAAGTGGCTGGAAATGTTGGGAATAAGGAATAATTTGCCTACCTTTGCACAGTTTTTCCGGGCTGTTCAGCTTGCGGGTGGCGACACCTGCCGGTTGGCAACGTTTGGAAACGCTTGATATTCACATCATAATCATCCTTATAAGTGGGAAAGTTCAGCGAATTTAAGCTTCCCTTGAAGATGCTCCCCGAAGGAACCCATGAGTTCCATTACGACCTCGGCAAGGAGTTCTTCAAAAATATGGACAGCACCGACATCCGCAACGCCAATGTGGCCGTGGACCTGACGGTCACATACCGCAACGGAGTCTATGACCTGACCTTTGCCTGCGAGGGGAATGTGACAGTGGCCTGCGACCGTTGCCTCGACGACCTCGAGCTGCCGATTGAGACCGCTTACCATGTGACTGTGAAATATGGCGACTCCTACAAGGAGGACTCAGACGAGTTCATCGAAATTCCTGAAAGCGACAACTATCTCAACGTCGCCTACATGATTTACGACACCGTCTCGCTCGCCATTCCCATCAAGCATGTCCATCCCCTGGGAAAATGCAACCGCGCGATGAGTTCGCTGCTCAAGAAGCACCGCACCCATGTCCCCGACGACCCGGATGCCGACCTTGAAGATGAGCTTATCGACGAAATGGAAGCCGGAGAGGGCCAGGACGACACTTCATCCCAAGCCCCCACCGATCCCCGCTGGGACGCTCTCAAGAACCTCGGCTCCGGAGAATAGGCCATTCTCCGCCGTCCGCGGATCAACCGACACAACGCCCGGACTACCCGGTCTTCTCCCGCCTCGCAAAGGCTGATTCCGGAACCGCGCCACGAGTCACATATCAACGACAAGAAAAAAATAAAACGATAAAAGAAAATGGCACATCCTAAAAGACGTCAATCCAAGACCCGCACCGCAAA